>ERZ1027231.16-NODE-16-length-156940-cov-50.838315_pt1 | contig 156940 bp, 133 predicted proteins | sample MGYA00520866_ERZ1027231 | MGnify/ENA primary metagenome ERZ1027231 (study PRJEB33311, sample SAMEA4378411) | marine metagenome | biome: Marine biome; feature: Fjord; material: Water | collected 2014-07-20T08:00:00Z/2014-07-... | depth 75 m ...
GCTTATATGTATGATTTTATTGAGCGATTTGCACCGCATTTAACAAAAGACATTGTCACTCGTGCTATGTTATTAAAAAACAACCATGAGGTTGACGAATTTTTAGCGGATATTAAATTGCCAACCCGTTAACCATTTATGATATTTCGAGTAATAATTGCTTATTGCTCGAAATACTAAAATCTTTTCATTTCTTACTAACCATGCATTCGAATAAACTTTGCTAGTAATGTATCTTCGTCTTCTACATGGTCTGGATCAGGCTTTACACAATCAATAGGGCATACGCTGACACACGTTGGCTGATCATAATGACCTATACATTCAGTGCATTTGTCCACATCAATTTCATAAATCTCAGCCCCAAGGGTAATTGCACCATTAGGGCATTCTGGATCGCACATATCGCAATTGATGCATGAGTCTAATATTTTTAGCGCCATATCATTGTTGACCTTTTATCATTTGCGATCGTTCAAGCAGTTAAGTTTTTTGGTTTTGTGCAAATGGATGACGAGTAGTACCGCCTTCATCCAAATAACGCATAATAATGCCAAAATCTAGTTGTAGCTCTGTATCAAGTTCAATAGATACTTTATGGCCAGAGCCTTTGGCATCAGTAACCGTTTCACCTGTTTTACTGTTAACCATGTTAGTTAGGGTAAAGGTTTGGTTGCCTGAAGGGGTCATCAGCTCAAGTTGATCACCGGTTAGAAACTTATTTTTCACATCAATTTCAATTAGGCCCGTTTCTTCATTTCGTCCGATCACTTCCCCAACAAATTGTTGAGTATCACTTTTTGAATAACCGTATTCATAGTTCTGGGTATCACTTGGGCGATGTCTCTGTAAAAAACCTTCAGTATAACCACGATGTGCTAGGTGCTCCAAATCGGTATTAAGGCTTGGATTAAATGCTTTATCAGCAATGGCATCATTAATAGCCTTACCATACACCTGTGCTGTTCTTGCACAGTAATAAAATGATTTAGTTCTACCTTCAATTTTTAGCGAGTGTACGCCCATTTTAACCAAACGTTCTACATGCTCAACAGCGCGCAGATCTTTTGAGTTCATGATGTATGTGCCATGCTCATCTTCAAAAGCAGGCATATATTCACCAGGACGGCCTTGCTCTTGCAGTAAGATGACATCATCAATAGGTTTTTGCTCAGGTATAATGATATCTTTCTCAGGCATATAAACTTCAACAGGCTCAGGTTTTACTGCAATGATATCACCGGTTTCTGTTTCTTTGGCTTCATGGGTATCATACTTCCAACGACAAGAGTTAGTACAGGTTCCTTGGTTCGGATCTCTTTTATTGATATAGCCAGATAGTAAACATCGACCAGAATAGGCCATGCAAAGAGCGCCATGGACAAATACTTCTAATTCCATTTCTGGACAATGAAAACGAATATCTTCAATTTCATCAAGGGAAAGTTCTCTCGATAATATTACTCGTTCAACGCCTTGTTGTTGCCAAAATTTAACCGTTGCCCAATTGACTGCATTGGCTTGTACTGACAAGTGTATTGCCATGTCAGGAAAGTTCTCTCGTACCAACATAATAAGGCCGGGATCTGACATTATTAAAGCGTCTGGTTTCATTGCAACAATAGGTGCAATATCTTTAAGGAAGGTTTTTAGTTTTCCGTTATGTGGTGCGATATTGTTAACGAGATAGAATTTTTTACCTAATTGGTGTGCTTCATTGATACCAATTTGAATGTTCTCTAAACTAAATTCATTGTTTCTGACCCTCAAAGAATAACGAGGTTGGCCAGCATAAACAGCATCTGCTCCATAGGCAAAAGCATATCGCATATTTTTTAAACTACCGGCAGGAGAGAGAAGTTCAGGTTTTATCATGGGGTACTCAGGTTTATGATGAAAAGAAACGCAAGAAAAAATCAGCGGCGAATTATACTCAATATTACAGCCCTCTACTATTTCAAATTAAAGCAAGCATGATCTAGATCAATACTTGCTTTTTTTGTCATTTGGAAAGGCTAAGTATTTATTTTGGTTAAAAGAATGATTGTCATTGCTACTAGCTTGAAAAATATTAATAAAAAGTAATTACACCACAGAAAAGTATGCTACTTTTAATAATCATCATAAAAAACCAAGGTGGATTTATGGCAACTGAAAATGCCCTGTATACGATTTTGACTGAAAAAATTAAACAAGACACTCTCGTACTTCCGACTTTACCGGAAGTGGCATTAAAAGTTAGAAGTGCTGCTGATGATCCTGATATTAACTTGAATCAAATGAGTGATATTATTTCTCAAGATCCTGCTTTATCTTTAGGTATGCTCAAAGTTGCTAATAATGCTCTTTTGGGTAGAAGCATTAAAGTAGAGACTGTACCACAAGCAGTAACACGCATTGGTTTAACTCAAATAAAAAGTATTGCTACTGCAATGGCTATTGAACAAGTATTCGTTTCAAACAATGATGTTGTAACTATGTATATGAACAAAGCATGGGTTAAAACAATTGAAATTGCATCCGTTGCAATCAGTTTGATGAATTTATACTTAAAAGAAAACAAGCATACGCCATTATCTCTCGATACTATTACCTTAGCGGCGCTAATACACAATATTGGTGTACTTCCTATTTTAACTGAAGCAGAAAATCATCCTGATGTTTTTGCCAATCCGACATTTTTACAGCAAGCCATTATTAAGTTGTCAGGGCGGGTAGGCGGAGCAATTACTCGTAACTGGGGTTTTTCTGAAGAATTCACTTTATTAGCTGAGAGTTGGAGTGATTTAACTATTCTTCCTACTGAAGCACATTATTTAGACTTTATTAGAGCGGGCGCTATCTATCATAATGTCTTTAAAAATGAGTCAACTAAAGAAGCATTATTGAAGAATTACACTAAAAAGGGCATTTTACCTGACGTTGATTATATGGATAGTGATGAATTTAAAGAGATGTGTGAAGGCGTAAAGGCGATGTTTATCTAAGCATTATTAAGTTTATGTGGAAAATATCAAAATAAAAATGGCAACGCTAAGTTGCCATTTTTATTTTATAACAAAGTGTTCGATTAATCTTTTTCTAATAGGTCTGTTGTCTTCATAGAAAACTCAGCTAATAGCTCAGTAATAAAACGATTTAACTCACCTGACATAAGAGCAAAATCTGCGTCAAGCTTAGCAACTACATCATCACTATCGATATCATCATTTTGTTCGTGAATAACATCAAAAAACTTCACTCGTTTTATGGCTAAGTCTTCACACAAAATGAATGATAACGATTCATCCCATTCTAGTGCAACTTTCACGACATACTTGTCGGCATCTAAATGCGATTTAATCTCTTCACTTAATAGGTCTTGATTTTTTACACGAATAACTGCGCCATCATCTCCTAAAGCATTAAATTCAGCTTCCATGCCTAAAGTAAACTTACCACCTAAGCTCTTCTCGTTCAGCCAATCAGTCATTGTTTCATCGGCACAAACGTCAGGTTCCAAACTGCTAACAGGCAAGGTACCAAGTACTTTGCGTAATAAAGCTAATAAATCTTCCGCCTTACCACGTGAGCTTGAATTGATAACGATAATATTATTAACTGGACTGATATAAGCATGGGTATCTGTTATTCGTGAAAACGCACGAGGCAGTAATTCAAACGTAATGTCTTCTTTAAATTGTTCTTTTTCTTTCTTTGTAGCACCACGGCCTTGCTCTTGTTCAAGCAAATTAACTTTTTCTTCTACCATATCCTTAATAACGGAAGCAGGAAGCATTTTTTCTTCTTTGCGTGCACAAATCAGAAAGTTACCATTTGCACTGTGAACACTGGTATCACCATGTTTTCCTAATGCATTAATCCAACCAAAGTGAGAAATTTCTGTAGAGCCTAGTGGAGTAAAAAGGTGTTCTGATAAATGTTTTTCTAAGTCTTGCTCAGACCATTCAAATGGACGAGTAAAAGCAAAAAAGTAAAGGTTTTTAAACCACATATGTAAATCCTAGGTTGATATATACCCGTTTCACTTCAGGATGCAGGGTTCAGTGGGAGTTTAAAAGACTTTAGGCAAGGCATTCATTGTAAAGAATGGTAATTCCTTCTTAAAAAGAATAACGCTGAATAAAGTCTTTTAAAACCTACCCAAGGGGAACTCAGAGCAACATCACTTCGTTGTTGCACCAATTTGTAAGGAAGTGCCATGACTTCATTGGTGCGCCTAGCAGTGAAATTGCTCTATGTTCTCGAACTTGTATCTTGCAGTAGAACGGGTATAAGAGTATTTTGGCGATTATCATACCTGAATTCTAATGTTAAAACAGTAGCTTTTAGCTGTACCTCATATCGGGTAAAGTCATGCGATAACTTAACCCCCCGTCAGCTCCTGAGTAGGCATCAATGGAGCCATTAAGTGTATCAACCACTAAATTTTTTATTATATGGGTGCCTAAGCCTGTACCACCTTTGTCGGCTTGAGTGGTATAAAAAGGGTCAAATAATTTCTCAAATTGCTCTTCATCTATACCAGTACCATTATCTCGGTACAGTATTATTAACCTTTGTTTTTCTATGGTCACATCTATATTTATTGTGCCTCTGTTAACATCATGAAAGCCATGGATTATAGAGTTAATAATTAAATTAATAATGATTTGGGCAATAGCACCTGGGTGTGTATAAACTTCAATATGTGGATCGCAATTTATTTTGACACAATGATTGGTTTTTTTTAATTTTGGATGAATTGATTGGATTATTTCATCAAGATATTTTGAAATATTTATTAATCTAACTTTGTCGTTAGTTTGATCAACGGCTACTTGCTTAAAACTAGTTATCAACTCCGCAGCTCTTTGCAAATTATTCGATAATAACTTAACACTGTGTTGTGCATTACTTATGAAGCAGTCAATAGTCCGCTTTGATAGCTTTTGTGCGGTGATATCTTGTTGAAGTTTAGTAATTATATCAGCTAAATAACTAGTTGAAGTGATGCTAATGCCAATAGGCGTATTAATTTCATGGGAAACCTCAGCACTCAATTGGCCTAAAGACGACATTTTTTCAGCTTCTAACAATCTATCTTGAGCTTTACTTAATTCCAATATTGAATTTTTCAGCTCTTTGTTCGTTGTCATCAGTGTGCTTTCTGTTTTACGACGACGATTATTCTCTGCTTTTAATTCGTTTTGCTGCTCGAGCATTTCTTTCTGCTGAACTTCCATCCGTAATAACGTGCTACTTAATGTGGATGTTTTCCTAGCCACTTCTTGTTCAAGCAACAAATTTTGTTCGTCTAATTTATCATTAGCTAACGTAGTTTCTCGTTGGGATGATGAAAGTTTATCTTTAAACTCAACCAGTTCATCAATTAGGTTGTTATAAGCATCTTCAAGAATATTGAGCTCGTTTTTTTCGTCGTTCATAATATGAAATTTTGAGGCTTCGGGATCATGCAAATCCAGCTGTTTCATTTGATCGGTAAGTTCTTGTAGAGGTTCTGTTAATAGCTTAATAAAGGCTAATGAAAATAAGAAAACTAAAAAAGTTGTTTTTACAATGGCATTGCCAATTAGAAAATAAATTCCTACTTCAATACGACTAAAAATAACATCATTGCTTGATAATAAAGTAACAGTACCAACCGTTGTGGTCCGTCCTGAAAATTCAAATATCAAGGGAAAAGAGTGACCGAAGAGACCTTCTGCTAAGGAGCTTATACTTTGATGTTCATTAAAAGAATCTTTCGATGCTTGGGAAGGAGTCGATAATATTTCACCAAGTTGTGTAATAACATTATTTGCCTCATCTGTTACGGTAATCCCTTTTATCATAGGGATGGCAATTAAACCTTCAGAAATGTCAACGGCCTGTTGAGTATTAAGTTCCCAGACAGCACGGGTTAAGCTACCACTAATTGTTTTTTGCAAAGTAAGCAATTCACTATTTATGTGACTTTTTGTATTAAAATATTCTGCAATTATCTGAATACCAGTAACACTGATGGTTAAAATAAAGTATACAGAGAGTACTCTGGTTAATAGCGTACGCGATATGCTAGTTACTTTCATATCAGTTATCTTGAGGTGAGCTTGAGAAGTTGTTGTTAATCATAGTAAATAATATGAAAGCATAAAAATAAGTTAGAGTGATTGTTTGTTCTTGCATATTGTTAAAGCTCTTTGTTTGAACAGTCGTACGAAAACATGAAATTTAGCGAGTTACATGGCTGTGTGAAAATGTAGCGCACGGTTAAAAAAGTGTAGCCCTTTTTTAACCTATTAACTCACAGCTATCACCCTCACGTCAAAAAATCGCTTTGTAATTAAAGCGGCTTTACTTTGAAAAAATACAACTTTACAAAGACTAACAGCTTTTAATCAATTGAAACATTTTTTAAAATAAAAAGATACTATACCCGTTACCAATCAAAGTGCAGGATTTCAGTGGGAGTTAAAAGCAATTTAGGCAAGGCATTTAATTTAGACAATGGTTGTTCCATTGTTCAATTTAATAACGCGATATAAATTACTTTTAAACCCATCGAAGAAGCGCTTGAGCAATCTCACTACTTCGTTGCAGCTATTTGTAAGGGAATAACCATTACTAAATAACCGCGCCTTGTATTGAAATCGCTCAAGCACTCTGAAACCTGCATCTTGAATGGTAAAGGGTATATGACATAAATAGGTATTTTTTATGAATATAAGCTTACGTCTGTAACAAAACTGTAATGTATTTGTTGTAGAATCTTTCGCTATTAGTGCTACCACTCACAATTTAAAATTTAATTATCTAGGAATATTTATGAAACTGGTTAAAAGCTGTATTGCAATGACTCTTTGTTCTCTATTATCAGTGCCAACATTCGCGGCCGATAAAGCATCCGAGAAGAAACAAGAGCAACAAGACGTTATCGATTTTTATGGTAAATTAAATATTTCACTTCAAGCGTCAGAAGAGAAAGGTGAGTCTTTTAACGAACTAAAAAGCAATGCATCCAGAGTGGGTGTAAAAGGTAAGTATGAATTAGATCATGACCTAACGGCTATCTATAAACTTGAATGGCAAGTTAATGTTAATGATGATAGCAAGGATACACTGACTGCGCGTAATCAATGGGTGGGAATAAGAGGTGGCTTTGGCGAGCTTACCGTAGGTCGTTCAGATACAACATTAAAAGTTTCACAAGGAAAATTCGACTTATTCAATGATTATGAAGCTGATTTAAAGCACTTGTTTATTGGTGAAAACCGTGTAGCTGATTCAATCACTTATAAATCCCCAGTATTTAAAAATGTTCAACTGTTAACAAGTTATATTATTTCTGATGATATTGAAGCCGATGACCCGTATTCTATTGGGGTGTTTTTTGGTGATTTGAACTTGAAAAAAACTGATTTTTTCTTATCCGTTGCTCATGATGAAAATATGCCCGTTAAATTTAAACCAGTAGACTCAGGTGAAAGCTCTCGAACTGAGGCATTAGCCAATACACGTGTAACAGGTATGTATAAATTTGGTGATTTGCGTTTAGGGGCGATGTTTGTCGATACAGAAGTTGTTAATACCGGTAAGTCTGAAACAGGTTTTGCAGCGAATGCTTCTTATAAAATAGGTAAGGTATTAGCCAAAGTTCAATATCAAGAGTTTTCAGGCGCTGATTCGATAAGTGTTGGTGCAGACTATAAGCTAGGTAAGAACACTAAAGTATATGCTTGGTTTACAGATAGGGAAGGTAATCAAGTGACTTCAAATGATGATGGCATTGACTATATTCTAGCGACGAAAGGTCAGTACTTTGCTATTGGCATGGAACAAAAGTTTTAAGTTAGTTATCTAAATTAATTCTAGCCGTTAATTTCCTCGAAATTAGCGGCTTTTTTGTAGGTGTATACTTGCTAAAGCGTTATGCTTGCTTGATAATTTTGTTTTTGTCATAAAACTGTCACTTAACTTCTGCACAATAGCTTAAACCCGTTCCACTTGAAGATGCATGATTCAGCTGGAATTAGAAACGCCTTTAAGCAAGGCATTGATTGAGGATAATAGTTACTCTATTGTCGAAATTAATAACGCAGCATAAGGTGTTTCTAAACCAGCCCTTTGGGGATGGCTGAGCAAATCATACTCTGTGTTACCTTTCTTTTTAAGGGAACGACCCTTAATAAAAAAATGTGCCTTGATTATGAATCACTCAGACTTCCTGAAACGAGCATCTTTAAGTAGAGCGGGTATATCAAGTGTGAAGTTTGTTAATGTTTGTTTATTAACAGTGGATTGCATCAGTTAGTTTTATTATTAGGATGTTTACATGAGTAGAAAAATTTTAGTCGTTGAGGATGAGACTCCTATCAGGGAGATGATTAGTTTTGTATTGGATCAAAATGGTTTTAATGCAATTGAAGCTTGTGACATTGAACAAGCTCTTGCTAAAGTTCATGAACCTTATCCTGATTTAATCTTACTTGACTGGATGTTGCCAGGTGGCACTGGTGTCTCGTTAGCAAAGAAATTAAAACAAAATGAATACACTCGAAACATTCCAATCATTATGCTGACAGCTCGAAGTGATGAAGATGACAAAGTAAAAGGCTTTGAAGCAGGCGTCGATGATTACGTGACTAAACCTTTTTCACCTAAAGAACTCATTGCTCGTATCAAAGCTGTAATTCGTCGTGTTTCTCCTACATCGCTTGAAGAAGAAGTAGACTTTCACGGCCTTAAACTTGATCCTGTCGCCCATCGTGTAGCGATTAATGGTAACAGCTTGGATTTAGGTCCTACAGAGTTTCGTTTATTGCACTTTTTTATGACTCATCCTGAAAGAGTCTATTCACGTGAACAATTACTTGATAATGTTTGGGGGACAAATATTTACGTTGAAGATAGGACTGTTGATGTTCATATCAGACGTTTACGTAAAGCTATATCAGGTGAAGGACATGAAGACTTTGTTCAGACCGTTCGCGGCGCAGGTTACCGTTTCTCGAGTAAACTAAAAAAAGCTAGTTAATATTAACTACTCCTTCGTTGGAAAGTAATTAGGCAAGTATGCATTTTCGTTTATCTTTTATAAATATTATTTATCGCTTACTGGGTTTGTTACTGGCAAGTGCTTTTGTCGGTTGGTTATTCGGTCATGTGTTTTTAGTAATGCTTGCTACCAGTATATTTTTATTGGTTTGGCATTATCATCATCTATTTAAACTTATTAATTGGCTTTGGCAATCTAAAGCGTTATCTCCCCCACAAGCAAAAGGGGTCTGGGGATATTTGTATGACGGCTTATATCGACAAGTTAAGCAGCAACGTAATAAGCAAAAACAATTAAATGAAAAAATTAGGCGTTTTCGTGATGGGGCTGAAGCGCTTCCTGATGCGGCATTAATGTTATCTGAAGAGCTGACTATTGAGTGGGGAAATAAAAAAGCACAACGCCTATTAGGTGTTCGTTGGCCAGAAGATTTTGGTCAGCGAATTGATAACTTACTTAGGGCACCTGAATTCTCTGATTATTTATCACATGAAAATTTTGAAAATCCTTGTTTATTAGTGTCTCCCATCCACTCAGACATTCAACTTGAAATACGTCTGATGGCGTATGGAAGTGAGCATGTATTACTCTTGGCTAGAGATATATCTAATCTTCAGCGTTTAGAAGATATGCGCCGTGATTTTGTTGCTAATGTTTCTCATGAGTTAAAAACACCATTAACTGTTGTGCGTGGGTATGTTGAAATGATTCAAGCGTCACAAGAATCATTTGATCCTCATTGGCAAAAAGCATTTCAAACGATTGAAGGTCAAGTATCTCGGATGGATCGTTTAGTTGAACAATTACTTAATTTAGCCAAAGTAGAAAATAATAGCGATGATGAAAAATTACTTGTCAATATGGCGCAGTTAATTCACACATTAGTTGATGAGGTCACTTGGCTTAACCAAGAAAAACAACACAAGATTAGTTTGGATATTTCTACAGAGGTTTGTGTTTTAGGATTTGAAACTGAACTTAAAAGTGCCTGTGCTAACCTTTTATCTAATGCTATTGCTTACACTCCGCCAAATGGCCACATCGAAGTTAGTTGGCGTTTAATGGGTAATAAAGCTATTTTTTCAGTCAAAGATAACGGTGATGGTATTAAACCTGAGCATGTTAATCGTCTGACTGAGCGTTTTTATCGTATAGATAGATCTCGATCTAGAGATACAGGCGGCTCTGGATTAGGCTTGGCAATTGTTAAGCATGTTTTGCATCATCATCAGGCTGAATTAGTGATTAACAGCCATTGGGGACAGGGCAGTGAGTTCTCCATTTATTTTGACCAAAGTACCTTGTCAGATACCTCCCAATAATTATCAGCAGGTAGAATTTTTTTCTCCTGCTCTCGTCATAATACTGTCATAAAATGGACATATAATTGTCATGTTGACTTCGTATAGTGTGACCAATCAAACAGTTCAAACTCTTATTGGAGAGACCATGAGTTTAAAAAAAGTTATAAGTATTATTAGTTTATCAAGTCTGGTTAGTTTATCTGCCTTTGCTCTTGATGATAATTTACCAGAATATAAAAAAGTTAGTGGTATTTCTGGCAACGTATCTTCAGTTGGCTCTGATACCTTAGCGAATATGATGACATTTTGGGCAGAAGACTTTAAACGTACTTATCCCAATGTAAATGTACAAATTCAAGCTGCAGGTTCTTCAACAGCGCCACCCGCTTTAACTGAAGCGACTTCAAACCTTGGGCCAATGAGTCGTAAAATGAAAATGCGTGAGATCGAAGCTTTTCAAAAACGTTATGGTTATAAACCGACTCGAGTACGTGTTGCTATAGATGCCTTGGCTGTTTTTGTTCATAAAGATAACCCGCTGGAAGGATTAACAATCGCACAGGTTGATGCTGTATTCTCAAATAACCGTAAGTGTGGCGCTGATAAAGATGTTGACCGTTGGGGTGACCTTGGCTTATCGGGCGCATGGACAGGTAAGGATGTACAGCTTTACGGGAGAAACTCAGTTTCTGGTACTTATGGTTACTTTAAGAAGAAAGCACTATGTAAAGGTGACTTTAAAAACAGCGTTAATGAACAACCTGGATCTGCATCAGTAGTACAGTCGGTATCTGCTTCACTTAATGGAATAGGCTATTCAGGCATAGGTTACCGAACTTCTGGCGTACGAGCTTTACCACTAGCGAAAAAGGGCCAAGATTTTATTGAAGCTAATATGGATAATGCAATTTCAGGTAAATATCCGCTATCACGCTATTTGTACGTTTATGTGAATAAACACCCTAATAAAGCGCTCCCGCCAATGGAAGCCGAGTTTTTGAAAATGATCCTATCTAAAACTGGACAAGCGATTGTTGAAAAAGATGGTTATATTCCTTTACCAAGTAAAGTAGTTGCTAAAGAATTTAAAAAGTTAGGGCTATAAAAGCTAGCTATCAGTAGTTTCCATCAAAAGGGCAAGCCTTAATTTAGGCTAGCCCTTTTCTATTTTCTTTTTATTTTTCCTCTATCGCTAACATTTCAAACAATATTCAGTTGTGCCGGTAAAACAACACCCGTTAAAATAAATATAATTAATCAGTTTCATTGATACACCCAAACCACTTGGAAACGCTCGATTTCAGCAATACGAGAAGCGTACCAAATACTAGGCTTAAAATGTGTGTGGTCATTCCCCATCACCATTTTATAACGACGAAGTTGCTCGCTTATCGCCTTGCCCTGTGGGAGTTCGTCTCCTACCCGAGCTCTGAAACATGCATTTTCAAGTCGTTTGGGTATATAATGTAATTTAGCTTTTGTTGTCGTTTATTTTGAAGGGAAAGTATGGAAATTATTTTAGCTAATCCTCGTGGTTTTTGTGCGGGTGTTGATAGAGCCATTAGTATTGTCGAGCGTGCTTTAGACTTATTTGGTGCGCCTATTTATGTTCGTCATGAAGTTGTTCATAATAAGTTTGTCGTCGATGGTCTAAAAGAGCGTGGTGCAATCTTTGTTGATGAGCTTGATGAGGTACCAGATGATAATACCGTTATCTTTAGTGCTCATGGTGTTTCTAAAGCCGTAAGACAAGAAGCCAAAGCTAGAGCATTGAAAGTGTTTGATGCTACCTGCCCATTGGTAACAAAAGTTCATATGGAAGTTTCTCGTGTTAGCCGAAAGGATATTGAATGTATTTTAATAGGTCATGCCGGACATCCCGAAGTTGAAGGCACTATGGGGCAATATAGTAGTGACTCAGCGGGTATATATTTAGTGGAATCACCTGATGATGTTGCAAACTTAGTCGTTAAAAACCCTGAGAAATTATATTTTTGTAGCCAAACAACGTTATCTGTAGATGATACTATGGATGTCATATCTGCGCTTCAAGCTAAGTTTCCATTGATTGAAGGACCACGTAAAGATGATATTTGCTATGCTACTCAAAATCGACAAGATGCGGTACGTGAAATAGCAGATAAAGTGGATCTCATGTTGGTTGTCGGTGCTAAAAACAGCTCTAACTCCAATCGCCTTAAAGAGCTAGCAAGTAAAATTGGCGTCACCTCTTATTTAATTGATACTGCAGAAAATATTGAAACTGATTGGTTAACTGGTGTTAATAAAGTTGGAGTCACCGCAGGCGCCTCGGCACCTGCAGTGCTAATAAAACAGGTTGTTGAAGCACTAAAAAGCTATGGTGGTCATCAAGTTATTGAGCACCCAGGTAAAGAAGAAAGTATTGTATTTGCAGTCCCCGCTGAATTACGCTAGTCTTAATTCAATTATGAAAAGTTAATTTAACTTGTTATGTTAACACTTTATTATGTTAACGCCGTACATCAAAAAATTTTAGTGCGGAGTTAATGTACTAGTGTAGATTTTTGTCTTGTTAGTCTCTATATTAATATTTATTTTTAATATTGTTGAAGGCTTTTAGACTTCAATCTTGAGTAGTCGCTGTAAGCATAAAAAATGATAAGTGTTAATAAACTACTCTGAATGGATTGTGCTGATTTTTGCATTCAGCATAACGGTAATATAACCACGGAAGTGGCAGGGTAGTTGTGTTATGCAGGTTCATTTTATTAAAAAGCAAAAGCTCTTTAGTTTTTTCATTAAAAACTTTTATCAATCTTTATCATCTTTTTGTTGTCCCCCCTTGCTAAATCTTCCCTGCAACTTGCCTGCTCATAGAACGCTCTCTTCTTTAGTTAGTTATAAGATTGATTTATACCCATTGAGGAGTAAATATGCATAATCCTTCAACACTATTCAGTTCCAAAAGTACTCAAAAGGGCATGACATTCATTGAAGTGATCGTTGCCTTGGTCATTATTGTTACAGGAATATTAGGCTCTGTTGCTATGCAAGCGACGGCAAAACAGGGCAGTTTTGATGCAATGCAGCGATCACTTGCTTCAAGTTTAGCTCAAGATATTATTGCAAGAATGCGTTCACAAGCCCCTGCTATGAACCCACATGCGACACTAAGTGCTTATGTGCAATCTAATTATGGTACCGGAGAATATGCGGCAGGAGATCGTTGTAATACGGATGCTGCTTGTAGTAGTGCTGTTATGATTGCTAACGACATGTATGAATGGGAGTTAGCACTTATGGGGGGAGATGTTACTTCGGGTACAGCAAATGTTGGTGGTTTAGTTGGCGGCAGGGGCTGTATTACACAAAACGGTAATGCATACACTGTTGCTGTTAGCTGGCAAGGTAGAACGAATACAGTCGATGCTGGTGCTGGTGATAATGCTTGTGGCGTAAACGGAAGTAAGCGACGTCAGGTTGTTGTCCAAGCTTTTATTTTTTAATGAGCGTGTGAATGAATAATTATAGTCAAATAAACAAGCCAATAATTCAGTCAGTAACTAAACATAGAAAAACAAGTGTGTCTTCAAGAGGCTTTACTATAGTAGAGTTAATGATTTCATTGGCTATTGGCTTGATATTATTTGCTGGTGTGATGAGTATCTTTGTTGGTATGCGATCAACAACAGCAGAGACTTCAAGTTATGGTGAGCTACAAGAAAATGGTCGTTTTGCTATTAGTGTGTTAACGGATGATTTATTAAAGCAAAATTTTTGGGGCGACCTCCCCGGAACATTTAGTTTTGCTAGGCTGAATACTGTTCCCGCTGCTGCAGGAAATGATTGTGTTGGGGAAGGGGTGAATAATGCAACATTTCCAGTTGGGATAGGTAGCTTCCGCACCATTTGGGGGAAAACCCTTACAGTGGCGGCTCCTAATCCTCTTGGCTGTTTCCCTACGACGAGTCAAAGCAAAGCTGGCTCTGATGTTATTCAAATAAAAAGGGTTATTGCTGATCCAGTCGCAGGACCTGCCCCTGGTAATTATTATTTAACTACTAATATAGTGGAAGGTGGTATTACTGCTGGAGTTGCTGCAACCCCTGTTATAGATAATAGCCGTATTTGGCAATATCAGCATCACGTTTATTATGTCCGGGAGGAGGAGGTAGGTGGAACTCTTGTTCCTGTCTTAATGCAAGGTCGTCTTGCCAATTTAAGTATGAATTTCACCCCTATTATTGATGGTGTTGAGGTCATACGCTTTATGTATGGAGTTGGCCCTGAAGCAACAGGTGTTGTAGATAGGTTTGTCTCCGCAGACACCATGACAGACGCTTTATGGGATAATGCTGCAGGTACACGAATTTTAGCTGTTAAAATATTTGTTTTAGCGCGCAGCATATTACCTGACAGTAAATACCAAAACACTAATACTTATCAGCTTGGTTCAGGAGAAGATGGGAAGTTTGAAGTAAACGATAACTATCGTCGCTTACTATTTAGCTCGACAGTCACTTTGTATAATGGGAGGGTAGACTCATGGTAGAAATTAATAGAACAACAAAAAAAAGTTATCATTATAGAACGATGGTGTTGGCTAAGCCTAAACAGAGTGGTGTTGTTTTAGTTGTTTCCTTGGTTTTTCTTGTCGCATTAACAGCTGCTGCATCGGCTTTGATGCTAAACACAACTACAGATATTAAAATGTCTGGAGCAAGTGAAGAAAAAGTCGTTGCCACTCAAGAAGCTTTTGGCGCAGTTGATGAAATTATTTTTCTTCAAGTTAAGCCAGAAGTAGTTAATGGCAACAAGTTTGCCTATCCTATAGCAAAATTTAGAGGAGAAGGTGGTATATCGACGCCTTTAGATGTATCGGATGATTTGAATTCGAATAATAAAAGTCACATTACTAAGGCTGAAATAGGGATAGGTAATAATCAGTTTTTTTTAGAGTCTGACTGCCCTCACTCTAAATTGGCCTCTTCAACAGAGGTTTTTACTTGTAACGTACTTAAAATAGAATTAACAAAAAAATATGGTCGAAAAAAGACTAGTGCAATAAATGTTCACTCGGGTGTTACTCAACAATTATTACGATAAGGTTATAATTATTCTTCAATTAATATGCAGTTGATTGGTGATTGTATAGGGATTTAAAAATGAACAAATTATTATTTAAAGGTTTATTGGCAATTGCATTTGCTTCAGTCTCAACGCTAACCTTAAGTGAAGATATTGAACTTTATGTCAGTGATGTTGTAAGGCAGGCAGGTAAGAGTACTAGGGTTCTCATTATTTTTGATAACTCAGGTAGTATGAGTACTAACCATACTGTCTTGGAAGAATTTAAACCAGAAAATACATATGAGGCAATAGGCTCTTCTCATGCTTATAATGATGACGCTATTTATTTTAATAAAGGTGGGGCTGATAACAATTCAACAATACCAAGTAGTCCTAGTGATGCTCGCCGTTTCTTAGGTACTATAAATGGTTGTGAATCATCAAAAGCCATCCTCGCTAAATTTGGCTTTTATACAGGTCGTATTCGAGAGTATTCTTTTCAAGGCAATAATGGTACATGGAGTGAACTTCCCGATAATAATGGTTTAAATATTGAGGTGCTTGATTGCGAAGATGATGCCTATATAGAAAATAGTGAGGGTGGGGTTGAGAATCTCGGTTCAGTTATAAATGCGGGCACACTGCCAGAGGGCTATCCGGTAAATAACCAAGGCACTAAACAGGTGCCTATCTATCATGATAATACTAAAACGACTACTAATGTCGATTGGTCTTCTGGTGGTTTTGTCACACTTTATACCGCTAAATACTTACGTTGGTATTATGGACAAAGTGTAAGCGAAGTGACTGAAACACGTATGGAGACTGCACAAAAAAGTATGATCAGTGTAATTAATACCACACCATCAATAGATTTTGGTCTGGAGATCTTTAACTATAATGATGGAGATGGCGAAGATAATGCCAACGGTGGTCGTGTTACCCTAGGCGTAAAGGAAATGACAGACACTAATAAAGCTAACATAATGGATATGATCAATTCACAAGTTAGCCCTAGTACCTGGACACCACTTTGTGAGTCAGTGTATGAAGCTTCCCAATACTTTGCTGGCGCGGAGGTAGAATTTGGTGATGATGATAAAAATGCCAGTGGCTATACTAAAAATAAACCCCCAGCTGATACAAGTATCATTTCGGAAGGAAAGTATACTTCACCCTTTCATAATTGTGCCTCAAGTATTGCCCATATTATTTTAGTCACTGATGGCGAACCAACAAATGACTTTGGTGCTGACAGTAATATAGAAGCCTTAAGCACTATGGTTGAACGTTTAGATGAAAACGGTGACCCTGTTTTTGATCCTTTAACTGGTAAGCCAACATATGATACTAAATTATTTGATGGTAGTCGTTATACCGCTGATGGAAGTAATAGTTATTTACCCGCGTTAGCTGGCTGGATGAGTACTTATGATATTAATCCAGATTTAGATGGGGCACAAACAGTGGCGACCCATACTATTGGCTTTAGTAGTGGTGCTGTTGCTGCTGAAGGGTTACTTCGAGAGACAGCTTTACAGGGGAAGGGACAGTTTTTTCTTGCCGACTCTGGATTACAGTTAACACAAGCATTGATTAAAATATTAAATAAACTACCACAGTCAAATGATAGTTTAACCTCTGCTTCTGTTGCGGCCAATAATTTTGATAGGACACAAACACTAGATCATGTTTACTACTCAATGTTTGAACCACAAGTTGGTGCTCGCTGGCAGGGGAATTTAAAAAAATACAAAGTTGTTGGTGATCAGCTCCAAGATGCAAATAAAAAAGACGCCATCTGTGAGGTTGGCGGTCGTAGGTCTTTTTGTGAGGGGGCACAAAGTTTTTGGTCACCAAGTGTAGATGGGGATAATGTTGGAAAAGGCGGTGTGGCGTCATGGTTCGCTGATAAAGTCCCTAGTGATCGAACTCTATATATGGATAACGGTGCAGGTTCACTTATTAGCTATAATCGTACTAACTTAGAGACTGCTTTTACTGATGCTGAGGGCTTAGCCACAGAGCTAGGTGTGGCAGGTCTTGTCGATAAAGATGATAATTCAATAGAAGATGTTGCTATTAATGAACTACTTGCATGGTCAATGGGTCAAGACGTTGATAATGAGGATAATGACCCCGATGGCAATACGCTTGATATGCGAGCAGATGTTTTTGCAGATCCATTGCATTCTAAACCCTTGGTGGTGAATTATGGTGGAACTAATGGCATTCGAATTCTCGTAGGTACTAACGCTGGTGCCTTGCATATGTTTGAAGATAGTGGCAATAGTGTAAAAGAAAACTGGGCATTTATGCCAAAAGAGTTTATTAGTAATATAAAAACTTTACGGGAGAACTATAGTACGGCGAATAAAGTCTATGGTATCGATGGTGAGATAACCATTCACTTGAACGATCAAGATGGTAACGGAAAAGTTGATGGCACTGATACTGCGTGGATATTTTTTGGTTTACGGCGTGGTGGTAGTTCTTATTATGCACTTGATATTAGTGATCCTAATTCCGCACCTAAATTAATGTGGCATATAGATAGTAGTAGCCCTGATTTTTCAGCTTTAGGCCAATCTTGGTCAAAACCTAAAGTTGGCTATTCAAAGTTAAACCTATCTGGGGGTAAAGCAAATCCTGTTCTATTTATCGGTGGTGGTTATGACACCAATAAAGATAGTTCTGGTGTTGGTAGCGAAGATGGTAAAGGACAGGCTATCTATATGCTCGATGCTAAAGCGGGGACAATGTTATGGAGTTTAGCACCAACAGGCGGTACAACAACTTTTTCAGGCACAGATAGCATTCCTTCTTCAGTTGCCATTTTAGATAGTACCGGAAATGGCTTAGTTGACCGTTTATATGCTGGTGATACTGGGGGCAATGTTTGGCGCGTTGACATGCCTGGAAGTGATAAAACTAAATTCTCAGTCTTTAAATTAGCTAGCTTAGGCAGTGAAACAGACATTATAAATGATGAACGATTTTTTAATGAGCCAACGTTGGTGCGAGCCTTTATTTCTGAAATCCTAGAAACTACTATTGACGATGGTAATGGCGGTACTAAAACTATAACCGTTCATCAGGATGTTCCGTATGATGCAGTGTTAATTGGCTCAGGCGATCGTTCTAATCCTCTAGATAAGGATACTAGGAATACCCTATATATGATCAAAGACAGCAATATATTGACGCAAGAGTTTTCGAGTACATCGACTCCTCCTACTCCAGTAACGTTAAATGAGGGGGACTTATTTAAATATACTGATAATCCTTTTAGTAAATCACTGTCAACCCAAGAGGAAGAAGCATTGAGACTTGCTGTGGGTAAAAAATCGGGTTGGTACATCGATTTATTACAAGAAGGGGAGAAAAATACAGCTCCGGGGTTAGTTATTAATAATATTGCTTATTTTACAAGTTATACTCCTGCAGCTTTTGCTACTTTGGTAGACTGTAAGCCTCCAGCTGGTGTAGGTTGGATATATGCGGTAGATCTGGCCTTAGGAGTAAGGAAGCATACTGAAACAGACATTCGTGATGATGACAACCGAGTTGTTAAGGTTAATAATGAATGGTTAGGGGCGCCAACCCTGATAGTTTTACCAGTAGATGATGGTGATATAAAAACTGTGGATGATGCCGAGGGAGATATTATTGTTGGGGATAAGGTTTTCAATGCTAACTTTAGTTTATCTACTTCACGGACTTATCTTTATAGCAGAGAAAAACAATAATGAAATTAATAAATAATTACCGGGGCTTTACATTAATAGAATTGATGATAGTGGTAGCAATACTCGGCATTTTGGCTGCAGTTGCTTACCCTTCATACAATGACTTTGTTTTGCGCTCAAATCGCGCGGAAGCCCAGCAAGAGTTAGTGCGCTTAGCTAACTTACAAGAACAGAGGTTTGTTGATTGGCGCGCTTACACAGCTGATTTGACTGCTTTAGGTGTGGCCAACCCTTACAAAACTCCGTCAGGAAATTACAGTATTACTGCTGTGAGTGCAGATGGGATAACTTTTAAGTTAACGGCTGAAGCAAAAAACTATCAAGCAAAAGATACACAATGCATTAAATTAACCATAGATGAAGTAGGTCAAAAAGGCGGTACTTCAAATAATTGTTGGGAGCAATAAGATGTTAAATTTCAATGTTATAGCTGCTTTAGCTATGTTTTGTATCAGCTGCTCATTTGGTGTATATGCAGAGAAAAGCCATCAGCAAAAGTATAGGGATGCTAAGGGCGAGCAAATGCATGTGAAATGTTATGTTGAATACCGTGGTGGTGGTGGTGACATTCGTTTTGCTGTTGGGGATTTCAAAACGCCAAATCAAGCAAAAGCGTTATTACATAGTCGTAAAGTTGTTAAAAATAATGGCAAGACTTACAAAAATATATTGAAAGTGAAAGAGTGCGTTAAATCCACAGAGCAATTTAGTACTAGCCAAGCAAAGAACTTAGATAAGTCAGTGGCAAGATAGCTCTGTTAATATTTTGGTTAAAAGAATTTTAATACGTCTTCTCAAGTTAGCTTAAATATTAATTTGAGAAGGTATTATTAATTGCAAAGGGGATAATATCAAAGCAAGAGCTAGTGTTTATTTAAATAATATATCTAATTGCAGTAGCTAACTTAAATAATTATAGAGTGTCTAAGGGCAAACTACATTAGTACCTGTTCTATCTTGATCTCTACCATCACCATTATTATCTGAGGTGACATAACTACGTCCTGAAATAGCTAATACAACAGCACGGCCTAGCGTCTTATCACTACTCGGGCAGTATAAGAGTCTACTTGCAACAGAGGCTAATGTACCAGTAGGATCAAAGGCTATGCTATTTTGTCCAGCATAGGTTATGGTGTCACCAGATGTAGTGACTGCTTTTATTTTCAAAAGTCTATCATTAGCAACAAGGTTTGCATCATTACCATCATCATTATATGCACCGTTACCATCTTCATCTATAAAAACAGACAACTCGTTACTCCAACTGGTAGTACAGGCACCGTTGGTTAGTGGACAAACAATAACATTTTGCTCCATGCTAATGGCACTATTACGCGCTGTTAATACCAGTCTATTGAGTTGACTTATTTCGTTATCTACACGCATTTTGACAATGAAATCACCCATGCTAGGCAATGCTATTGTTATGATTATTGAGGCAACAGCTATCGTCATCAAAAGTTCTACTATGGTAAATCCTCTGTTCTTATGATGTTTATTTGTTTTGCTAGAAGTGCAAGGGGCTAGGGAAGAAGAAACTAGTATTGTAGAAAAGTAGCTACTTTTTTTCTTTGAATTCAAGGATGAGGACTGCATGATATTTAACCAGATAATACAACTTATCTAATATTTATAACACTTTCATCAGAAACTCGCTAGTGCTATATACCGTTATGATAAAGCATATATAGCACCATATATAATATTACTTAAAACTCACTACTCGGAACACTCGTTGGACTAATATGTTCAATAGGATAGCAACCTAGTACTTTAATGAAGTTCGTATGCGGACTAATATCATTAATCGCTTCTTGTAGTGCAAAACTCTTTAAATTGGCTTCTACATCAATATAAAACATTTCTTCCCAAGGTCGTCCTTGAATAGGACGAGACTCAAGTTTACACATATTGATGCCTTTATCTTTAAGTACTAACAGGCATTCTACTAAAGCACCCGCTTTTTGGCCTGTAGATAAAATGATTGCTGTTTTGGCTGGAATTTGTTCAGCAACATCAACTGCTTTTCGAGCAACTAATATAAAACGTGAGTGGTTTTCAGTTTGATTAGCGATAGATTGTTCTAGAGCATGAAGTTGGTAAAGTTGGCCTCCTTCTTCACTACCAATCACCGCTATAGTATCATCTTGTAATTCTGCCACTTTGGCCATAGCATCGGCGGTGCTGTCGCAATACTCAATGCGTATATCGCTCTGTTTATCTAAAAAGTTACTGCATTGTGCGAAGGGTTGTCCGTGTGCATAAATCGTTTTGATTTTATCTAAGCTAGTGTTTACAGATGTTAATAAACAATGCTCAATAGGTTGTGTGATTTCACCAACAATAGAAAGGTTAGTATGTTGTAGTAAGTCGTAAACTTCGTTAATACTGCCTGAACTAGTATTCTCTATCGGGAGCATACCGTAATCGACTTGGCCAGATTCAACTTGCTGTAATATATCGTAAAAACTTTGACAACCGGACTCAATAATCTTCTCTGCCCGACGTGAAAAGTATCTATGACTAGCAAGGAAGCTGTAAGAGCCTTTATCACCCAAGAATGCGACACTAACTGTTGGTACTTGAATATCAGGGTTGGCTAAGCTCTGCAAGTAGGCTTGCTGATTTAATACAGAGTCTTCAATAATGGTTTGGAATACACTGGTAACATAGTGAGCATCTAAACCTAACGTTTTTCCATGCTTTATCAAGCGTATTAAAAGTTCTTGCTCACGTTGCTGGTCACGTATAGGACGGATTTGTTGTACTTTACTTTTTGCGACATTAAGAGTTAATGCGCGACGTTTAGCAAACAAGGCTAATAAATCTTGATCTAAAAGCGTTATCTCTTGGCGTATTTCATTTAAATCTAACTTTTCGCTCACTTGCTTACCTTTTTATTGTGAATTATAAACTTTGAGTAGTTACTCTAGCTAGCTTAGCTAAATAGTGTCAACTGTTTCTTTAGACGTTTTTTGTTAATGATGACTCGTTAAGGTATGCATTGATAAACTATGGTGAAACTACATAGGGTAGCAATCCCCCAAACTATTGATCTTAACAACGCAATATTGAGTAAATAGAAAATATTATATAGCACTCTGGCGGTGACATGAATAATAGCCAACAAGGTTACTGTTTGGTGAGTGTTAGCTGTTACCAGTGCGAGAATAACAGCGGGTGCAAATAAAATCAGCGATTCAAAGGCATTTTGATGTGCTGCTAGGGCACGTGCCCCGAAACCTGTTAATTTACTTTGTTGCTCTCTAGGGTGATTGTTATTATATCCACCGAGCTTAGCCATAGCGTACGCTACGGGCCCCTTTGCCAAAAGTGGCAAAAGTAATGCTAAAAATAAGCAAACAATCAAAATAGTCATAGATATTCCTTAAGTTATCATTTGTCGATTAAGTGTTTTAAATGTGACTAATTTAGTAGCTCAGTAAGGTTAGCTTGTAGCGCGTTTTACCAGGCAAAAATGGAGAAGCTATGCCATTTTCCCAATCACTGTGTCCTTGACCGTAATATGGACTCCATGGATGTCCTGATTGGCTGGTTGGCATGTGAAAGATACCATTTTCTTCATGACTGGGAGATACAACCATTCGTTCTGAAGCGCCAAAAGATTTACCTTGCACTCGAGGCATGTAACTATCACCCGCTAATGCTTTACTAGGCATGTCTAGCCAATAGTTTAACAATGGCACTGCATTACTGAGAGGGTGCTTTATAACAGAGCTATTCTGCTGACCCCAAGTGGCTTCCACTAAGTTTTGGTTGAGCGTCATGTCTGCTATGGTAACTTCAAGTGCCTTAATAAATACCTCTTGCCAACTATTTTCACCAAGCATTAAGAAGTTATTTGGTTGCTCGTTAATGAGTTGCCACAATGGCACTTCTATTTGATGACGGATACTTTTGAAACTAAAAGTTTTATCAATATTAATTAGCGTATCTTTTAAGTCGCTAAAAACACTATCCCTAACATTTATTCTAAAATTTCTAACCAAGCGATAACTAACAGAGTCCGTACTTGCTCTTAATTCAACGGCACTTTCTAACAACTCTTTGACTTGTTGAAAGCTTTTGTTTTGTGCAACAACTTGCTCAGTTAAAACGTCCCTAAGAATAAATTGTTGCCAAGGTTTTAAAAATACAGCCTCATCATCTAGGGCTATTTTAAGAAGAGATTGTTCATCAAAGGTGTCTTGATTAAATAAACTATTTCTAATTTGTTTTGAACGAGCACCGAGTGCGTAGCCACCATTACCAATTTTTGTATACATATCACCGCCAACTACGCGGGAGTTAGCTGTCCAAAGTCTTTGATGCTGTGGATTTTTAACTTGAGGATATTGTGCGGGCGTTAAATAGCCCTGCCAGTGATTTTTACCTGTTGCCCAAGACTTAGGGGTTTCGCCCAATGTGCCTTTTTTGTTTGGGATCGGCCCAATAATTGTCCAGCCAATATCCCCGTGTTTATCCGCAATCAACATATTTTGCGAAGGAATACCTGAGCGAGCCGCTATGTCAAAAGCTTGCGATACATTTTGCGCTTGCTCTAATTCAGTAGCCACCATATTGATCGCTTCTTTATCATGCGCAACCCAACGATAGGCGAGCAACTGTCCCTGATGGTTTGTACCTATAACAGGACCCCAAACGGTTTCGGTTATGGTTATCTCTTGCGCTTCTTGACCTTTGACGGCGATTATTTGTTTGTGGATAGTAAAGTTCTGATAGCCTGAAGGGGTTAAATACTGGCTTTTATCCGCATTGGTCGTTAGGAGAATAACATCGCTATAATCACCATAGCTGTTAGTAAAGCCCCAAGCGATATTTTCATTGCTACCTATTACCATATTGGGTATACCTGGCAAGGTGGCACCCGTTATTTTAACTTGTTTTTTACTTGTAGCCGAGCTATCAGAATTAATATCAGGGTATTCAAAAGAAGCACGAAACCAAGTATTAGGTACTCGAATACCAAGGTGCATATCATTTGCAATGACGCCACTTCCTGTAGCGCTTAATTCTCCTGAAACAGCCCAACTGTTTGAGCCTGGCAAGTAATCACCTTGATACTTGTTTTTATTGGCCTTAGCTAATTTAGTATGCTTTTTATCATCGTTTCTGATATTGAAGCTTGAAGCTGAAGGCCAAGCATTTATAGGCATAGGGGCTTGAGTAAATTGACTACCATCAATAGCTGCATCCCATATACTGCCTTTAGGGTCTAAAAATGCGTAAACATCGCCAGATAAAACGGCTTTCATTAACCCTAGTGTGCGTTCGCGTCTCCCATCATGATATTGAAGATCTATATACATACTAAAGATTGTTAAAATAGAGTCCTCTTCACTCCATTGAACCGGCTCTTGTTGCAATAAAAGGTACTCAAAAGGAGCTGAATGTAAATATTTTAACCCTTGGTTAACGCCTCGGGTATAAGCTTTAATTAATTCAAGCTGATCGTGAGGTAGTTGGCTAATTATGCTTCTTGCTCTTTCTCTAAAGCGATGTCTTCGTATTGATTTATCATAATCAAGAGCCCTAATACCAAATAAACTTGCTAACTCACCTGCAGCGTTTCGTCTAAGTAAATCCATTTGAAAAAAACGTTCTTGCGCATGAACAAAACCTAGGGCAACGGCAACATCACCTCTATTTTTAGCTTTTATAGTGACAATACCTTGTTCATCGCGTTCAATGATGGCGGACTTTTTTAAACCAAAGACTGTTTTTATACCATCAAGTACTGGTAGTGCACCATCAACTTTGCTGTAAAGCCAAGTTGAAGCTGTTGCTATAACCAATAAGCTAATGAGTAGAGAGCCAGCGAGTACTTTTTTCAATTTGTTCATAGGTAAACGAGCTATCAAAGAAGAATAAAGTAGAGTAACGTAAAATGCTCCTCGAGAATATTTTTAGTTAACATTTTTATTAAAAAATAGCTTTAATAGAAAGCGCAGGGAAGTCGAACTGCGAACTATTCATTATTCTGATATTGAGGAGGGTAAAATAGCGACAAACAGGGATGGTATGGACATGACTTGTTAAAGTGTCCTTAACTGAAGAGTATATGAGGGATATGCTATTTTCTTAGCTGAAATTAAAATTAAAGCTAAAAGAGCTCTCACATTTCTCTTCTATCACGTCACTGTCAGGCGTTGAATTTTTTGGCTCAGTAAGTGTTCTATGATTCGGGGTGGTGAAATATGAAATAAATTGATGTAATTTATCGTTAAAAACCATCGCACTGGTAAAAAAATCATTGGAATTATTGACAACACTTATTGCCAAGTGTGAACTTTTATCACTTAGTCTTTCTGGCGCTGATAAAATTAAACCTGTTGAAAAGCTATTGTAATTGCTCACTGCGTTCGTTAATTCAACGCTATTAAATTTTGTTATCAGCGTACTGTTAACGTTTAAATGTTGAACTTTAACTGCTTGTTCGGCATTTGCAGGAGAAATATTAACCAAGGTTATGAATGTTAGCGTAAAGCTAACTAATAGTAATTTAATTGATTTCATTGCTTATATCCTTTTAGCTATGCCTGTATGTATTTAAGTATTATGATTTCTATTTTACCTAATTGTTACAATTATTACTTTAAGGGCTGTTCACTTTTAATGCTAGCGATATGAGATAAGTTGCTTTATTCATACGGTAGATGGCATAAGCTTTTTAAGGGCATATCTCAAATAAAGATCGGCAGTTATTAAACAGTAACCCTTTTGTTATTAGAACTGATGAAACCATTAAATATTTCAAATAATTTAAAACGGTAACAATATATACTCAAGTTAGTAGAAAATGACTTCCTTTAACGAAAATCAACACTGACGCTAATATTAATTAAAATATAACGGCAGTGTTGAATATGTTATTTACTCAGGTCGGTACTCAATTTCAAGCACTGATTGTAATATAACTAAAGATTAGCTAAGTTGACGTTTCTTTTCCAAGCGGTATTGGTGCAGTAACGGCTCGGTATAACCATTTGGCTGTTCTACGCCTGAAAATATTAAGGCAGCAGCAGCTTTAAAAGCGATACTATCTTTAAAGTTAGCGCTCATAGCCTCATAACTTTTATCATCAGCATTTTGCTTATCAACAATGCTCGCCATTTTCTCTAAACTTGCTTGCACTTGTTCAACAGTACAAACATTGTGAGTTAGCCAGTTGGCAATATGTTGACTCGATATTCTTAACGTCGCTCTGTCTTCCATCAAGCCAACATTATTTATATCAGGTACTTTAGAGCAACCTACGCCATGATCAATCCAACGAACAACATAACCTAAAATGCCTTGACAGTTATTGTCTAACTCTTCAGTTATTTCACTTTCACTCCAATTGGTATTTTCAGCCAGTGGGATCGTTAAAATATCGTCAATATTAGCTGGTTGGCGCTTAGTCAGTTGTTTCTGCAGGTCAAATACATTCACTCTGTGGTAATGCAGTGCATGTAATGTCGCAGCAGTCGGAGAAGGCACCCAAGCTGTATTTGCTCCCGCTTCGACATGATTGATTTTGGTTGCAATCATATTTGCCATTTGATCTGGAATAGGCCACATACCTTTACCAATTTGCGCTTTTTGGCTAAAACCACATGCTAGGCCTACATCTACATTGTTATCTTCATAAGCGCCAATCCAAGGTGTCAGCTTGATATCTGCTTTTCTTGCCATAGGGCCGGCCATCATAGAAGTATGGATCTCGTCACCTGTTCTATCTAAAAAGCCCGTGTTGATGAAAACTACGCGATCTTTAGCGGCAAATATACAGTTTTTCAAGTTAACACTGGTACGTCTCTCTTCGTCCATGATGCCCATTTTAACTGTGTTTTGAGGTAATGATAACGCCTCTTCTACACGAGAAAATAATGTATTAGCAAATGATACTTCTTCTGGTCCATGCATTTTTGGCTTAACTATGTAAATAGAGCCTTCGTTACTATTACTGAAGTCACTATTGCCTTTCAAGTCATGCAAAGCAATCAATGAAGTGATCATTGCATCGAGTATACCTTCAGGTACTTCATTACCTTGACTATCAACAATGGCATTGTTTGTCATCAAATGACCCACATTTCGTACGAACATTAAGCTACGACCTTTAAGGGTAACGGTATCGCCAGTGAGTGTTTGAATACTTAAGTCATTGTTCATAGAACGGGTTATGGTTTTACCGTTTTTGTTCAATTCAGCGGTTAAGTTTCCTGTCATTAGACCTAACCAATTTCGATAGGCTAATACTTTATCTTCGCCATCAACAGCGGCAACAGAGTCTTCACAATCCATAATGGTTGTTAATGCTGATTCAAGTACTACATCACTTAATCCAGCAGCATCTTCCTGGCCAATAACACTGTCGCTATTAAACTGTAAATTTAAATGTAAGCCATTGTGGGTGAATACCAGTGACTCCGGCATATTTATACTGCCAGTAAAGCCGATAAATGCAGCGGGATCTTTTAGGGCGCTTTGTTGACCGTCAGCCAAGCTTACCATTAACTGCTGTTCGGTTAGGTGATAACTAACTGCTTGACTATGATTACCTGATACAAGTGGGATGACTTGATCTAAATATTCTTTGGCAAACGCAATAACCTTTTTGCCACGCACTGGGTTATAAGCTTTGCCGGGCTCTGCGCCATTTTCATGACTTATTACATCAGTACCATAGAGTGCGTCATATAAACTGCCCCAACGTGCATTTACGGCATTTAATGCAAAACGGGCATTCATTATTGGTACAACAAGTTGTGGTCCCGCCATCAAGGCTAATTCATTATCCACATTGCAAGTGTTGATATTGAAATCATCGACTTGAGGAACAAGGTAATTAATATCCGTTAAGAATTTTTTATAATGAGAAAAATCAAGCGGCTTGTTGCTTTTATGGTAGCTATCAATGCTCGCTTGCAAGTGATCACGCTTTAATAAAAGCTGCTGGTTTATTGGGCTCAAGTCATTAATTATGCTAGAAAACTGTTGCCAAAAATGCTTTGAGCTAATAGCGGTGCCAGGCAGTGCTTCTTTTTCAATAAATTCAAAAAGACATTGGCTTACTGTTAAATTCTCTATCGTTACTGTCGCTACCATTGTTACTTCACCTTATATTCAAAAACTTTACGTTTAAAGCGTCAAGAATGTTTGAGTAAACATTTCTACTTAATCGCTGCTTTACCTACTATGGAGTCAAAGCAGCACTAAAAATACATATTAGTGATAATCCTATGGCTTATTATCACTGCTGGCAATAGTGCTTTAGCGACCCTCAGGACCTTGGTGGAGGTTAATGAGAATAACATCCGCACTAAGTTGCTGTTAATTAAAGTTAATTGGTCTTTTTGGTGAGGGCTTATGTACGATAATACACATTATTGTACTTTATGATAAACACCATTCATATCATGAATGGTGTGCGATGAGTTAGCGTTGATACTGGCTTAAACAGTTTAGTAAAACAATTGCTGTATTAAAGGGATTAGCCAAGGGCTGATTAGTGCGGTGAGTATAGCGGACAAAATTAAAGCCACAGAACTGTATGCACCATGTTCAGCACTCTTACGAACAAGCACTGCAGTGCCAATAACATGGCTGGCACTACCTATGGCCAAACCCTGAGCCTTAGCTGAATTAACGCCAATAAAGCTTAGCCATTGCGGCCCTAATAATGCGCCAAATAAACCAGCAATTAAGATAGCAAAAGCCGTGATAGAGCTATCACCGGATAATTGTTCTGTTAATGTGATGCCTATAGGGGTGGTGACAGATTTTAATGACAAAGCGACAGCAATCTCTGGTGCTTTTATCAGCCACATGGCGAGTAAAAAGCTTACGGTAATCACCACAGTAATGCCTAAGATTAAAATAGCGGTCATTTCACGCCAATAGAAGCGTATTTGCTTAAATTGCTGATAAAGAGGTAATCCTAGCGCAACAATTGCAGGTTCAAGTAAAAGGTTAAGTACCTCTGTTGTATGACTATATTCTTGATAATTAATATCAACTAATAGTAAGAAGGGCACCAATATACTAATAGTAACGAGCATTGGGTTTAGCCAAATATATTGCCATTTTTGTTGGCAAGCGGCTGCAAATTGATAGGTTGCTATGGTGATTATGGTAAAAAATATACTCGCCAATATAGGGCTATTAACAATGAAAGTACTCAACATTAGCTTGAGCCTGTTGCAGTTTTGCTATCGCTATTATCTGGCGTTATTAAATAATGCTCGCTCAAGTAACCAATAACAGTAAGTAAAATAAACGTCGAACTACAAATGATAAACACTAAGGCAAGACCATGTTGTTGGATGAGTTGAAAGTGGTTGATGATTCCCATACCTGCGGGTACGAGACATACGCCCATGTGCTTAATAAACCACTGATTAGTTTTGGTTATTTTTTCTGGACTGAACCAATTGAACTGTAAAAAAAGAGCATAAATAATCATGCCATATAAACTAGCCGGTAAAGCTGCTAAAAGATAATTAGCAAGCTTACCGAGCAATAAACAGATGCTGATAGCGAAAATGGTATAAAGCACATTTTTCATAGTGAGTTACATATTCTCCTGGCATTTAAGTGCAGCAGCAATAACTAATTGCCTAAACCAAATATGACTGGCATCGTGATGAAGTAAAGGACTCCAGATCATTTTTAACTCAATATCAGGGATCTCAAAAGGAGGCTTTATAATAGTGTAATTGCTGTCGTTCTTGTGCAGCTGCGCTGCTTTAGTTGGCAAAGTCGCAATTAAGTTATCTTCATAAGCTAATTGCATAGCAACATGGTAATTACGAGTAAAAACCTTAATATCTCGCTTTTTACCTAAGCGGGCGAGCGCTTCATCAACCCAACCGAGCTTTTGAACGTCCTTAGGATCCATTCCCACACCAACGCCAAAACCTGTCTTTGAAACCCAAACATGTTTCGCACCTAAGTAAGCATTTAAGTTAAATTTACTTACTAAGGGACTATCAGCGCTTAACAAACAAGAGAAAGAGTCACGCCATATGGCTTTTTGGTGAAAGGATTGCGGTAATTCATCAAAGCGATTTATCGCCATATCAATCTTACCGGCCTCAACATCATGAAAGGTCACATCACTGGGAGTCATGATATCAAGGGTAATATTGGGAGCAACTTTATTTAACGACCTTAACAACGTAGGAATTAAGGTTGAGGCGGCATAATCACTGGCCATAATTCTAAAGACACGTTGACTTTTTAATTCATTAAACTCTTCTTCACCTTGCAATGCCTCTTCTAATTCAAGCAATATTTTGCGAATACTAGGTGCTAACGCTCGAGCGCGTTCTGTGGGAACCATACCGTCAGAAGTACGCACTAAAATAGGATCATTAAATAAAGTCCTTAGTCTTTTTAAACCGTTACTCATTGCTGGTTGCGTAATGTTAAGTTGGCTTGCCGCCCGAGTAACATTCTTTTCTCGTAGCAATACGTCTAAATAAATAAGCAAATTTAAATCAATTTTAGAAATATTCATGTGATTAATGGCTCTCTTAATAAATATAAGTCAGGTAGATATAAGCTAAATGGGGGGCTATTTCAATGAAATTTTATCACTATAGTAATAAAAAGTACCGAATTAGATCGATAAAAGGGAATTGATATTCATGGCGTGAATGGTGGTAATGTAGGTTATATATTTTAAAAATACTAAAGACATGGGGTATTATTTTTGTAGTCCGGTGTGAAAGCTTCTTTTTTGAGATTCATTCTGAGGTGGAGACCTCTGGTTTAGTAGCTCTAAGTAGAACGTTAATCAACCTTTACTAATAAATATTATTTAATCTACAACAAGACTTTTGGAGAATGTTATGTCTAACTATCAAAGTGCAATAGAAGCGGTTCAAGCGATTAAAGCAAAAGCAGGTAGCTCTTGGGATGCTATCAACCCAGAATCAATTGCTCGTATGCGTGCTCAGAACAAATTCAAAACTGGTTTAGAAATTGCTCAATACACTGCAGACATTATGCGTAAAGATATGGCTGCATTCGATGCAGACAAGACTCAATACACACAATCTCTAGGTTGCTGGCATGGTTTTGTTGGTCAACAAAAAATGATTTCTATTAAGAAACATTTTGATGGCAAAACTGATCGTCGTTACTTATACCTTTCTGGTTGGATGGTAGCTGCACTACGTTCAGAATTCGGTCCTCTTCCTGATCAGTCAATGCACGAAAAAACCTCTGTAGCTTCTTTAGTTGCTGAACTTTATACCTTCTTACGTCAAGCTGATGCACGTGAATTAGGCGGTCTTTTCCGTGAATTAGATGCTGCTGCAGAAAGCGATAAAGCGGCAATCCAATATAAAATTGATAACCACGTAACTCACGTTGTACCAATTGTTGCTGATATTGACGCTGGTTTTGGTAATGCTGAAGCGACTTACCTAATGGCTAAGCAAATGATTGAAGCTGGTGCTTGTGCTCTTCAAATTGAAAACCAAGTAGCTGATGAAAAGCAATGTGGTCATCAAGATGGTAAAGTAACGGTTCCTCATGCTGATTTCCATTCTAAGATTCGTGCATTACGCCATGCTTTCTTAGAGCTAGGTATCGACAATGGCCTTATCGTTGCACGTACTGACTCTGAAGGTGCAGGTCTTACTAAAGAAATCGCTGTAGTTAAAGAGCCTGGTGATTCTGGCGATATCTATAACTCTTACTTAGACGTAGAAGAAATCAGCGTAGCTGACATGGAAGAAGGCGATGTATGCTTTAACCGTGACGGTAAATTGGTTCGTCCTAAGCGTTTACCTTCAGGTTTATACCAATTCCGTGCAGGTACTGGCCATGAACGTTGTGTATTTGACTGTATTGGCGCACTTAACGCTGGTGCTGATCTACTTTGGATTGAAACTGCAGTTCCAACAGTACACGAAATTGCTGGCATGATGAATGACGTTCGTAAAGTTCACCCTGATGCGAAACTTGTTTATAACAACTCTCCTTCATTCAACTGGACGTTAAACTTCCGTCAGCAAGCATATGATGCAATGGTTGAAGCCGGTCAAGATGTATCTGCATATGTTCGTGGTGACTTAATGAAAGCTGAATATGATGCAACTGAATTATCTGCAATTGCTGATGAGCGCATTCGTACTTTCCAAGCGGATACTGCACGTGAAGCGAACGTATTCCATCACTTAATCACGCTACCTACTTACCACACTACTGCGTTGTCTGTAGACAACTTAGCTAAAGAGTACTTCGGTGAACAAGGTATGCTTGGTTACGTTAAAAAGGTTCAACGTGAAGAAATTCGTCAGGGTATTGCCTGTGTTAAACATCAGAACATGTCTGGCTCTGATATGGGTGATGACCACAAAGAATACTTTGCTGGTGAAAACGCACTAAAAGCAGGCGGCGCGAAAAACACGTCTAACCAGTTTAACTAATATTCTTACTCATTAGTTATTAAAAAAACCAGTCTTTAAGACTGGTTTTTTGTTATTAGCAGATTAATACGATTGCTATAACATTCTTATCGGATCTCAATAGTGAGATACAAAAAAAGGCTGCCTTGTGAAGTAAAGAGGCAGCCTTTTTAGTTTTTTAGGAAGTAGAGTTTAGCTTAGAAGCTATAAACTAAGGTTACTGAGGTTTCAGTGTTTGTGTTTTCAAAACCTTCTTCTACTTCAGTATCGTAATCAACACGAAAAGCGAATTTGAATTGTAATGATTCCAATAGCTTAGTTGTTAATGACGTTTCTGACTTATACACACTGTTTTTATCAGACTCTAATGCTTGCTTAGCAACAAAGTATTGCTTAAATTCTACAAAATCATTGATTTGTCTAGTATATAAAGCTTGCGCTTGCACAATAGCCGCAGTCTCTGTGCTTTCCATTATTGCTGGATCACTTGCTGTTGCTGGTACCGCACGAATCACGTCATATTTTACACCTGGACCAATATCAGCAAAAAATGAACTTGTTTCAGTTTCCCACCAGTGACGACCCCAGCCTAAAGAAGCTGACGTTTGGTATTCAAAACTACTGAACTTATCTTGTTCATAATAAGCACTCGCGTAAAGGTAGTTTTTTCCACCTTCCTCTAGAGAGTAGTTCGTTTGACCTAAGATGTCCCACTTATTATCAGTGCTTTCAAATTCATCTTTGCCAGTATCTTCGTCTTCAGTTTCAAGCTTTTTAGCAAGCGCGTTAAAAGCTAACAAGTTCAACCATTGGCCTTCTTCATGTTTGATGTTTAAGCCTGCTTTGATATCGCCACTTTTAGTATTACCTGTTTTAAATAACATACCTAATTCAGCAGAAATAGTGAAAGGCGATGCTTCTTCAGTGCTAGCCTCTTCAGCTAGGGCATATTGCCCTGAAAAAGGTAATAATAGAAGTGCAGCAATAGCTATTTTTGATTTCATGTTTATCCTTAAAAAATGGTGATTAATCGATTATTAACTGATTAAAATGTTGATGTTTTAAATTTTACGCGATCCTATCAAATTTTAACTATATAGCCAACTTGTAACTAAGTGTGAAAGTGTAAATCGTAGGAAGTTTTGCGATATCGGCGTATTTCAGCTATTTTAGGCAATAAATTTCAATGTTTTTTAGGTACTGATAAAATCGAGGTTAAGGTCTATTATTAATTATTTTGTTCGCTTGATAATTTCAGGAGCCCCTTAATTTCAATAAACCATTCCAATGAATCCAAACTCTACTTGTTTAATGGCGAGTTACAATAACATCTCCATCAGTTAGGCCTGAGATAATTGAAGAAAAACCCGGTTTCGCACTTTCTCCTAGTCGTACAAAGCGCCTTTGACTTTGCCCATCAATCAGCACATTTACATAGTCAAGTTGACCAGCATGAGAGACACTACTGTCTGGTACATAGAGTTTTTCGATATTACCTGCGGGAATTAATAATCGGGCATACATGCCAGGTAATAAGTTTTCTTGGTAAGTTAGGCTTACTTTTATTAAGAAACTTCGCGAGCCGGTATTTGCCGCGGGCACTATTTCTTCCACTAAACCGGTTAATTTTTGCTTGATCGTAGGTAGGTCAATCGCAATACTTTGTCCTTGCGTGAGCGTGAGAGCGAGTTGTTCACGAACTTGTGCTTCTATACGTAAAGAAAGGGGGTTGTAGAGAGATAATAATTTCTCGCCTGCTTGTGCTGTGTTACCGGGTTCGGCAAAACGGTCAATTATTTTTCCATCAATGGGCGCACGAAGTGTGGCGTAGCTTAATGTCGTTTGCGCTTGAGCTAAGTTTTGTTTGGCAGCGGTGAGTTCTGCCTTAATACTTTGATAATCAGCTTTGCTCTTATCTAAATCAAATTGTGAAGCAATTTTCTTAGTAAATAATTCTTGAGCTCGTTGAAGGTTTTTCTTCGCCTCCGTGTATCTTGCCGCCATGGCATTGATTTGTTCACTCGCTTGGATAACGCTCGATGATAGGTCATTATTCTCTAGTGTAATTAACACATCACCTTTTTTTACATTGTCGCCAGAGCGCACGTTAATCTTATTAATTCGTGCGAGAAGTCTTGAAGAGATAATTGTCGCTTGTTTTGCCGTAATGCTCGCGGCAATACTTTCGAATACTCTCTCAGTGCTGCTCTTTACCGTATAACTCGTCGAATTTACTAATTTGGCAGAAGGCTGTTCAAAATCTGGAGGAATTTTACTGTTAAACGACCCAGCTAACCAAGCCACCATGAGTAATAATATAATCAACGCTAACATTGGCATAATAACTTTTTTCATGGTTTTCTCTTGTTGAGTTTGAGGGCTATTCATGATGAAACCTTACTAACGAGTGCTTTTGTTGATGTGTTGTCTGCATCGTTACTATCATCGAAAACTAAGGAGTAAACGATAGGTACTACGAGTAGAGTAAATACTGTTGAAGAGATAATGCCAAAAATAATTGCAATGGCGAGTCCACTAAAAACAGGGTCTAAGGTGATAATTAAATTACCTAATAAGGTAGTACCTGCGGTCAGCAATACAGGTCTCATTCTTACCGCGCCTGCTTGAATTAGCGACTCTTTGATTGAAGCTCCTTGCTGCTGCGCTTGGCTGATAAACTCAATTAATATTAATGAATTTCTAACGACAATGCCTGCTAGGGCAATCATGCCTATCATTGCTGTGGCGGTGAATAAAATGGGATCAGGTGCACCGGCAATGTATCGTTCACCAAATTGATTTAATAAAAAGAAACCCGGCATAATACCAATAACCGTTAATGGAATAGCTGACATTATAATGCCTGATAAAGCCGCCGATCCTGTTTGGATACGTAGCACAATAAAAATGGCTATTAGTGCAAAGGCAAAGGCTAAGCCCATATCACGAAAGACTCTAATGGTGATACGCCATTCACCTTCACCGCTAAATGAAAGCTCAATATCATCGGGTAATTGCCAAGTATCACCACCGCCATTGGCTATGAAGCTACGTTCTTGCCAATCACTCTGTTCAGTATTTTTAACCTTTTCAATATTACTGCTATTTTGCGTTGATACTAAGTCACTATTGATGTCAGCAATGACTTCAGCAGGGGTTCTACCAGAAATATCAGCAGTGACATAAACAACAGGCCTTAAATCTTTATGGAATATAGGTTTATCACGTGTATGTTCTATAAATTCGCCTAATTCACCTAAAGACACCAAAGGTTGGGGCGCTATATCAATGCCTTGCGGTGTACTGGTTTGTACTATGCCAGCTCGCCCTTTTACAGAAAGACGTTGTAAATCATTCAATGATTGGCGTTGTTCAAGTGGCAATTTGATATTGATAGCTAGTGGGGATGCTTCATTCTCAATAGGTAAATAACCCGCCACGTCTCCCTTTATTGCCACTCCTATAGTTTGATTAATACTTGCCGTTGATATACCTGATAGAGCTGCTTTAGTTTTATCACTAACAAAGCGCAAGCGTGTTTGCTCGCCGCCCACAGTGGAATCAACATCAACCACAAAGGGCTCTGCTTTTAGGCGTTGTTCAACCATGCTTGCAGCCTGTTGCAAGCTTTTGTATTGAGTGAATTCATTGCCATATATTTCGGCGACCAGTGTACTTAATACTGGCGGGCCGGGCGGTACTTCTACCACGCGTATTTTAATATCGCTGTTTCTTGTTAATTCACTATTCAATGGCGCTAAATGTTTTCGCATTCTCAATACAATGGCATGGGATTGGTGCTCACGTAGATCTTTATCTAGCAGCAGTACTCTCAAATCAGCAAGGTAAGGCGCATGACGTTGATAGTACTGCCTTACCATACCGTTGAAATCTATCGGCGAGGGCAGTCCAACATAACTGGCAATGGCGGTTACTTCAGGCATTCGTTGTAAGATTACGGATACTCTCTTGGCCATCGCTGCCGTTTGCTCAAGGGTAGAATTTTCCGGCATATCAATAATGACTTGGACTTCATTTTTATTATCAAAAGGTAATAATTTAAGGGGAACCCAGCGCATTACGGGCAACAAAGCGGCAAGTACAAATAATACGAATACTAAGGCAAGTACGGTTTTTCCTTTGGTACGACTATCTAATAATGGGGTTAATATTTTGCGATAAAACTGCTGGAAACCCTGTGATTTAACTGCTACAGCAGAATTGTTTGAACTAGCTTTAGCTTTAATGAGTTTTCCAGCAAGCCAAGGGGTAACTAAAAAAGCAACTAAGGTTGAACTGATCACACTCAGTGGAACATTAAACGCCATCGGCGCCATATAGGGTCCCATCATGCCGGTAATAAATGCTAAGGGAATAAAGGCAAGCACAATCGTGACGGTAGACATGACTAAGGGTACCCGTATCTCGCTGATAGCAGTGACAATAGCGTCATGTATATTTTTAGTCTTGGCTTTACCTTTTATTTTTGCCAAATAGCGTTCAATATTATCGACGCCAGTGATCGGGTCATCGACCAGTAAGCCGAGTGATAAAATTAGCGCGAACAAGGTTACGCGGTTAATTGTGTAACCAAAAATTAAGTCTAAAGATAAGGTGATGCCATAACAAATAGGTACAGCTAAACCAACCACCACAGCCGATCGCCAGCCTAAGAATACTCCAATAAAAACTACGACGGTAAAAACAGCAAATGCTAAGCTGGTGGTTAAATCATTAACCTTTTCGTTAGCGGTTGCACCATAATCACGTAGTATTTGTACTTCAACGTTGGCAGGGAAAATGCTTGACTGTAATTGTGCTATTTTCTTATGCACTGCGTTGGCAACCGTTACTGCATTGCTACCACGTTGTTTAGCAATGCTTATGGTTACCATAGGATAATCTGAAGTTGCACTATTAGCTTGATTGTTAGCAAAATCTAGCCAGGTATAACTGGTTTGCTCAGCGGGACCATCTATCACGTTGGCAATATCTTTTAATAAAATAATACTGCCATTGATAACACTAATCGGGGTTTCTTTTAACGCGTTAATATCTCGATAGGTATCGCCACTTTCAAGGGATATTGATTGATGCGATAGCGTAAGGTCACCGTGATTCTCAAGTACATTTGAAACCTTAATAGCATTAAAGATATCACTGATAGTTACTTGTCGTGCGGTCATTTTTTCGGGATCAATATTTACTTGAATTTGCCGCGCCCGACCGCCAATAACATTAACTTCACTGGTGCTTTCGATCGTTTGTAAAAAAGTGGAGACTTCTTCTGCAAGGCGTCTTAAGGCAAAATCATCTATCTGTGTACTATCGGTGCTGTATAGCGCTAACATTACAATAGCGACATCATCTACTTCAATAGGTTTAACCCGCCAATTACTGACAATAGCAGGGATCTTCTCCGTATTAGCATGTAATTTGTTGTAGGTATTTAACAGAGCTTGTTCACGATTTTCACCGACAGAGAACCGCAGTGTTACCACCGATTGACTGCTGTTACTCACCGAATAAACATGTTCTACGCCTTGTACTTGTGTTAACAATTTCTCAAGTGGTGTGGTAACTAAGCGTTCTACTTGCTTGGCGTTAACGCCAGGAGAGTCAACGATAACATCTATCATCGGTACAACAATTTGTGGCTCTTCTTCTCGCGGCGTAAAGTTAAGTGCCATCAAACCTGCGAGAATTGACAGTAGCAAAATAAAGAGTGGAATTTTGCTATTGAGTACTTTACTTAGTAATGCGGCGGTAAAGGTCGTTTTAATGGTCATTATTAATTCACTGTTTAAACTTAACTGCTTTGCTCATCGCTACAAAACTTCTCATGTAAAACACGTAATAACTCTTCTATTTTCGGGTTAGCAATCCGGTAAAATATGGTTTGAGACTCACGTCTGGTCGTTACTATATTACTTTCCCTTAATTTGGCCAGATGTTGTGAAAGTGCTGACTGTGAAAGGTCAATACGTTGGTTCAAATCACCGACAGTCAGTTCATTGTCACTCAAACAGCATAAAATAATTAACCTATAGGGGTTAGATAATTGCTTTAAAATTCCGGCAACTTCTGTCGCATTTTCTAATAGTTTTTCTTGTTCAGTAATCATAAATTTATCCAGCAGATCATATGCATTTTACTTTATACTTGTTTTCTAAATTAGTAAAGGCTAATATACTTAATATTAGCAAACACTAATATTAAGTGCTGTCTTACTTATCTCAGTAAAGCTAGCCGAATTATTAATGTAATATTCTAGGGAAACAGTTATGACAATCAATGAAGCACTTAGGTTAATTGCTGGCACTATGATTTTATTATCACTCTTGCTAGCGTTGAATTATTCTCAACATTGGCTATGGTTTACCGGCTTTATTGCTGTTAATTTAATACAATCATCGTTCACTAAATGGTGTTTAATGATGACAATTTTGAAAAAGTTAGGTTTAAAAAACCGTGTATAAAAGTAGAAATGCCCACTGTCATGAGTAAAGCAATTGAATTTAGCCTGCTGAATTTATGCTACTAGCAAAGGCATTAATTTGTATATTTATCTGTAGAGGAATAAAGATGTTAAAAACAATACCTGAAGTCATAGCAAAAGCGAGAGAGTCATTAACCATTATGACCGTTGAAGAGGCTATGTTGTTAGTTAAACAGGAAAACGGTGTGATCATTGATGTACGTGAGCCCAGTGAGTATGCTGAAAAATCAGCTGAGGGAACTATTAATATTCCTCGTGGTTTGCTTGAAATGAAAATGTTACAAAGGTACCCCGATGAAGCACAAGCCATTTTTTTACACTGCGCGACTGGCGCTCGCGCTATTTTTTCTGCAGAACAATTAAAGCGTGTCGGTTACCTAAACGTTGCAGTAATTACTTCAAGCTTAGATGATATTTGCAATGCTTGGTGTTAGTTGACTGAGCGCATTGCAAAGTCATATTAAGCTTTTGAATACAAATCCTTTTTAAGTTAACTTTAGTAAAGTGGAGTCGAAAATGGCCAACCCTGTTGTAATTGACTATTACAGTGATGTGTTATGCGTTTGGGCATGGATAGCGCAGCGCCGCAATGAAGAACTAAATAACAAATTATTGGGCAAAATAGAGTGGCGATATCATTACCTTGATGTATTTGGTGATGCGAGTAATAAAATTCCTAACCAGTGGCAAGAGAAGGGAGGATTCACTGGATTTTCCAACCATATTCAAAAGGCTGCTGCCCCGTTTCCTGATGCGCCTATCAATGCTGAATTGTGGAAAAGTGTGCGCCCTAATTCATCGGCTAATCCACATCTCGTTTTAAAGGGAATTGAATTAGCACTGGGCGCAAATGTTAGTATAGAGCTTGCGCTTTTATTTCGTCAGGCGTTTTTTATTGATGGTAAAGATATCAGTCATTTAGCCGTATTATTTGGCCTTATTGAGAAAGCTGGTTTTAACGCAGGTGAAGTAAACAAATCAATAGAGGATGGCACAGCAATGGCCGCTTTGATGGCTGATTATCAACAAGCTAAACTACTGTCTTTAAAAGGGAGTCCTACTTATATTATTGATAATGGCAGGCAGCTACTTTATGGCAACGTCGGTTATCGGGTATTGTTAGCAAATATTGAAGAGCAGTTAAAAACTCCCGCTAATGAAGCAACTTGGTGTTAAAGACATCTAACTAACAGCACAATCTACCTATGTTTATAACGTTGAATTAGTAAATATATGTAGTGAAAAAATTATCAACATTCTCATTGAAATCTTACACTTTGAGTAGAAGTAGGGGGAGATCAAATAAAGCGTTAATTATTACAATCTGTACTGTAAATTTACTTGCAATATGTTTAAATGAATAAATATATTATATGACTAGCCAGATGTGTAAATGATATTTAATTCAAAGAGTAAAAGAGAAATAAAGTCGCTTAAAGAAGAGATCGAAGCGTTAAAAAAACAGAACCAATCCCTAGAAAGTGAACTCAAACAAGCTAATGATGCAAATTATGAACTGACTGAGGATATGTCTGGAACCGCAGCTAGATATCGAAATCAAGAAGAGTTGAATAAACTTTGGTTACAGTCTTCAACCTTGGTCGATCAAATCAGAGAGAGTCTTGCCACTACGTCGACAGAGCTCATTGATTATCGAGATCAATTCCAATCGTCCCAACAGTTGTTTGACCAGATTATGGAGATGCTTACGACAACCATACAGTCGACAACAGAAATAAGTAAAGATACCCATAATGCGTCAAATTCTGTTGACCAATTAAAAACGGTCACAGGTGGAATAAACGACTTTGTTAATATTATCAAAGGAATTTCAGACCAAACTAACTTACTCGCGTTGAATGCGGCAATAGAAGCGGCTAGAGCGGGCGAACAAGGTCGTGGTTTTGCGGTTGTTGCAGATGAAGTAAGAACCCTAGCACAACGATCAGCTGAAGCGTCTAATGAAATATCTAACCTTATTGAGCAAGTCAACCAACAAATGGGTGATGTTATTCAGGGCATTCAAGAGGTAGGGGATAAGAGTGGCGAAATCAAAACAAGCACTTCATCGATAGAAGATATAGCAAATAAAATTGTGCAGCTATCTCAGCATATGTATACCGTTATTACTAATTCTACGTCTGACTCGTTCATTCAAACCGTTAAAATGGATCATGTGGTGTGGAAGCTTGATGTCTATAAAGTGATGTTAGGCATGTCAGATAAATCTCCAGATGACTTTGCGGACCATAGTATGTGCAGATTGGGTAAATGGTATTACGAAGGTGAAGGGGCTAAAAAATATTCTTCTCAACAATCTTTTACTAAAATTGAACAACCGCACGCTCAAGTGCATCTAAGAGGCATTGAAGCGTTAAAAGCGTTCACTTCAGGTGATACAGAATTAGCGGTTGAAAAATTAACCTTAATGGAATCGGCAAGCTTTGAGGTGATAAAATTATTGTCTGCACTATCTCGTGAAATTGAACAGAAAATAGTACTAACAGAGCATTAAGAACGGCTTTGTAGCATTGTAAAAGTTTATTGGACGAGCAGAGGATTGAAAAAAATAGAAATCATGAACTTTTAAACAAGGTAAAAAGCTGAAAGTTGCCAGCTTCTCTGGTGAGTCAGATTGATGTAAAAATGGCTTTTAATCGCTAAGATTAGAAGCCATTTTTACATCAGAGATTTGTGAGGTGAAACCGTTGATACTATAAACCGTAGTGGGAAAGCTTATTTTACAACCAGCTTGGCGTAATATCTTGCTTGATAATTTCTTCGTAGCTGGGGCGTTTTTTCACTACTGCAAAGTCGCTACCCTTTACCATCACTTCTGGCGCTAACATACGTGTATTATAACTAGAGGACATCACTGAGCCATAAGCACCACTGCTCATGATTGCAATTAGATCACCAGCATTAGATTCATGGACTTGTCTGGCTTTAGCAAAGGTATCTCCAGTTTCACAAACCGGACCAACCACGTCATAGGTTGTTAATGCGTTGTCAGCTTTATTGACGGCAATAATTTGATGATATGCTTCATACATACTTGGTCTGATCAAATCATTCATACCTGCATCAAGTATTAAAAATTGTCGCTCTTCGCCAGTTTTTACAAAAACAACACTTGAGACAAGTATGCCCGCATTACCTAATAATGAACGACCCGGCTCAATAATTATTTTGCAATTTAGGTGGCCAAGTTGCGCCTTTACTAAATCAGCGTAGGTTTGCTTACTTGGGATGACTTCATCAAGATAGGTAATACCTAGACCACCGCCAACATCAACAACATTAATTTCATGACCATCAGCTCTTAACTCAATAACAAGTTCAGCAATTCGCTGATATGCTTCTTCAAAAGGAGCCAAACTGGTCAATTGCGAGCCAATATGGACATCAACCCCTTGTACTTTTATGCTGGGTAATGATGCTGCTCGGTTATAGGCAATTCGAGCTTTTGAGATAGGGACGCCAAACTTGTTCTCTGCTTTGCCTGTGGATATCTTTGCGTGGGTTTGCGCACAGACATCAGGATTAATTCGAAAAGCAACTGCAGCCGTTTTGTTAAGGTAAGTGGCTACTTTTGATATCAGCTCTAACTCGGGCTCAGACTCAACATTAAACTGGAAAATGCCTAACGATAACGCGTAATGGATTTCTTCTTCGGTTTTTGCAACCCCTGAATAGACAATCTTATCTGCTGGAATGCCAGCGGTGATTGCTCGGCGAATTTCACCCATTGATACCACATCTGCGCCTGAGCCTAATTTAGCTAAGGTGGCAAGAACCGCTTGATTGCTATTGGCTTTTACGGCATAACAAATCAGGGCATCTTGGTTACTAAAAGCGCTTTGGTATGCTTGAAAACTTGTTTCAATGGCTGTGCTTGAATAGCAATAAAAAGGAGTTTGTACGTGCTGGGCAATATTGCTAAGAGCAACATCTTCAACAAACATTTCATTATTTTTGTGCGGGAAATAGCTAACAGGAGTCATAGAATAATCATTGAATATTGAGCAAACAGAATGTAACTAAATCTATGCTAACTTGTCGCACTATTCAAGGGCTAAGTGCAATATCGACAAGGTAAAATGTTATAGCTCATAACTTGAATCAATTGAGAAAGGTTTACCTCAATATTTTTGAGCATTGAATAAGTGGAATTGAATAAAAATTTAGCCTTAGCTACGCATAAATAACCATCAACTTTGTTAAAACAGCTTAGTGGTTATTTATGGTATTAATTCAAGGCGAAAATAGCATTAACTGAGCTGGGCAAGCGCTGATTTTAACTCATCTAACATAGCAGGGTTACTGATTACTTGTTTTTCGCCATCGAAATTATCAAAAAAGCTAGGGATAGATACACTACCTTTCACATCACCAGCAAAATAAGGCGCAGAGCCTGTCGCGGCAGTTAATACCGTTTGTGCGCCACCAGGACCTGGTGACGTTGCCAGTAATATCATAGGTTTGTTCTGAAATAACTTCTGATCGATGCGAGAAGTCCAATCAAATAAGTTTTTGTAAGCGGCAGTATATGAACCGTTATGCTCAGCAAATGAAATGATAATCGCATCTGCTTGACCTAGTTTTGCGAAAAAAGACTTTGCAGCTTCTGGCTGACCTAATAATTCTTCTTTATCTTGACTAAATAATGGCATTTCATAATCATTTATATCTAATATCTCAACAGTAGCATTGGGTACTAATGAAGCGGCGTATGTGGCTAATTGTTTGTTGATTGATTTTGAACTGCTGCTGGCTGCAAAGGCTAATAATTTCATAATAATGCTTCCTATTGTATTTCGAAACTAGATTAATGTAGTGACTAAGTATTTGGATTTAGACTTAAGGTTTAATATGTAGCTAGTATATAGTTATAATCGAATGTAATTAATAGCCTTGAATGAGAATGACTTTTTCCATATGACTCATAATAACGACTCGAAACTTTTTGATGGCATGGTGGTATTCACCCAAGTGGTAGAATGTGGCAGTTTCTCAGGGGCTGCCATAGCAACAGGTCACTCTAATTCTTTTATTAGTAAAACGCTTAATAAACTGGAAGCACGGGTTGGCGTTCGTTTATTAAATCGAACCACACGATCGATTAGTTTGACCCCCGAAGGACTACTGTACTATGAACAATGCCAGCAATTAGTACTCGATGCCCATGATGCGGTATCTCTCTTAACGCAAAGTCATATAGAGCCTAAAGGTGTGCTTAAAGTAAGCTGCCCAACGTCGTTCGCAGAAAATCACTTACAAGATGTGATGTCAACGTTTATGCAGCAATACCCAAAGGTCAATTTAGTGTTAGATTTAAATGATCGCCATGTTGACTTAGTGCAGGATGGTTTCGACTTAGTGATTAGAGCTACCGATAAGCTGGCAGAATCAAGTTTGGTGTGTCGTAAAATATATAGTTGTAAAGCCTATACTGTGGCATCACATGATTATTTAAAACGTTTTGGTCTACCGCAATCACCAGAGCAACTTAGCGAACATCAGTGCATTTGTTACAGTAACTTAAAGCAAGCTAATAAATGGGTTTACCACCATAACAATGGCACAGATAGTCAGGTTGAAGTGACAGCCAAATTATTATGCAATAGTGCAAGTATGGAGTTAGCTATGGTACTTGCAGGTCATGGCATCTGTCGGTTACCTGAATTTGTTATGGAAAATGCACTAAAAGATAATAAATTAGCCATACTATTTGATGATTACATCACGCCAACCATTGATGTCTTTGCTATTTACCCAAGCCGAAAGCACTTATCACCTAAAGTGCGATCTTTTATTGATATACTCGTTGAAAAAATGCCTCAAGCGACACAGTGTTAAGCGCTGCTCAGTTATATTTAGTAGAAGATCTCATACACTGTGTTAGTAAAGTACAAAATTCATTTAGGTCTCTGTCTAAGGCGGTTTCAGGTAAAAACAAGTGATAGCCCAGTGCCTGATGCAACAGGGTACAGTGGTGTAGGAAGGCGGCTAATGGTCCCGTTAGTATTTCACCAGAAGCTAAAACAAAGGGGTCGAAGTTGATCAAACTTTGTTCGAGGGGGAGTAAGTTTTGACTCATCGCAAAAGCGACTAGAGGTTTTTGTTCATGAATAAGCCTGTTAGCCAAACGCGGTGATATGTTATCGGCCAACGTTGATACATTTAGTAAACGAATACCTATATAAGGTAACTGTATTGTTGCGAGCCCGGAGGTTTCGTTTATTAATGATATTCGTTGGATTTGCTGCCAAGGAACAGTCCAGTGACCATATCTATGCTGATACTTTATGCCGTCAGGGTTGAGAGATAAACTGTATTTTGGCTCGAGGTATTTTGCTAAACCGGTTATAAAGATCACTAAGGAACATAAATAGATAAAGATGATCACCAAGTGAAACTGTCGCCAATAACCTTGGCTAAAAACGAGTGTGCAAAGCGTGATGATTAACGCAACTAGCATTAAAAAAAGCGCATGGTGACTACTTTGCGCTTTAATATTGATAACAGGTAATGGTCTCATTATGATTACCTCTTTGCTCATTTTCCAAGTTAATATTTTGCTAACAAAGCTAACGGCAGTTTTGTTTAATTAACTTAGTAAACTTTTTCTTTTGCGCAGCTAGTTGTTCTTCACTTTGATAATTTCGTTCGCCATCAGCTGACATCAAGTAAAGACGACCACCTTGCTCATACAGAGCCAGTTCGCTTTTTAGTTGATTGCAATAACCTTTGTTTTTTTGTTTTTGCTTAGCATTTTTTTGTGCTTTTTCTGCTTTAGCTTGCTTAGTTTTATTATAATCTTGCTGCCATTGGCTGTTACCGCTGACAGGTTTTGAAATATTATTATTTTTGCTTGGCTTTATTGTGGTAACTTTTTCGTCACTTATTGGTTTATCGCTAAAGTGCACCTTGCCATTTTTATCGGTCCAAGTATAAATCTCTGCCATTGAGTTGAATGATAAAGTGCTGCTTGCAGTCAGTAAAATAATGCCCAGTCGTGTTAAGTTATTCATAAATTCCCTTTGTAACTTAATGCTTGTATCTTAATACTGTTAATATAGTGTTTGTACTGTAAATAATAGCCTTAAATTCTTCCTAGATAGAAACCATAACATAGCTTTATTGGGATGTGACAGCTTGCTAGGATTAATTTTAAAGATTCATAGACTAAAAACGCGAGCATTCACGAGTAAAACAAGGAAAGTTTTTCATGAAGAAATTATGGCTACTATTATTACTCGCTTGCTTAAGCACTGTTTGCCAAGCTGGGCAAATGTATAAATATAAAGATGCTAACGGTCATTGGGTATTTAGTGATAAACCGCCTGAGAAAGCACAAGATTTTTCTACCTTAGAGTTTACTAGCCCGAAAAAACCAAACTATAAAGTTCAACTATATAATGTAAAGAGTGAGCAAGGTTATACTCTTTATGTTAAAAATGACTTTTATGCACCCATTGAAGTTGGCTTTACTTCCCCAGTTAGTCAAACGCTTATCAGTAAAGTTATCCCTGCAAGAGGCCGTATCGCTCTACTTGAAAGCAAAAAAGAGACACTGAAAGTTGATTACCGATGGGCTCTTGGGGATCCCAACAGTGTTGCTGATAATTATCAATATCATGCCCCTTTTGATTCACCGAAAGGGCATAGAATAACCCAAGCCTTTAATGGTCAGTTTTCCCATAACAATGACTACAATAGATTTGCAGTAGATATTGCAATGAATGTTGGTACTTACTTAACTGCAGTGAGAGCTGGCACAGTTGTTTGGGTTAAAGATGATTATCATATGAGTGGCAGAACAAACTATTTTTTAGATAAAGCTAATGTTATTAAGGTTTTGCATGACGATGGTACTTTTTCTTCTTATGCTCATATTCTCATGGATACAGCCATAGTTAAAGAGGGCGATAGTGTTGCTGTTGGTGATAAGTTAGCGCGTTCAGGATCCTCGGGATTTTCTACTGGACCTCACTTACATTTCTCCGTGATCAAAAATTCAGGGTTAAAAAATATTGCTATACCTTTTAAGTTTGTTGACCATACAGGCACGGCATTTACCCCTAAACGTGCAATGTTGATGGTCGGGGCCAGCAAGCCTTAGCTTACAGATTGTTAATTCAAAACAGTTTATATCGATTTGTGAGGATGGTTAATCAAGCGTCTTTTTAAAACGCAATGCAGCAATGAGCAAACCAGCACAGGTAAAACCAATTAACCAAAGCATATCAAAATTCATTTCAATAACATCGACATCACGTAATACAACACCCCTTATTAGGCGAATAAAATGTGTAGCGGGTAATGCTTCTGCAATGTATTGCGCCGGTAATGGCATACCTTCATAGGGAAACATAAAACCAGACAATAGTATTGATGGCAGCAAAATGAAGATGGTCATTTGCATTGACTGTAATTGATTTTTAGCAATGGTTGATATGACTAGTCCTAATACTAAACTGGCGCAAATAAATAACAGGGTAGCAATAGCAAGTTGGCTTAACCCTCCATTAAAAGGCACATTAAAAAGCCAATAGCCGAGCCCTAAAATAATACTAACTTGAAGAGCACCAATAAATATATAGGGAAATATTTTGCCAATCATTAATTCAATGGGGGCAAGGGGGGTGGTGATCAACATTTCCATATTGCCTCGCTCTTGCTCACGGACAATGGCAGCCGAGGTAAACATTATCATTGTCATCGTCAATATTACCGCAACTAGGCCAGGCACAATGTTCACCACACTACGTTGTTCAGGATTATAAAGTAAGGTAACTTCAAATGTAGGGGTATGACGGTTGGCAGGTTTATCTAGTAGTTCAACGAGTGGCATATTGCGTAGACTTTTTATACTACCCGCTATAACGGTATCTGAGCCATCGACTAACCACTGTGCAATGGGTCTACTGGTTTCTTGTTTACTCGAAGGTGGTAAACCAAAGCCGACACTGGGATGTCTAACCAAGCGCTGGCTAACGTCTTTTGGAATAATTAATACTGCGCGCACCTCATTACTAGCTATCGCTTTTTGTGCTGCTTTTACCGAGTGGTAGTTGTGGGCGAAGGTAATAATACCCGTTGCAGAAACGGTTTGTTGTAATACTCGACTTAACGATGTTTGGCTATGGTCAACTAGGCCGACTGGAATATTTCTTACATTGGTATTAATGGCAAAAGCAAATAAAAGTAGTTGTACTAAGGGGATCATGATGACCATGGCAAAGGTCATTCTATCGCGGCTAAGTTGCAATAACTCTTTAGTGATAATTGCTTGAATTCTCATTAGGGATGTCTTCATTATCGTGCTACCGCTTGGCCAGTACAGCTCACGAAGACATCTTCAAGACTTGGTCTAACAATGGCTAGTTTATCTGTTATTTTAATACAAGATTGCTGCTGTAGTAACGCTACAGGATCCGCTTCTGCATTTTTCACTAAAACACGTAAATGAGTGCCTAACTGAGCCGCTGAAATAACCTGTGGTAGCGCGGTGAGTTTATCTTTTATATAACGTAAATCATTTGCGGCTACCTCGACCACTTGTGCTGCCACATTATTCATTAATGCTTGTGGTGAGTCGTCTGCTCTTTTAATGCCATTTTCTAAAATAGCTAGTTTGTGGCAACGTTCGGCCTCATCCATGTAATGGGTTGACACTAAAATAGTGGTGCCCTGATCACAAAGATCGAATAACTGCTCCCAAAATTCGCGCCTATTTTGCGGATCAACGGCTGAAGTGGGTTCATCTAAAAAGAGCAGTTTTGGTTTATGCATAACCGCTGCGGCAAGCGCTAAACGTTGTTTTTGGCCGCCACTCATACTGCCAGCAAGTTGTTGGCTTTGCTGCGTTAGTTGGTGAATACTTAATAATTCACTTAAACGTGACTTCTGTTCGTTAGCTGTTAGCCCATAAATCTTACTGATAAACTGTAGATTCTCTTTAACCGTAAGATCATCATAAAGAGAGAATTTTTGTGTCATATAACCAATTTGTAAGCGTAATTTATCGGCTTCTTGAGGTAAGTGACAACCCAAAACGTTAACCTGACCGCGGGACGGTTTTAATAACCCAGTCAATAATCGAATCGCAGTGGTTTTTCCCGAGCCGTTAGGACCTAAAAAGCCGTAAATAGTTTGTTTTTCAACGGTTAAATCTAACTCTGATATGGCGGCTAGTTGACCGAAATTTCGGCAAAGCTTTTTAGCGGTTATTGCAAATTCACAATTGAAATTTGTATTGTTGGCTGCAGAACGGCTTGTAAGAATCATGGCATTTGTACTTGTGCGGGAACGCCCATGGGTAAATCTGCAGCACTATCGGGTAGCTGTACTTCAGCTAAATACATCAGATTGGCACGCTCTTCTTGGTTCAAGGCAAAATAGGGGGTAAAAGCAGGCTCTGAAGATATCCATCGAACGGTTCCGATAATTGGCGTGGCTAAGCCATCGATGTGTACTGTTAATTTATCGGTCACTTTTATTTTCACTCGGTAGGGCTCAGGCACATAAATACGAGCAAAAGGTGCAGTGCCCGCTAATACTATAGCGACAGGGCTGCCTTGTGTAACTCGCTCACCTAAATTCCAGGGTAAATTATCTAATAGGCCATCACGTTTGGCGGTAATGGTTAAATCGTTGAGTTTTTTCTTTTCGCTATCAACCACAGCAATGGTTGTTGCTAAAATAGCTTCGGCAATTTGTAAGTCTTCAATGCGGGCGCCATTGATAAGCTGTAACAGTTTTTCTTGTGCGTTGTGAAGCTTAGCTGCGTTTTCATCACGCGAGGCAAGGGCATTATCCAAGGTTGCTTGACTTGCTAACTCTTTTTTAATGAGTATTTTCGCACGTTGATAATTAGCTTCACTTTTTACCAGTGCAGCTTTAGCGCCAGCCACTTGTGCGGAGGCGGCGGCAACTTCCTCTTCACGAGCACCTTTGTGTACTTTCTCTAAATTAGCTTTAGCTTGCTGCATTTGTGCTTGGGCTTTAGCTAAGAGCGCTTTTTGAATCGTATCATCAAGCTTGACTAGTACAGTGCCTTTTCTTACTTGGTTTCCTGCTTTAATAGGCAAAGCGGTGATGACTTCACTTACTGTTGCAGTATGAGCTATGCGTTCTCGCTCCAATGTACCTAGCGCAAGGCCAGGTTTATTGTTATCACATGCATTGAGGAATATTAGCGTGAAAGTCAGTACAACTAATTTAGGGTAGGTACCAAACAACTTCGCAGACATGAAGATTAATCTCATTGAAATGTAGACTAGTTTTTAGTTTAATCTCAATGAGTTAAAAGTCAATTTATTCTCTAGTATTGAATGAATACTGGCTAGATATGGGCTAAGTTGAATGTGGAATAAATTGAATCATTAGGTGCAGTAAAGAGCCTAATAACAGTCATTAGTTATATTGTTGCTCAAAATAACTCTCGATAATTAATCTTGCTGACTCAGCATCAATGTTATCTTTTTTTAAGTTCTTAAAACCACCGCGAGCAAATAACTGTTCTTTAGCATCGGCAGTGGTTAATCGCTCATCTTGAAATTCTACAGGTATACCAAAACGGCCATGGACTCGGTTGCCGAATTTTTTCGCATCTAGGGTAAGTTGTTGCTCACTACCGTCCATATTGAGTGGTAATCCTATGACGATAAAGTCAGGTTGCCACTCCTTGAGAAACTTGGCCAAATTATCCCAATGGGGTATACCATCAACGGCCTTGACAGAACCTAGTGGCGTAGCACTGCCAGTCATTTCTTGACCTACAGCAACACCAATATATTTTTTACCAAAATCGAATCCTATAACAGTTCGTTGGCCAATCGGTGATTTAGTTTTAGTCGACATTTTTTTCCTTCGGTGCACTTGTTTTTTTAATCAGTAAGCTGGTTTAGCCATGTCACTCAACAGCATTGTATTTAGCTGAAAGGGCTGCGATTAAGCGTGCCCAATATCGGTAGATAAATGTGCTATATCAATCCCCAGCTTTTCAGTGGCCTTTTTCCACCGCTGTTCAATGGGGGTTTCAAAAAGAATTTCAATATCGGCGGGTGTAGTAAGCCACGAATTCGCTTGTAATTCTTGTTCTAGTTGACCGGGTCCCCAACCAGCGTAACCTAACGTAACTATAAATTGTTCTGGGGCCTTTTGCGTGCCCAAGGACATCAAGATATCTTTTGAGGTAGTGATCATTAGCTCTTTACTCAAGACTAATGAACTGCTCCAACCTGGTTGTGAACGGTGCAATACAAAGCCTCGCTGTTGTGCAATAGGACCACCTGAAAGTACTAGTTGCTCTAAGCTATTGGTAATATCAGTGACAAGCGTAATATCATTCATATCATCAGTTTTAGTTAACTCACTGCTTTTGCTTAGGTTGTCAGGTTTTTCAGCGTCTTCTGGCTCTATTTGCTTGAGTAGATCCGCTAAGGTGATATTAACAGGTAAGTTGATGATCAAACCCATAGCACCTTCTTCATTGTGCTCACAAATATAGGTCACAGTTTTATTAAAGTAAGGATCACCTAGAGAAGGCATGGCAATCAATAATTGGTTCTCTAAACTAATCATTGATTGAGACGGATCTATTTCTGCACCGCTTTTGAGTGTTGTTTTTTGTGATGGCTTTTGTTGTTTTTCCATGCAATTTTAACCCTTATTTTGTGATGTTATCTTCAATAGCATCCATTAGTTTACCACTAATATTAATTGGGTAAGCGGCTTCAATTTCACGGATACAAGTAGGGCTTGTTACATTGATTTCTGTTACTTTATCACCAATGACATCTAAGCCAACAAAGTATAGACCACGCTTTTTCAATTCAGGGGCAATGGCATCAGCAATGGCTTTATCACTTACGCTAAGAGGGCGGGCTACACCACGTCCGCCCGCGGCTAAATTACCGCGAGTTTCACCCTGTGCAGGTATACGTGCTAGACAATAAGGCATTGGTTCGCCATTAACAATCAGAATACGTTTATCACCATCTACAATTTCAGGCATAAACTCTTGCACCATGGCATATTGCTGACCATGATTCGTTAAGGTTTCGATGATAACACCTACGTTGGCATCATTCGCTTTAATGCGGAAGATTGATGCGCCACCCATACCATCAAGGGGCTTAATAATAACGTCTTGTTGTTTACTGTGAAATTCTCTGATTTTATCACTACTGCGAGTAACCAAGGTTTTAGGAGTGAATTCGCTAAACCAAGCGGTAAATAGTTTTTCATTACAATCACGTAAACTTTGCGGCTTATTAACAATGAGTGTACCTTCAACTTCAGCACGTTCTAACAGGTATGTCGCATAAATAAATTCAGTATCAAATGGCGGATCTTTACGCATCAGTACTGCATCCAATTCACTCACGGCTATATCTTGTGGCTCAGATAACTCGTACCAATGCTCACTATCATCAAACACTTTAACTCTATGTGTTGTTGCGCGACATTGGCCTTGCTCAAGGTATAAATCTTTCATTTCCATGTAGTAGAGTTCATAGCCACGTTGCTGTGCCTCGAGCATCATTGCCATTGATGAATCTTTTGCTACTTTCACTTGTGAAATAGGATCCATTACTATGCCGAGTTTTATTACTTTATTTGTAGTCATTTTTTATCCTGTTCAATATTAATTTTTAACGCTGTCGTTGAGCAAAACAACAATAAATTTAGTGTAAATCACCAAAGCGGCATTGCAATGCGGTAATCGCCGTTAATGCGGCAGTTTCAGTACGTAATACTCTTGGGCCAAGAAGTACGTCGTGAAAATCACTGTCATTGGCTTGAGTGATTTCTTCATCACTAAGACCGCCTTCTGGGCCAACGAGTAATCGAACACGCGTATTTTCTAAAGGTAAACTCATGATGGAATGCTGAGCTTTTGGGTGTAAATTAATCTTTAAGGCAGTGGTTTCTTGTTTTAACCATTCGGCTAACAACATTGGCTCTGCCACAACAGGCACGTTTGCACGACCACTTTGTTCACAAGCACTAATGACAATCTTCTGCCATTGTTGACGTTTTTTCTCAAGGCGCTCTGCATTTAGCTTTACCCCACAGCGTTCAGTAAATAAAGGCGTAATAGTATTTACGCCAAGTTCTACCGATTTCTGTAAGGTAAAGTCCATCCTATCACCACGAGAAATACCTTGCCCTAAATGTATGTTTAGTGGCGATTCACTGTTATTTTCTTCTCGGGAAATAACTTTCACATTAGCTGACTTCTTAGTTACATTACATAATGTTGCTGTGTATTGAAATGCCTCTTCACCATTAAATAATGTAATCGTGTCACCTTCTTTAAGACGTAATACTCGTACTACATGACCAAAGGCATCATCGGATAATGGCACCGTTTCGTTAAGAGTAAATTGACTTTGCTGAAATATTCTTGGGTTACGCATAATAGGGCTTAATGGAAAATCATGATTATTAAACTAAAATAAGGGCGACAAGTGCAAAAAACAATGCATCAACCTATAAATGTATAAAGTTGTACTGTTTATTGTTTTCATTTGACTAGCTACGAAAATACTTGTAATTTCTTAAGTAATATAAATAAAAAGGATTAACAATGAAAAAAATTATACTTACCACGCTTGCGGCCAGTGTATTTTCTTTAGGACTCGCAGGACAATCAGCTATCGCTGGTGAAATGATCTCTGTGGATAAAAACTTTGCTAGCCCAATTATTTCATTAAGTGGATACGATAAAGTCTATGTACAGGACTTAGACATTTCCCACACCAAAATTATTTCACCTCCTTGGATCGACAAGGAAAGTTTCGAGTGGAAAGTCATAGATAGTAATCGTGCTCATTTGAAAGCACGCTTTAAAGAAGGCGTTGAAAAAGGCTTAACCGAGAATAACGGCCGCTACGAAATTGTAGAAAAAGAAGGCAAGGGCGTACTGATTGTCGATGTAGAAATCATTAGTTTTATGCCATATGCCTCGCAAGAAGATACCGAAACAACAACGAAAGGCTCTGGTGAGTTTCACTTATCAGTACACTTACGTGATGGTAAGACAAGAAGCCTGATTCATATCTTTGAAGGCACACAAGCTATTGGTAATGACTATCAGCCAAACACTGCGATGGAACGTGCAAAAGATGCTAAAAACCTATTTAAGGCTTGGGGTAAGTCGTTACGTAAAAAACTTGACGCCGCTAACTAGTACCAGAACTCAGCAATAGCTTAGATTAAAATAAAAAACCAGTTTATCTAGAAGATAAACTGGTTTTTTTACGCGTTGAATTTGTGAAAACCCGTACCTTGATTGGACAGAGCTTAATCTCTACAAAGGGCTACTATAAGTTTGCCGCTTTACGTAAATCGTTTGCTTTATCCGTTTTTTCCCAGCTAAAAGCGGTGAAAGTATCATCACCAACAGTCATTTCGAATGGTTCACGACCAAAATGACCATAGGCAGCTGTTTGCTGATACATAGGATGTAAAAGATCTAACATTTTAGTAATGCCATACGGGCGTAGGTCAAAATGTTCACGTACAATATCAACTAATCTTTCTTCAGAAATTTTACCTGTGCCAAAGGTATCAATTGAAATTGAGGTAGGCTCAGCAACACCAATGGCATAAGAAACTTGAATTTCACAACGATCTGCAAGACCTGCCGCAACAATATTTTTAGCAACATAACGGCCAGCATAAGCGGCACTACGGTCAACTTTTGATGGATCTTTACCAGAGAAAGCCCCACCGCCGTGACGAGCCATACCACCGTATGTATCAACGATAATCTTACGACCAGTTAATCCACAATCGCCTACTGGGCCACCAATAACAAAACGACCCGTTGGGTTGATATGGTATTTAGTCTCTTCAGTTAATAATTCTGCTGGTAATACATGGTTAATAATATTTTCCATGACAGCATTAACTAAGTCTTCTTGTTTAATATCAGGATTATGCTGAGTAGAAAGTACAACGGTATCAATAGCAACTGGTTTATTATCTTCATAGATAAAGGTTACTTGTGATTTTGCATCTGGGCGTAACCAAGGTAAAACACCTGATTTACGGGCTTCAGCTTGACGTTCAACTAAACGGTGTGAGTAGTATAATGGTGCAGGCATTAATGTCGGAGTTTCGTTGGTTGCATAACCAAACATTAAACCTTGATCACCAGCACCTTGTTCTTCTGGTTTGCTACGATCTACGCCCTGAGCGATTTCAGGCGATTGTTGACCAATTAAATTCATGATGCCACAAGTTTCGCCATCAAAACCAACATCTGATGAGGTATAGCCAATTTCACTGATAACGTTGCGGGTAAGTTTTTCTAAATCAACCCAAGCATTAGTTGATACTTCACCAGAGATAATAGCAACACCGGTTTTTACCATAGTTTCACAGGCCACACGGGCATATTTATCTTTGGCAATAATGGCATCTAATACCGCATCAGAAATTTGATCGGCTATTTTATCCGGATGGCCTTCAGAAACAGACTCGGAAGTAAAAAAATGTCTAGACATAAATCCTCAGAAAAATTTGAGTTATACAAAATAATGGGGCGATTCTACACCTGTTGAAAACAACTTTCTAGCTTTTTTACGCCTAGACGGCTAAACGTCTCTAGATTTTTGTGATTTTATTGAACTAGCGTAAGTTCTTGCAAGGTTTTATAGCAACTGGCTTAATTTATTAGGGCGTTAGTGCATGTAAAATAAGTGGCTGCTGCCATAATTTACAAAATATTTTCTCTTGCTGTTTTGTCTCAAGTGAACTGAAAAACTGATATTGTCCTTGCTGTGCTTTACATGCTTCGATTTTATTTTCAGCTAATTTTTTCGTTAACTGCACCGTCACTGGTGCTGCTGTTTCAATAATGTTGATTTGTAGACCAGCAATAAGACTAATTTGTTTTTGAACAAAAGGGTAATGAGTGCAGCCAAGCACTAAGGTATCTATACCTTGAATAATTAACGGGTCAATATATTGCTTTAACAAGATGTTACATGCAGGGCTATTTTGTTTATCTTGTTCAATAAACTCAACTAAACCAGGGCACGGCTGAATGATCACATGAGCGCCATTGTGGTGTAAGTCAATTAAATCTTTAAAACGTTGATTTTCGCTTGTTGCTTGTGTGGCTAAAATAGCTACTTTTTTACTGATACTTTGTTTTGCAGCAGGCTTGATTGCTGGTTCAACGCCAATGATAGGAATATTAACTTTCGCTCTGAGTTGCTCAATGGCATTTACGGTTGCGGTATTACAGGCGATTACGATGGCTTTTACGCCTTTAGCAATGAGTTGCTCTGCAATGAGGTTAACCCGCTCAATAATGAATTCGACAGATTTTTCACCGTAAGGTGCATGGAGGCTGTCGGCAATATAGATGATATTTTCATGGGGGAGTTGTTGGGCAATGCATTTAGCAATTGATAGTCCACCAACGCCAGAGTCAAATACGCCAATAGGAGCTGAGTTGCTAGAAAAGTTTGCTTTAATTTTTTGAGTAATAATAGTTTTGCTCAGCCACAGTCATTAAGTTTTTCGAGTAAATTGTATTGCTTTTATCAGCCAAAAAGCAATACAATTAATTAAGTAAGGTTTTTTGTTTATATAATTAAATTCAAGATAAGGTTCGGTTTGTGATAACTGAGTTCAATTTTATCTTGAGTAATACCAATCAAGCGCTTTTATTAAGCTGTTTGATGTAAGGAAGTTCATGTCTAATGTTGTATCAGTAACACGCTTTAAAGCCTTCCCACCCTTAATGTGGATCTTATTATTTGGCTCATTTATTACCCGTGGCAGTTACTACATGGTTTGGCCATTTTTAGCCGTCATTTTGTATGAAAAATTTGCTTTATCAGCCACGCATGTTGGACTTATTCTTTCAAGTGCCGCGGTAATTTCAGTGTTGGTGAGTTTTGTTGGTAGCGCGTTATCTGACCGTATTGGTCGGCATCAGTTAATGTATGCCAGCGGTATTTTATATATTGTTTCTTTCTCGTTATTAGCTGAGGTTAACTCAATTGCTGGCTATGCTTTAGTGATAACATTATGTTCAATTGCAACTGCTTTATGGCGCCCCCTCACATCAGCGTTAATTGGCGACATCATAAATGATAAAGGCACCCGCGAACTTGCCATGCAGTCGTTATATTTTATCGTTAACGTCGGCTGTGCTGTCGGTCCAATGTTAGGGCTTTGGTTAGGTTTAACTGGAGAGCAATCAAGTTTTTATATTACGGCGGCAGCATTTGCTTTTTTACTAGTGCTGTTATGGTGGGGTTTTCATCAACACAGTAAGTATGAAGATAAGTCTTTAAAAGCAAATCAAGAAGTATCTATCGAAGCCCAGCCTCAAATAGAAGGTAAAGTTAAAGCAAAAAATGCTGGCAGTAAGCAAATAATGAAGGTGTTAGTTGCTGATAAATTATTACAGTGTCTTATCTTTGCCAATATCTTATGCATGTTCATTTACGCACAAATGGATAGCTCACTGATACAATATTTAACCCGAGCTGAAGTTCCAAATTTACTTGAACTTATTTCAGCAATGATTTTTACCAATGCATTAGTCATTATCTCAACGCAGTTTTTATTGTTAAAGTTAATGGCAAGTTTGTCATTAGTTAACCGAATACAAGTTGGCTTAGTATTGCTGATGTGTTCGCAAATTTGGTTAGCGGTTAATCCATTAACGCTTTTTTGGGGCTGGATAGGCGCAATTGTCGTGATGAGTTTAGCGGAAACTATTCTTTTTCCAACCATGAATGTTCACATTGATCGTTTGGCACCGGAGCATTTGCGCGGCGCTTATTTTGGTGCGGCTTCATTTTATGAATTTGGCTTTGCGATAGCGCCGTTAGGCGGAGGGATTATTCTTGATCAACTAGGAGGCCCTTGGCTATTCTTTATCGCAGCGGCATTAACACTGGTCGTTATTTATCTTTATAATATATTAGATAACCTAGCAAGACCTGATTTTGTAAGCATTGAAAACAACAATTAAAAGCTAAATTTATTTAGCAGAGCTCAGGTTAAATTATTTAAGTAGTATATCGTTAGTTCTAGCGGTCTAAACCGTAATCAATAGCATAACGCATAAGGCCAACGGTTGAATCGATACCAAGCTTTTGCTTAATATTTCGTTTGTGGGTTTCCACAGTGCGCACACTCACATTTAGCTCTTGCGCGATACGTTTATTATTGAGGCCTTGTGAAATAAGCCTTAGAACCAATTGCTCTCTTCTGGTGACAATACCTCGTTGCTCACCAGCGAGCTCTTTTGATAGGATTTCAGTCACTTCAGAGCTGAAATAATGTTTACCTGAAATAACTTTTTTAATCGCGTCTATTAATTCAGTGCCAGGCACATCTTTTAAAATATAACCATCGGCGCCATGGCGCATAGCACCTAATATGTATTCTTTATTGTCATGCATACTGAGCATAAGCACTTTGCAATCAATATCTTGTTCTTTAATTAATTCAAGCACATACATGCCATCCATCTCAGGCATGTTGATATCCATTAATACAATATCAAAATCAATACTTTTGATAAGCTCCAATGCTTGTTTGCCATTTTCAGCTTCACCAACAACATCGAGGCAGCCATCAAGACTTAAGCGATGTTTGAGTCCTTCTCTAAAAAGTGGATGGTCGTCAACTAATAGTACTTTAATCATAATATTCTCTTTCATGTTAGTTTTCGCTGGCATTACTCGCATTAAAACGCAGTTGTGATTGCGGTATGCGGGCTAAAACTTTGGTACCATTGTGCTCTGATTTGACCGTTAAATCTCCTTGATAAAAGCTTAATCGCTCCTTCATATTACGTAGGCCAATCCCCTGATGAACTTTTGTTTTTTTGTCTTGAGTCTTATCATAACGTTGATAATCGAAACCTTGACCATCATCAATAATTTCTAATGCTAACCAATTGGGTATTAATTTTAATGTGATGGTCACTTTAGAGGCGTTGGCATGACGCTCAATATTAGTTAATGACTCTTGAGCAATCCGGTATAAAGCGGTTTTAACTTCCGTTGATAAAATGTTTCGAAGTGATAAACGCTCTACGTCAACTTGAATACCCGTACGTTGAGAGAAGTCTCTACCCAATTCCTCTAGCGCAGCACCTAAACCATAATCTTCGAGCAAACCTGGATGTAATTGGTGTGAAATAGCGCGGATATCACCCATTATCTTACAAATAAGCTCCATGGAACGGTCCATTTCATTACTGGCATCATCATTGTTTTGATGTTTCAATTGGGCTGTTTCTAAAGAAAACCTTGCTGCAGCGATTGTTTGACTAATACCGTCGTGGAGTTCTCGTGATACCCGTTTACACTCTTCCTCTTGCGTTTGAAAAATACGCTCATTCAGTTCACGTAACTTTCGATTAGCTAATTTTCTCTCGCTAAAGCGTATAAATTGCCCGGAAAAAAAGATGGCAATAATGGCGACCAAACCAATAAGGAGCGTCATGATCGAAGTATTACGAATATGTTTACTAATAGAGGCATTTAACACGGCAATCTCTTGATCAATGTCGTCAATATAAACACCAGTGCCTATCATCCATTGCCAATCTTCTAGCTCCCTTGAATAACCTATTTTTTTACCAACTTCACCACCTTTTGATGGTTGATTGAAAACATAATTTAGGTAACCACCACCATCTTTTGCATTCTCAATAAGATCTCTAATCAGCTTTACGCCATTTCTATCTTCAAGATCGAGCCAGTTTTTCCCGATGCGCCACTCTTGCCCAGGTATCAGTAATGCAGTGCCATCAAAGTTATAAGCAAAGAAGTAACCGTCTTTACCAAAGCGCATATTAGACAATACTTGTTTAACTAACGATTGTGCTTGTTCATTACTTAGGTTTTTATTTCGATAAATATGCTCTGTGGCGCCCTCAGCAAGCGTGACATAATTACGTAACTCGTCTTTTCGGTGCTTCATTATGCCGTGGCGGTACTCATAAACGGTTTGTTCAGATAAGGACTGATATTGCACTTGTGTAAGAATGAGCACAGCAACCAGCGCTAATACCAAAGGCACGATAGTAACCAGTTGTAATTTTAAATTAATATTCACTTAATAACCCTTATTCTCAAGTCATGTTGTCTAAACATAACTTTGACTATACCCAATCACTTTAAAGAGTGACTTTCATTAATAGCTTCTAATAGTGTTACTTTATCCATGTAATCAATTAACGGTTGTTAATCGATATTGGCAATATGTGAAAAGCCAATTGAACTGCTCCTGCTATTACTATAGCTAGCTCTGCCATTTTTCGTACTTGTTCTTTTATTGATGAGCTGGGTCTTACATTTATTTATGTTGTTGTCGTTTTTTCAAATTGACTAATTAAATGTAAACTTGGTGAAGAAATTAATCCGTTTGGCATAATGTTTAGCCACTAGTTTAGTTCCATAAATGGTTAACCCGGACTTAAGTATTGCTTGTGAATATTGATTAATACTTGTCAATTTTTCATCAGAATATTGAGTCTATACTTAATGTTACATTTTAATAATGGTGTATTAATTAATTTTTTATTTCCAAAAAGCGTGTAATAGGTGTTTTATTGCTGACAAATTATTAGACGTTTTATTAATAGCAGCGGTACTTTATTTGATAATCTCAGTAATAGGGCATCATTCTACCTATACCTATACCTATACCTATTCAGCTGCCGCATAATTGCTCGCTCATTACCTTGTTAGTCTTCAGAACATATAGCAAGTTACTCCCTCAAAAGAAAGCTCATCCAAAATTTATCCCAAACTCATTCTCGTTAAATCCATCAGCTGATTAAGGGATTAGCTAAGGGTTGCCTTATTAAGTAGCCAAATTATTTCGATATTTGACGATTTCGCTGGTTTTTTAAACGGAAAAAGCCTGGTTTTGAGTAAAACTAAGTGTAAACACGTAGAAAAAATACGTACATTCGCCGATTACACGTAGTAAGTAATTTCAATATTGTATACCTAGCACTAAGCGAGATGATTCAAATCATCCAAGTCTCAATAAAAAGGGTAACAATAATGAAAAATATAATAAAATCCGGTTTTATGTTGGCAGCAATAGTATCAGCACCGTCATATGCAGGTTATACGTTTGATTTAGGCGATAAAGACTCTATTACTTTCGGTGGTTTCATCAAAGCAGACATACGTACTGTTAGTGGTGATGTCAGCGCTCCTGCAACGGGCAATGATTACTGGATTGGCGCTGCCTCAGTTACAGAAGATATTTCAACAACCAAATTCACAGCCAATGAAACGCGTTTTAATGCCAAATATGTTCATGGTGATGTGACTGGCTTTATTGAATTAGATTTCTACGGTGGCGGTGGCAACCAAATTATTTCAAACTCATCACACCCCAGACTACGTCACGCGTTCATCAAATATAAAAATATCACAGTGGGTCAAACATGGACCACCTTTATGAATACAAGCGCTATACCTGAATCTGCTGATTTCGGCGGGCCTTTAGTTGCTGAGTCATTCATCAGACAAGGTCAGGTTCGTTATACAAATGGCGGCTTACAATTGTCTTTAGAAAACCCACATTCAGACAAAGGTGATAACACCCAAGACTCAATACCTGATTTTATTGCTAAATACACCTTTAAAGGTGACTGGGGTAATGTCTCAGTTTCAGGTGTAGCCCGTCAATTAAATACTGTTGGTGGCGATACTGTCTCAGCTGCTGGTTTTGGTGTTGCGGGTCGTATTAAAACGTTCGGCAAAGATGATTTCCGTTTCCAAGTACACGGTGGCAAAACGGGCCGTTATGTGAGCGTTGTTACTGCACGAGATTTAGTCGGTGAAGAAGCAGAGCAATCAACATCAATCATGGCTGCTTACCGTCACTATTGGACTGAAGATATGCGTTCAACAGTTTACTACGGCACAACGGATACTGATTTAGGTAATGTTAAAAATAACCACGTAGCAGTGAACCTATTCAAAAATTACACTAAGCAACTTTCTTTTGGTGTTGAAGTCGGTAATTTTGAAATGTCGAAAGTCAATAAAAACTCAAACTACTTACAGTTCTCAGCAAAATACGTCCTTTAATTTTTACTTTTCACTTAACACGACAGGAGAAATACGATGAAAAAATTTCCTTTATTATTATTAAGTACTTTAATTGCAGGCAGTTTCTCAGGCGCTGCTATGGCTGAAAAGAAAATGCTTCTTAAGACGCCTATTTATTATAACTCGGTACTACCAAGCTTAGGTTCAACGATTAAGTATGTATCTGACAATATTCAAACATTAAGTGGCAACACGTTAAAAATGAAAATATACGAGCCTAATAAACTCGTAAACCCGAAAGAAATACTTGATGCGGTATCTACAGGTAAAGTACAAGCTGGTTATGCAACAGCAGGTAACTGGGGCGGAAAAATCCCCGCGGCTCGTTTATTCTCAGCGGTTCCTTTTGGTCCAGAAGCGCCTGAATACTTAGCTTGGTTCTATCATGGTAACGGCAATAAATTGCATCAAGAGTTATATGATGACAACAATCTCAATGTAAAAGTGCAAGTGTGTGGTGTTTTAGCTCCTGAAACATCGGGTTGGTTTAAAAGTGAAATTAACAAACCTGAAGATTTAGCGGGTTTAAAAATGCGTTTCTTTGGTTTAGGCGCACTGGTTATGGAAAAACTGGGTGTTAGTACCGTAGGTTTACCGGGTGGCGAAATATTCCCAGCAATTGAAAAGGGTGTTATCGATGCCACCGAATTTTCAATGCCGGTCGTTGATCAACGTATTGGTGTAAAGAAACTACTTAAATACAACTACTTCCCTGGTTGGCATCAACAAGCCACTATGATGGAACTCATTATCAACAAAGATACTTGGAAGAAAATGAGTGAACGTCAACAGTCAGTTATTGAACATTTATGTAAATCAGCGACGTTAGAAGCTATTGCCCTTGGTGAAGCGATTCAAGCACCAGTCATGAAGCAAAACATTGAAGATGGCGTAATAAATAAATATTGGTCACCTGAAATGCTAACGACGTTTAAAACTAAATGGGATGAAGTTGTTGTTGAACAATCGGCAGCAGATCCAGCCTTTAAGAAAATACATGATGATTTAGCTGGGTTCCGTAAAAATTACGATTTATGGGAATCAAACGCTTTCTTACCTCGACCAAAACCGAGCCTTTAAACGCTTACTTATGTGCAGTAACTCCCATTATTTGCACAACCTAGAACCTTAGGGTTCTAGGTTTTTTATTGAATTAGGAGAATCTTATGACTGATTCATTTTCTAAGTCTACCAACCCAGTAGCACGATCAATGTTAAAAACAGCTGACACCTTTGAAGCCATTATTCTTAAAGTATCAGCTGTTTGTTGTTGGTCTTCAGCGTTATTAATTGTCGTCATTATTCTTAATGTAACCATGCGGTACGGCTTCAACAATGGATTGATTTTATTTGAAGAGATTCAATGGCATCTATATGCAATAGGTATCATGTTCGGTTTGTCGTATGCCGAAATAACTAACTCACAAGTAAGAGTCGACGTTGTTGCCTCAATGCTGAAACCTAAAACCGTGCTGAAATGGGAAATATTTGGCGCTGTCTTTTTTATCTTTCCAACCATATTTGTCATTTTATTTAATAGTTTCGATTATGTAGCAAATTCATACATGCTCGGTGAAAGTTCATCTTCACCACTAGGTATGCCATTTCGCTGGTTAATAAAAGCGGCGATCCCAGCAAGTTTTATTTTGTTAGCTATGGCTGTGCTGGCGCGCTTGTTCCGAAATATTATTACCATAACCCAAAAGGAGACGTGATCATGGCTATTAATGAAATTCTAGTTATCAGCATGTTTTTAACCTTCATTGTCTTTCTATTTACTGGTATTCCAATCGCCTATGTTCTAGCGGGTGTTGGTATTATATTTGGTGGTATAGGTTATCTGTCAGATCTGCACTTAGATACGTTTACCGGCCTTGATTTAAATGTTCTAGGGCTATCTGTTTCCCGGATATTTTCGTTGATGGAAAACTGGGTGCTGGTTGCCTTGCCCATGTTTATTTTTATGGGGTTGATGCTTGATAAATCAGGCGTAGCTGAACGCATGATGATGGCAATGCAAGAGCTCTTTGGTCGTGTTCGCGGTGGTTTAGGTATCACAGTCACTTTAATCGGTATTATTTTAGCTGCCTCTACTGGCATTATCGGTGCTTCTGTTGTGCTACTTGGTTTGCTCTCTATTCCTGCCATGATGAAGCAAAATTATTCAAAAACGTTCGCTACAGGCATAGTATGTAGTGCGGGTTGTTTAGGTATTTTAATACCACCAAGTATTATGTTAGTGATCATGGCTGATCAATTAGCATTATCAGTAGGTGACTTATTTACTGCCGCTGTATTCCCAGGATTAATGTTAGGTGTAGTATATCTTGCTTACATTTTAGGTTTGTCATTCTTTAAACCTGAAGTTGCTCCTGCGCCTGAAAATCGCCGCCCACTAACGGCTCAGGTGTTAATTGAAGTATTCAAAGCGATACTGCCAACATTAGTATTAATTATTGCGGTTTTAGGTTCTATTTTTGCTGGTATTGCTACGCCGACTGAAGCAAGTGGTGTAGGTGCATTAGGTGCAACCATCTTAGCTGCGATGAATAAGAAACTTAATTTTAAAGTCTTTCATGAAGTGTTGATGGCCTCTTATAAAACGACGGCTTATATTTTTGCCATCTTTATTGGTGCAACTATTTTTTCACTGGTTTTACGCGAATTAGGTGGCGATGAATTTATATCAAGCATGTTAACGGGTTTACCTTTTGGTCCCTATGGCGTGTTATTTGTTATTCTTGCAATCGTATTTTTATTAGGTTTCTTATTAGACTGGATAGAAATCACCTTAATAGTACTTCCATTATTGGCTCCTGTTGTTGCGGGATTAGATTTTGGCATAGGGGCTGTTAACGGATTAGATCAACCGGTATTAGTGTGGTTTGTTATGCTAATTGCCGTTACGCTGCAAACTTCATTTTTAACCCCTCCTGTTGGTTTCGCCTTGTTCTATCTGAAAGGGGTCTGCCCACCAGAAATCAAACTAACCGACATTTATAAAGGCGTAATACCTTTTATCATATTGCAATTGTTGGGTCTTGGGGCGTTAATTATGTATCCAGACGTTGCTTTGTGGTTACCCTCTATGGTCTATGGTAAATAGCTGATTTAGCGGCAATGAGAATGATAGAGTTTTAAGGTGATTTAATAGTCGTCTTAATGCTCTAATATTGTACTCAGTATTCCATAATTTTAGACTAACAGAGTATTTAAATAGTCTGTTGTTAGGGTATGATTTTAATGTTCTCATGAATTTTAATAATTTAATTTTAGGTAGGGTTATGTTCAAGTCACTCAGAGTACAGATATATGCGTTAGCATTTTTGCCGTTTTTATTTGTAGCTTTATTAGGATTGTTTCTTCAATTTAATTCACTTAAAAATTTTGGCAATGATGTCACCGATTTAACTGAAAAAACGATTTTAACTATCGAAAAAGAGCGCCTTAAATCGATCATGGATTCAGTAGAGTCTCTTATTCAACCTTATGTTAATCAATCTGGTAGTGAAGGTTATGATGATGCCTTAAAAATGTTATCTCACCTGACCTTCGATCAAGGCTCTGGTTATATATTTGCCTACAAAAATGATGGTGAAAGAGTATTAATGGGTAATAAAACCGCAGGAATTGGTGATAATTATTGGGGCCTTCAAGACAAGCAAGGCCAATATATTATTAGAGATTTAGTTCAAAAAAGTAAACAAGGTGCTAGTTTCTATACTTATTGGTTTCCTAAACCGAATGAAACAGAACCTTCCCCTAAATACAGTTATGCTATTTACATCGATAAATGGGATCTAATGATAGGCACAGGTTTTTATATTGACTCTATGGATGGTGTCATCGCCTCTATTGATGAAACAATCTCTGCTTCTCAAAGTAGTAATATTGCTAAAAGTCTCGTTACCACGCTAATTATTGCGCTAATTGTCGGCTTTATCGTGACCTTTGCGATTAAACTCATCTATAGCGCGCTTAAGAATTTATCTACCTCTGTGGAAGCCTTGGCAAAGGGGGAAGGCAACTTAACGCAGACTATAGTCAATAGCCCTATTGATGTCTTAAGTGATATTGCTAATAACTTTAATCGTTTTCTAAAAGCGCTCGGTGGCGATATCCGAAATATCAAGCAAACTAGCGTTAACTTGGCTGATATGGCACTACAATCAACTGAGCGTCAACGCAGACTTGAAGATTCGTCCGATCAACAAATGCAAGAAACCACACAGGTTGCTAGTGCTGTTGAGGAAATGGCTTCAACATCAGCTGAAATTGCAAATAGCGCCGAAGTTACTCGTACTTCGGCTGAAAGTGCTGAAGTAGAAATGCAAAATGTGCTTGCTCAAGTGCACTCTTCAAACCAGCGTATGAACGAACTTAATTTATTATTGGAAAATGTTGAACATTCAGTGCAAGAGCTAGGTAGCAATGTTGAATCAATTAATTCTGTGCTTGGTGTTATACAAGGCATTTCAGAACAAACAAACTTACTGGCATTAAATGCTGCCATTGAAGCTGCACGTGCTGGCGAACAAGGACGAGGATTTGCGGTTGTCGCCGATGAGGTACGAACCTTGGCGCAAAGATCTCAACAAAGTACTGTAGAAATATCTGATATTTTAGATAGTTTGAAAAATAGCTCGCAACGTACTATTCAAGATATGAGTGAATCTGCTGAAAAAAGAGCGGCGGTATCTGATGCGATGTCAGCCATTCGTGGTCTTATTGACTCAACTTCAGGTTCAATAAAAGAGCTGACAGAAATGAATATACACGTTGCTACCGCAGCTTCTGAGCAATCAACTGTTGCCAGCCAAGTTGCTGAAAGTATTACGGGTATTGCTAGCCTTGCGAAAGAAATAGGTGAGGGCTCATCTGTTTCTCGAGAAAAATTTGAAGAGCTTGAATATTTATCTCAAGAGCTTAATCAGGTGTCTGATAAATTTGTTGTCTAGTCATAACTGCTAAACTAATTAGCTTAGTTACTACTGATTGGGTTATTTAAAAAGGGAAGTAAAGCTTCCCTTTTTTACGACCGCAATTTAGTCAATTTATGCTGATTAACCTGAGTTATTGCCGGTTTAAGTTGCGTTTAAATAATGTATTAAAAGGACAGTCGTTTTACCGAATGGATGATTGCCGCAGCTCACATTTGTCCTGAGAAGACACAGGGTGCACTTTTATTAAGGTAAAGAGCGAGAGGTGCGCGGAAATATCGCTGATATTAAATTATTTTTAGGGGGGGGGGTAAAAGGGAAAAGTCGCTTCCAAGGTGCCGCAGCTCACATTTGTCCTGAACACCGGGTGTTCAGGGCGGAAATATCATGCTAACCGTAGGCTTCCCGATACTAGCCGGGCTTGCGCAAAAGTTAATAGTCAACTTCCTTAGGTAAAACTTATCGGCTCAGGGACATAGTTCGCATACAAACACCCCAGAAGACAAACTTAGTATAGCGAAAAAAAGATCATCGAATAAGTTTTATTTTGTAATTTGTAGCTGAATGATGACTATTTATTCGTTATGTTTTATTTTTAAGCTTTAATGTTGTTCAGGCAGGTGGGGATGGGAATTAAATAGTAGGAAGTAAGCAACTAATGCTTAAGCAATTTTTTTCTTTGTATGGGAAAGAGCTTGTTCTATAGTGGTTTGTAGCAAGGCAATTTTTTGTTGATTATCTTCTTGCTCAACTTTTAATTGTTGCTGAGTTTTCAATAAATCATTAGCCAAATTCAAGGCAGTCATTAATAAGGTTTGCTCAGGCGTACTGATTGCTTTGCCCGCACCAGCTTTGGTTAAACGATCACTTAATTCTTGCGCCGCAGTTAATAAGGCGGTTTCTTGCCCTATTGGGCAAGCTATTTTTAGCTTGCGATCAACAATGTTGATTTCTACGGTTCGTTGTGACATTTACAGAAAATTCCATGTATTATTAATAATATAGCTATAATAAAGCGATTTTAGCCTATTATTTTTAATGATAGCGATGCTGAGCCCCCTATGCAAGTAAATAGCGCGCTTTATGGTCATTTTCTGTTATTTTCCTTTTCTGTCATTTTCGGCAGTGATACCATTACCTACCATAATTCTCTGTAAACATAGAAAGTAAATCATGACTGAAATAACCTCAAATAACGATACTGACAATAACTTAATGGACTTTGCTACTATACAAGGCATTTTGACTAGCGAAAGTGTAAAGTCGCACGCAAGTGAACTTCACGGTGTATTAACAGGGTTAATTTGTGCAGGTTTTGAATTTGAAGATCAAGGCTATGTTGCCATGCTGCATGATTTATTTAATGAAGGTGATGGCTTTCCGCCAGCCGTGAAAAAAGCGCTCAAACAAATGTATAGTGAATTGTGGAGCGGTATATTAGATGATAGTTATAGTTTTAACTTGTTACTACCCGATGACGATGACTCAATCGCTGAACGTGGCCATGCATTAAGTGTGTGGGTGCAAGGCTTTAATTTAGGTTTCGGTTTACAACAAAAAGATAGCCCAGTTGTCTCTGACGAAGTAAAAGAAGTGCTTACTGATTTTGGTGAAATTGCTAACTTATCAGATGAAATGGAAGAAGATGAAGATACCGAGCAAGCGTATTTTGAAATTGCTGAGTATGTTCGAATTTCTGCTTTATTATGTTTTAGTGAACTAGCGACGCCGCCTAACTTTGCAAGCAATAGCGCAGAGAAAAAGATAATTCACTAACCTTGCTTTTGCAAAGTAAGTTCAAGTAATGACTGACCTATTGCTGTTAGTCGTTTACTACTAGCAAAATAAGCACAACATTGAATAGGCGCGAATAATACATGACCACCACACCTTTAGATAATGCCGCTTTAAGTAAAACGCCCATGAGCCAGTTACCCTTAAGTGACTATGAAAAACACCGCGCTGCATTCATGGCTAAAATGCCAAATAACAGTATTGCATTATTTCCTGCGGCTAGTGAACTGACCCGCAGTAATGACACTGAATATGCATTTTGTCAAAATAAAAACTTCTTTTACTTAAGCGGTTTTAATGAGCCCGATGCTCTATTGGTTTTGCTTAAAAATGAGCAAGGACAAAGTAAGTCTACTTTATTCTCGTTACCCAAAGATGCCTTACATGAAATTTGGCAGGGCCGTCGTGTAGGCCAAATCAAGGCGGTACAAGACTACGGTGTAGATGAAAGTTTTGAAGTAGCAGATGTTACCACCATATTGCCTGACTATCTCGATGGCAAAAGCCAAGTGTTATTTGGTTTTAGTGATCACGATTTTGCTGCGCAAGTATTTGCTTGGCTAAAGCAAGTTAAAGGCAACATACGTCAGGGAGCTAAAACACCGCAACATTTGACGGATGCTGACCCTATTGTGGCAGAGTTACGTTTAGTTAAAACGAAGAATGAATTAGCCTTGATGCGCCAAGCGAACTACATTTCTGGCTTAGCGCACCAACGTGCCATGCAAAAATGCCAAGTAGGGAAGTTTGAATACCAAATAGAAGCTGAAATTCTTCATGAATTTGCTCGCCATGGTGCCAGACACCCAGCTTATGCCAGTATTGTTGCTGGTGGCGATAACGCTAATATTCTACATTACACCGATAATAGTGATTTATTGAGAAATAATGACTTATTGCTTATTGATGCCGGCGCTGAATTATCGGGTTATGCCGCTGATATCACACGAACTTTCCCAGTTAACGGACAATTCTCTCCTGAGCAAAAAGCAATATATCAATTAGTACTTGATGCTAAAAATCTTGCGATTAACGCGATTAAACCAGGTATGTGTTTTGCAAAACTGAATACCTTAACCAATGCTTTTCTAACGCAAGGTTTAGTAGATTTAGGCATACTTGAAGGCGACTTAACCGAATTGATCAGCGACAAAAAAGTAAAAGAATACTTTATTCACGGTCTTGGCCATTGGCTAGGATTGGATGTGCATGATGTTGGTGATTACCATATAAATACCGATAGAGAGCAGCTTCGAGCCTTTGAAGTAGGCATGGTTATGACCATTGAACCCGGTATTTATATTCCACTGAGTGACTCTAGTGTTGACGAAAAATGGCGTGGCATTGGTGTGCGTATCGAAGATAATATTGCTGTAACCCAAAATGGTTTTGAAAACTTTACTGCCAACTCACCACAAACAATTGAAGATATTGAAGCCTTGATGAAAGCATAAATACCTTTTATATGCAGCTTTATTCGCTGGGTAATTTTCTCAGTGATTCGATAAGGTTTTGAGCCTGATATTGTATGAAATACCCTAGCTATATCAATAAAATATCAGCAAAAGTTAAGTAAACTAATGGCAAAATTAACAATACTAAGATGAACGCTATGGAAAACAGTACCCTACATTTTGATGTCATTATCTCAGGCGGCGGTTTATCTGGTAGCTTAATGGCGTTAAGCTTAAGTAAACTCACTAAAGTCGATGGTAGTTTATTATCTATCGCTATTATTGAAGCGCTACCTTTTAATCAAACGAAATCTGTAGATGAAAATGCACTTTTTGATGAACGCGTTTTAGCGCTATCTCACGGCAGTGCCAAATACCTTGATAAGCTTGGTGCGTGGCAATACCTAAAAGCTGATGCCAGTGCCATTACGGATATTGATATTTCTGATCGTGGTCATTTTGCCAAGGCAAGGTTAACGGCTAAAGAATATCGCGTTAGTGCACTGGGTTATGTCATTGAAATGGCGCTTATCGGCAAAGCACACTTAAAAGCGTTAAGTGACAATACTGTGACAAATAAAGTGGATTCGAAAAAGAATATCCACTGGTTTAGTCCTGACTCAATCGCTGATATTACTTGGCAAGATAAAAACAACGGGGCCACTGGTAAAGCACACGTAGCAGTTAGCCTTAATTCAGGTAAAACCTTGTCAGCCAGTTTATTACTTGGCTGTGATGGTGCTCAATCGCCAGTCAGAAAACTCGCCAAAATTGACGTTAGCTGTGATGATTATCATCAAGTAGCCTTAATCGCTAATGTTACCACCAGCAAAGCACATCATCATAAAGCCTTTGAACGATTTACTGAGTTTGGTCCAATTGCCATGCTGCCATTGAAATCATTAAAGGTACAAAGGCAATCTTCTGCCGCTGGAGCATCACGTTGTTCGCTAGTTTGGACAATGACGCCATCGCAAGCAGAAGAAATTAAACAGTTAAGCGATGATGCTTTTAAAGTTGAGCTAGAGCGCGCCTTTGGCAGTTACCTTGGGGCAATCACTCATGTAGGTAAACGTGATGTTTATCCTTTGGTTTTATTACAAGCGCAACAGCAAACCTATCACCGCATGGCGCTGGTAGGTAATGCCTCACATACAATTCACCCCATTGCAGGACAAGGTTTTAACTTAGGTTTACGCGATGTTGAGGTGATGGCTGATCTTGTTAAAAACGCTTTGGCAGCAGGGCAAGATATTGGTAATTTTGCTTTATTACATAGTTATCAAATGAATAGAGCAAAAGACCAGCAGCAAGTTATTCAATTAACTGACTCCTTAGTGACTTTGTTTGCTAATGATTTACCACCATTAGTGGTTGGCCGAAATATTGGCTTACAAGCCCTTAATATTATGTCGCCGTTAAAGGATGCTTTAGTTAAGAAAACTATGGGTTATTAGCTTAGCCCTAGTTAATTTAATAAGAAATAGAGAAAATACTGGATCCTCGACCAGATACTTCGAGGATGACAGCTGCAAGTGTAGTCTTTGTTGCTATGCCTATATTACTTAGCAAAGATCCCTATAGCATTATATTTGAATTCAAGAAGAGAGAAAATGCAAAAATTTGATGTATTAATTGTTGGTGCAGGCATGGTGGGTTTAACACTAGCGTTAGCCTTACGTAAAAATAGCCAGTTAACAATTGCCATGGTTGATACCTTAGCCGTACCTGAACTTGATGACACTATCGATGTGAGAGTGAGTGCCATTAATGTTGCGAGCAAAAACATCTTTGCTAATTTAGGCGTTTGGTCTGCTCTTGAAAATAACCGAGTACAAGATTATCAGCACATGCATGTTTGGGATAAAGCAGGATTAGGTAAACTCGACTTTTCAGCCAAAGACAGCGCTACTTTCCCTTCAGAAGATAACCTTGGCTGGATTATTGAAAATAAAGTGATCCGCCATGCATTATGGCAACAAGCTAAACTTGATGAAGGTATTCACTTCTTTAATGATAATAAGCTAGCAACAATCAGTCAGGGCGACAGTGAAGTTTTTGCTACCTTTGCTAGTGAACCTTCTTCATCAGGTTCAGCAGATAATGGCAGTAGTGCGCCGACACCGCCTATTATCGCTAAACTTGTTGTTGGCGCCGACGGTGCTAACTCATGGGTTCGTCAACAAATGAACATGGCGATGATCTTTAAAGATTACGATCACCACGCAATTGTTGCGACTGTACAATGCCCTCAAGGACATAAAAACACCGCTTGGCAAGTATTCCTGCCTACAGGACCATTAGCCTTTTTACCGTTAAGCTCAGGAAAGTCTGAAACCTCAGCACAATCGGGTGCGTCAACCCAGGACTCCGCTGACTCGGCAAATAATTTATGCTCTATTGTTTATTCAACTTCGCCAGATGATGCAAAACGTTTAACTGCGCTTGATGCCATTGAATTTGCCAAAGAGTTAACAGCAGCGAGTGATGGCAAGTTAGGTGACATCACGCTAAAAAGTGAGCGTTTTACCTATCCTCTCACTATGCGTTTAGCACAAGACTTTGTGAAAGATCGCGTCGTGCTTATTGGTGATGCGGCGCATACCATACATCCGCTTGCAGGGCAGGGGGTTAACTTAGGCTTACTTGATGCGGCGGCTTTAGCGCAAACTTTAACAGCAAAACTGAATGAGCATGATGAAAACTATGCAGAACTGGTTAATACATCCGATCTTAAAGCGTTTTCTCGCTGGCGTAAAAGTGAAGCCACTGAAATGATCACCGCAATGGCTGGTATAAAGCAGGCCTTTGCTCCGCAACAGTCGCCCGTAAAATTGCTACGTGGTGTCGGCATGAATATTCTTAATAACTTTGCTCCAGCTAAAAATCGCCTTATCGCACAAGCGTTAGGCATAAAAGCAGACTTACCTGAGCTGGCTTACCAAAAAGACACACTGTAATACTTTATCTAAGAAAGGCTCATAGATAGTATAAAAAGAGTCTTTCTTAGGGTATCGCAACAATTGTTACCCCCAACACTGTTAAAGCTGAAATTATGTAACTCTTGCATACCAACTGCATTCAAACATACCTAATAACTTCAATTCCATTAAATCATTTGGTTAAAATACTCCAAGGCGGCGTTGCTCTCAATCCCAAAAGCTAGCTATTGCTCAATTGAGCGCCTTGCCCTGATATATTTTTCCTATGCACAACAAGATCACAAACTTAATGCAATTGGTATAAAGCGTCTTTATCTTGTCGCCTTTTTTAAAGAAATGCCCATTTAAAAGACGACATTTCCAGCATTTGTCGCTCAATTGTTCTAAAAATCGCATCTTTCACGATAAAGCGCAGAAATACTTATTGGCTTTTATTTGTTCTATGAGTAGAACACTGAGCCAATAAAGAGATTAATTTTGTAAAAGGGATGTTTGAAAAATTAAATTCTGATTTTAAATAAAACATTGGTTTAAATTTTAAAAAAAATGGATTTTCCTGTTGAATCAACAGCGGGTGGCGGCTATAATCAATCAACTTTGAAAATTCTTAGGTGGAACACATGACTAATAAAACAGTATTACATGCAAAGCATTTAGCATCAGGCGCAAAAATGGTTGATTTCTTTGGCTGGGATATGCCAATCAACTACGGCTCTCAAATAGAAGAGCATCACGCAGTACGAACCGATGCTGGCATGTTTGATGTTTCACACATGACGATTGTTGATGTGCAAGGCGCAGATGCAAAAGCTTTCTTACGTCGTTTAGTGATTAACGATGTTGCTAAATTAGAAATACCAGGAAAAGCGTTATACACAGGTATGTTAAATGAAGAAGGCGGCGTGATTGATGACTTAATCATCTACTTCTTCTCAGATACTGATTACCGTTTAGTTGTTAACTCAGCGACACGTGAAAAAGATCTTGCTTGGATGGCTAAGCAATCTTCAGGTTATGATATTACGATTACCGAGCGTCCAGAATTTGGCATGCTTGCTGTACAGGGTCCTGAAGCGAAAGCAAAAGTAGCTAAGTTATTAACAGCCGAGCAAATTGTTGCTGTTGAAGGCATGAAACCTTTCTTTGGTGTGCAAGTAGGTGATTTATTTATTGCTACTACAGGTTATACTGGTGAAGACGGTTACGAAATTATTGTACCAAACAGTTCTGCTGAATATTTTTGGCAAAAACTATTAGACGAAGGTGTAGTTCCTTGTGGTCTAGGTGCTCGTGATACACTACGTTTAGAAGCTGGCATGAACCTTTACGGTTTAGATATGGATGAAACTGTTTCGCCATTAGCTGCTAACATGGCGTGGACAATCAGCTGGGAACCTACAGAGCGTGACTTTATCGGTCGTGACGTATTAACAGCACAAAAAGCGGCAGGTGATCAACCTAAGCTTGTTGGGTTAGTACTTGAAGGTAAAGGTGTTCTTCGTTCTCACCAAGTTGTTGTAACTGAGTTTGGTAACGGTGAAATCACTTCTGGTACCTTCTCACCAACGTTAGGTCACAGTGTTGCTTTAGCACGTGTTCCACGTAGCGTGAAAGTTGGCGATACCATTGAAGTTGAAATGCGTAAAAAACTGATTAAAGTTCAAGTAACTAAGCCTAGTTTTGTTCGTAACGGCAAAAAAGTATTCTAATTGAAAATTAAGTTAGATGTTCTATATTAAAGAGTAGCTAACTTAAGTAATAATTCTACTGAGTAATTTAACGTGAATTCGTGGTTACTTTATTTAAAATAAATAAAAAATTTATACAGGAAACATAAAAATGAGCAATATTCCTTCAGAATTAAAATTTGCAACTTCACACGAATGGGTTCGCGTAGACGCTGACGGTATCGCTACTGTTGGTATCAGTGACCACGCCCAAGGCCTTTTAGGTGATATGGTTTTTGTTGAATTACCTGATGTTGATGATGAAATCAGCGCTGGTGATGATGTTGCTGTTGCAGAATCAGTTAAAGCTGCTTCAGACATTTACGCACCAGTTTCAGGTACTGTTGTTGAAATCAACGAAGAACTTGAAGATGCTCCAGAGTTACTTAACTCAGACGCGTTTGGTGAAGGTTGGTTATTTAAAGTTAAACTTGATGACGCAGGTGAGTTAGAAAACTTACTTGACGCTGATGGTTACAAGAACTCTATCGACGAAGACTAATTTTTAACGCTGTTAATCATGTTTAGTCAACTTTGCCTAAACACTGATTACTTAAGTTAAAATATAGTTCTTAATATTAAGCCTCTAACTCATTGGTTTGAGGCTTTCTTTTATTCTAGATGAGGGTCTATTGAACTTTTGAAATTGTTTTTGCAGTGGTTTGTTGGATATTTATACAAGGCAGAGCCTTTGTCATGTGGTTATTCCACATAAAAAGGTGATAACGCCGTAAAAAATTCCAACAAACGCTGTCCGAAGGATTCGGCTAAAAGCGTTTTACTCTTTGTTGAGCAGTATTTGCTTAGAGTGACTAGGCTACACACTACTCGCCTCGATTAAAACGCTTTTATCTCGAACAAAATTTAATCTCAAAAGGTCAACAGACCCTAGTACAATTTATTTAAGTGAAACTGTTATGACCTCAAAAGCAACTGTTAACTCATTAGCTGAGTTAGAGCAAACTCAAGATTTTATCCGTCGCCACATTGGCCCTAGTGAATCAGAAACTCAAGCCATGCTAAATGACCTTGGCGTAGAATCTGTTGATGCGTTAATTGATGAAATCGTACCAAGTGATATTCGTCTTGCTGACCTTCCAAATGTTGAAGAAAGCAAAACTGAAGTACAAGCATTGGCCGATTTAAAAGCCGTAGCTAGCTTAAATAAAGTGAACGATACTTATATTGGTTTAGGTTACTTCGGTACTTTAACGCCAAACGTTATTTTACGTAACGTACTAGAAAATCCAGGTTGGTATACAGCGTACACGCCGTACCAGCCAGAAATTGCACAAGGCCGTTTAGAGTCATTATTAAACTACCAGCAAATGTGTATTGACCTTACTGGTTTAGAGCTTGCTTCAGCTTCATTATTAGATGAAGGTACAGCAGCAGCAGAAGCAATGGCATTAGCCAAACGTGTTTCTAAAAACAAAAAATCTAACTTATTCTTCATCTCAGATGATGTTTACCCACAAACAATTGACGTTGTTAAACAACGTGCAGAAATGTTTGGTTTTGACATCGTTGTTGCTCCAGCTGCAGAAGCTGCAGAGCACGACATTTTCGGTGCCCTTATCCAATACCCTGGCGCCTCAGGTGAAGTAACAGATGTTAGTGAATTAATTGCTAAAATCCACGAGAAAAAAGCGATTGTAGCGGTTGCTGCCGATATCATGAGCTTAGTATTATTGAAGTCTCCTGGTGAATTAGGCGCAGATGCTGTTATTGGTTCAAGCCAACGTTTTGGTGTGCCAATGGGTTACGGTGGTCCACACGCTGCATTCTTCACTACATCAGAAAAATACAAACGTTCATTACCTGGCCGTATTATCGGTGTATCAAAAGATACTCGCGAGAAGCCAGCACTACGTATGGCTATGCAAACGCGTGAGCAACATATCCGTCGTGAAAAAGCCAACTCAAACGTTTGTACAGCACAAGTATTACTTGCCAACATGGCAGCGTTCTACGCGGTATACCACGGTCCTCAAGGTTTAAAAACTATTGCTAACCGTATTCACCGTTTAGCTGACATTTTATGTTTAGGTACAGCAACTAAAGGCTTAACAGCTGTTCATGCTAACTACTTTGACACATTAACGTTTAACGTTGATAACAAAGATGAAATCGTTGCTCGTGCATTAGCTGCTAACACTAACTTGCGTACAGACGTTGACGGTCAAATCTCAATCGCCTTAGATGAAACCACTACACGTGCAAAAATAGCACAACTTTTTGATATCTTATTAGGCGAAGGTCACGGTTTAAACGTGAACGACCTTGATGAGCAAATCGTAGCTTCTGGTCATTCGTCAATTCCTGCGTCATTAGTACGTGAGTCAGCAATATTAACTCACCCAGTATTTAACTCGTACCACAGCGAAACAGAAATGCTTCGTTATATCAAAAGACTTGAAAACAAAGATTTAGCATTGAACCACTCAATGATTTCTTTAGGCTCTTGTACTATGAAGTTAAATGCAACAGCACAGATGATCCCAGTATCATGGCCTGAATTCGCTAACATGCATCCATTTGCTCCAGTTGACCAAGCACAAGGTTACAAGGCAATGATTGATGAGCTAGCTAAATGGTTAGTTGAGTTAACAGGCTACGACAAAATGTCAATGCAACCTAACTCAGGTGCTCAAGGTGAATACGCTGGCTTAATCGCTATCAGCAAGTATCACGAAAGCCGTGGTGACTCTCATCGTAACATCTGTTTAATTCCTGCTTCTGCTCACGGTACAAACCCAGCATCAGCAATGATGGTTGATATGAAAATTGTTATCGTTGCTTGTGATAAAGAAGGTAACGTTGACATGGACGACTTGAAAGCGAAAGCTGAAGAGTTAGCTGACAACCTTGCTTGTATCATGATCACTTACCCGTCTACGCACGGTGTATATGAAACAACGATTGCAGAAATCTGTAACATCATTCATGACAATGGCGGTCAAGTTTACCTTGATGGCGCGAACATGAACGCACAAGTAGGTTTAACTTCACCAGGTTTCATCGGTGCTGATGTTTCTCACCTTAACTTGCACAAAACTTTTGCTATCCCACATGGCGGCGGCGGCCCAGGTATGGGACCTATCGGCGTTAAGTCTCACTTAGCACCATTCTTGCCTGATCATGCGTTAATTAACGTAGATGAAGCAACAAAAGGTAATGGCGCAGTTTCATCAGCTCCTTTCGGTAGTGCTAGCATTTTACCTATCACTTACCTTTACATTGCCTTGTTAGGTAAAAAAGGTGTTACTGATGCAACTAAATATGCAATCACTAACGCTAACTACGTTTCTAAGAAACTAAGCGAACATTACCCAATTTTATATTCAGGTAAAAATGGCCGTGTTGCGCACGAGTGTATTGTTGATTTACGTCCACTTAAAGCAACATCAGGTATTACTGAAGTTGATATGGCTAAACGCTTAATGGATTATGGTTTCCATTCTCCAACTATGTCGTTCCCAGTAGCGGGCACGTTCATGATTGAACCAACGGAATCAGAATCTAAAGTTGAGCTTGACCGTTTCATCGAAGCAATGGTTTGTATTCGTGATGAAGTACGTAAAGTTGAATCAGGTGAGTGGACAGCAGATGATAATCCACTACACAATGCACCACATACTCTAGCGGATATTACTGAACCATGGGATCGTGCTTACTCGATTCAAGAAGCAGTATTCCCGGTAACAGCAGTAACGGCTAACAAATTCTGGCCAACGGTTAACCGTATTGATGATGTGTTCGGAGACAGAAATTTAATTTGTTCTTGTCCTCCAGTATCAGCTTATGAAGACTAATTTTTTCAAAAAATTCAAGCTTTAAATATAAAGGCGAACCAGAAATGGTTCGCTTTTTTTTGCAAATAGGAAATCTAATTCAACCTACTGTTGCATTAATGTGGCTATCACTCAAAGGGGCACAAAGCGCTATAGCAAAGATGGCTAATATTGGTAACGGATAGGAAAGGAGGTTTGCTGAAAAAGTGTCAACTTCTAATGGCGTACTTTGCCGCAGTTCTTGTTTTGTCTGGTTATGTGTCTATTAGATGTTTGTAGTGGAATAGTTAATTTATCCAAGAAGATATTTAGGGTTATGACAAAGGTATTGTCGAATAATACCTATGTCACGCTTAAATACTGCGAAAATTACTTCACCCCGTGCATCAGCTTGTTAATTGCTGGTCCAATGATAAATAAAAATACTCCGCCACCAATTAATAACCAGAAACTAAAATTAAAACCACTGATTGCAGAATTAACAGTCATACCCGTTTCACCACTGATAACACCTGCCAATATGCCCGAAAAATTATTACCAATAGCTGTACTTAAAAACCATCCACCAAAGGCAATCCCTGCCATAGATGCTGGCACTAACTTACTCACCATAGATAAACCTATTGGTGATAAACACAGTTCACCTATCGTATGTAATACATAACAGGCAGCTAATGGCCATAGTGGAATCATATTATTAGCATCGAGTAAATTTTCTAAGGCATAAACTAAGACTAAAAAACCTAAACCTGTACCGAGTAATCCCAAGGCAAATTTTCTTGGAATACTGGGTTCAATTTTACGTTTTGCTAAGGCAAGCCATAATATTGAGACCAGTGGGGCTAACAGTAAAATAGAAACTGAGTTAACCGATTGAAACCAAGCAATTTTAAAATCAATGGATTCAGTGATGGTTCGGTCAACAATATTTTGTGCTAAAAAGGTGAACGAACTACCTGCTTGTTCAAAAAACATAAAAAAGATTACATTGAATAAAAACATGATCAAACAAGCAATCACTTTATCTAGGGCTATTTTTCCTTGCTTTTTAGCCTGAGTAATCAACATTATTGAAAGTGCCGCAAATAAGGCAAATAGAATCCAAGCGAGAACTTGTGCTCCTGCATATGCCATCAATATATAGACAGGAAAAATAGAAACAATGGCACCAATCACTATATACAATAGGTTTTTAGTACGTTTAACTGATTTTTCTATTGAGCCAAGGCCTTTTAATTGACGGCGGCCAAAATAAAACCAAACATAGCTAATTAACATGCCAACGCCTGCAGCGGCAAATACGGCTTTATAATTATCCATCATTGGGGTATCTGACAATGTACTCGCTAGCCATTGAGTGATAATGGGGGAGAGCATAGCACCGGCATTGATGCCCATATAAAATATGCTAAAACCTTTATCACGGCGACTATCGTTGTGTTGATAAATTTTTCCAACAAGGTTTGAAATATTAGGTTTAAACAAGCCATTGCCCACGATGACAGTAGCTAGTCCCAGCATAAAAAACGTTTCATTGGGGATCATGATCATAAATAGGCCAGTCCCCATGATCAATGCACCTAGTAAAATTGAATGTTGTGAGCCGATAACCTTATCAGCAATGTATCCTCCAAATATTGCACTACCATAAACAAGTGCTAAATACGCACCATAGGTATTTGAGGCAAAAGTTTGTCCCGAGCTATCGCCATTAAAAAATTGAGCAACGATATAAAGAGTTAGTGCCCAACGTATTCCATAAAAGGCAAAGCGTTCCCAAAACTCGGCCATAAATAACATCCATAAGGGTTTTGGATGTCCCCATAATTCATCAAATTGAGATTCTGTTGGCATACTTAGATCTTCGTTTTCTGCCAAGATTGTGTTGCTCATAGTTGTTCCCTGTTATTTTATTCTTAATTATTAGTTTTATTAAATTTCAATTAAAAGAATAAAGATTGCAGAGATAAAGACTTGAAGACTTGGTGAATGCTCTATTAATTATTGGTGAAGCTTTGGTGAAAGAGTGAAACAATGATTGCAGTTATCTTAAAATACAGTAACTTATCATGCTTAAGTCAGAAACCATCTGTTATGAGGGATATTATGAGTAATCTAACAAACCGACGTAATATCACTCGCTATTTCTTTGCTGATTTAGTGTTAGATGTTCAGCGAGGAACATTAACGCGAAATAATAAAGAGATCCCCTTACCTAAGCTTAGTTATGATCTGTTATTGGCATTACTGAGAGCTTCACCAACCTTGCTTAGTCAGCAAGAGCTGATGGAGATTGTTTGGCCTAATGTGGTTATTGGGGATGAGACACTCAAACAACGAGTGAAGTTACTGAGAAAAGCGATTACTGATAATGCCAGTGCGCCTACTTACATTGAAGCGGTACGTGGTAGAGGCTATCGATTACTTCCAGAGGTCACCTGCGAATGTACACTGGCTCAACCTGCAGCGGCAATGCTTGATTTAACAGGAAATGATCAATTTCCCAACTTAGGTAGCCAGCAATTTCATGGCGCTTGGCAAGCATTATCTAAAATACTTTTTACCTTATTACTTCTTATTAGTTTGCTGGTTGTGATTTATGGTTATTTTTTCCAAAATCCAATTCTTTCCGCTATTACGCATGCAATAACAGATAAAACGGTAAGTATTGATGAGAGTGATATTATCGAAGGTAAGCCTAATGCAGAACAAGTAGCCCAAGAGCTTTATCAAAAGGGGTTATTATATTATCAACGTTATCGTGCCGTTGATAATATAATAGCGATAGACTTTTTTAAAAAATCTATCGCTATTAAAGCTGATTACTCTTTGGCTTATACAGGGTTAAGCCAAGCATATTCTCAACAAATATTTCAATTTAAAAGTGATAACAGCACACAGGCGCATGCAATTGATAATGCTTATCAAGCCATTACTTATGACAGCAATTCAGCCGAATCTTACAAAGCTTTAGGCACCGCATATTATGTGTCAGGTTGGCTATCAAAAAGTATTGCCCCTTATTTAAAGTCTTTAGCACTTGACCCTAATAATACCGAAGTCGTATCAAATTTAAGTTTTATTTATAGCGAGCAGGGCAACTTAATTGACGCATTAACGCTCATTGAGGAAGCACTTTCTTTAGACAATAAACATGTTGTTAGTATGGTACATGCCGGACAAACCTTACAAAGGTTAGGTCAGTTTGAATTGGCAAAAATTTGGTATAATAAGGCCATAGCCCTACAGCCAGATTATTTATTAGCGACTTATCATTTAGGCCAGTTAGCGATTGTTAACGAAGAGTATGCTGTTGCTGAGAAAATCTATCAAGAAAAGCTTAATCTCTATAATGAACATCCTTTGCTGATTGAAGGTTTGGCGGATAGTTTTTATTTTTCTAAAAGAGCTGAATTGGCGCTGGAGTTTTATCAAAAATTACAGTTTGACGATCGAGCAGTGATTGATGATAAGCAATTGGTTTCTTCTGCTAATTTAATGAGATTAATGCTGAATTTACCCGCAAGTAAAAAGCAGGTTAGGCAAGTTGAGCAAGTATTGAAAGACAAACTACAATCAGGAACAGATAAAGCATTATATAGCTACAATTTGGCTATTATTTATGCACAAACTGAGCAAAGCAATTTAGCAATCCGATATTTAGTGCAAGCAATAGAACAAGGAATTACCTCTGTCGAAAAAGTTAACAAACAAACAATGTTTGAGCCGCTCTATGAATTGCCTTCATTTAAAAAACTAATAATCAATATGAAAGCTAAACAAAGTAGTTTTAATGCTCAAATAAAGATGAATTTGTCGTTTTGGCAAAAAAAATAATAGTTATTCTATCTCTCTCTGGAGCGAAATGAATGGTCAGCCTAAATATTGTAAGTAATAATATCGATTACGTAGTCGGTTTGCGCTAATGTATTTGGAGTCTTTGTTGGTCAGCCAATATATTAGGCCCAGTTCCACCCTGAGATCCGCGCTAGAATGTCCTCAAAAGCGAGTAAGCATACTTTTATTTTGATATTATTGAGTCGTTGTTAAGTTGTGATGCCCAAGTAAAGGTTGCTATGAAGTCTATTTTTTCTCTTTTTTTATTCTATTTGTTCACGTTAATACCATTTTACGGGAAAGCAAGCGATAGAGTCTTAGCCTACATAGAGCAAATACCGCCGTATGTTTTTATTAATAATAATAATATTACAGGCTCGACTATAGATATTTTAAATGAAGCCTTAAAAGAAAGTGATGTAGATATACATTATCAAGAAATTATCTGGTCAAGAGCTTTATACGAAAGCATACATAAACCCAATATCATCTTAACAGGGCTAAATAGAAACGCCTCCAGAGAAGACAAGTTTCATTGGTTATATAAAGTGCCTATTCATAGCAATAGGCAAAGATATTTTTTATGGCAATTAAAAAGCAAAGCTAAAGAGAATAAAAAACGGGGCTTAAAGAATGCCTCTATTACGGTGATGCAGGGTGATCATAAAAGTAAGTCTTATAAAAGTTACGTAGAAGGTTTAGGTTATCAAGCCAATATTTATGCTGTTGGAAGCCGTGAACAGGTTATACATATGCTGTTTAAAGGCCGAGTAGATTACATACTTGGTGGTGAACTTGGTAACGCATGGCGAGTAAAAAGTTTGGGCTATGACCCTGATATGATTGAGCGGGTAGTAGAGATCCCTAATACCAGTCAAGGGTTATACATAGCGATAGGAAAGCATACTGATATTAAGCTTGTTAACAAAATTAGAAAAGCTTTGGCTGATGTAGAACAAAGCGGGCGAGTAAGCGAAATAATGTCACTGTGGTTGAAAGAGGCTGAAAAACTTTCTCTTCTGAGAATACGTGAACAGAACCAACAAGTTGATGAATAAGCAGTAACTTAATTTATTTACTTCCTCCAATATCAGCTTGTGAGCAATGGTTAACTACTTGATGTAGAACAATAAAAAGTGATGTTTACCTCGGTTTTTTTGTTGCTTTATTCTAATCACTCCATCAATATGATTAGTCTTAATACATGAGGGATTACAATGACTGATGAGATAGATTTTAACTGGACAAGTAAGTTAGAAATTGAAAGTAAGGATTCACCTCACAAAGTAATTGAAACATTTACAGAAGATAAGTTAGAGCGGGCAAAGTACGCGAAATTTTTAACAAAATATTTAAAATCCTCCTCATATAATGAAGCAACAGACACTCATTCAAATTACGTTCTAAACCTAAACTCTGAATGGGGAGCAGGTAAGTCTTATTTTTTACGACGATGGGCTTATGACTTAAAGGTTAAACATCCCGTCGTTTATATAGATGCATGGAAGCAAGACTATTCCGAAGATCCATTGATGACAGTAATCTCATCATTGATTAGTCAATTAAGAGAGCAGTCTGAATTTGATGATAATAAGATTAAAGTACCTAGAAAATTGGTTGGTTTGTTAAAAGCTGCAGCACCTAGTCTAGCGAGAGGTTTAACTAAACGATATCTCGGTATTGATCCTGTTAAAATAATGGAATCGGATGATGAAAATGAATCGATAATTAGTGATGAGAAAGATTCTGATGGAAATCCTATTGATATGGGGTTAGCTGCATCTAAGGTCGTTGAGCAATTGATTAATGAGCATGATTCAAAAGCAATCGCGATTACTAATCTGAAAGATAATGTTAAAAAATGGATTGAATTAGTTGTTAAAAAGGAAAAACTATCTAATCCTGCATTTGTTTTCATCGATGAATTAGATCGTTGTAGGCCAAGTTATGCGGTTGAAATGTTAGAAACTATTAAACATATATTTGATGTACCTGGTGTTATTTTTGTTGTTGCTACTGATACTGAGCAACTTCAACATGCAGTCAAGGCAATCTATGGAGAGGGCTTTGGTGCTAGAACTTATCTAGCTAGATTTTTTGATAGTCGTTTTAGTTTAAAATCCCCTAATTTTGATAATTTACTTGAAGTACATTGCCAAAAAGAAAAATTATCTGAAGATCATTTTGATACGCTTGGTATCAAAGTTTGGCCTGAAAATGAAGGTTATCAACTAACGTTGGATAATATTACTGTAGTTTTAAATTCATTTGGTTTATCAACAAGATCAGCAATACAAATAACTGAAAAAGTAATAGCTATAACTACTAACTTAGATAAAAATGCAAAACTAGACATATTGATGTTGACGACTTTACTGTGTATTCGAGAAAAAGATGAGGGATTATATGAAAATATCATAAATTCTAACTTTAGAAAGTTAGTTGGTGATAAATCTGTAAGTCTTGATGGATACCTTATTGAAACATTTGCTTTTGAGACTAAACGAGTAAAAGTGAAATTTGATAAGGACCAACATAGCACTATCCCTAGAGTCCGTTTTCTTAGGTTTGAGGCTGGAATATATAATGCCGATTTTTCTTATTATATTAAAAATATATTCTCTCCGTTTTTTGATAGTCAAAGTGGAGAAAAAACTGCCAGTATTCTAGCTTTGGGGAATAATCGAGGTAGAAAAGCTAGTAAAGAAGATAAAATCATTGAAAAACTTGATTCTTTATATGGTGATGCCCGATGTTTAGATGCGCGTCTCTATGGTGAGTGCGCTAATAACATTTTAGAATTATTATCTATCGCTACTAAAGTTAACGTGTTGCAACCTCAATTTTATAAAGATCTTGTTGAGTTAGCTTCTGCTATTGATTGGATTGAAGATGAAGAGTAATAGACTAATATTGTCGCGGTGGCGCGACACCCAAAAGAGAAGGGGCCTAACGCACTGTACCTAATCAAAGCCCACAGGAATCCCTCGGAGCTGCGACATCAAATGTAATCCAATATTCAGATCAATACTTTCGACGACAACAATGAACGCAGATCAGGACAATATGCACCTACATTGTCTAATAAGCTGCATCCATGCAGCATCATGATAGTAATACCTGAATATTGTGCTTCATTCCTGCGTTTGAATAAACATACTTGGCGCTTGTTTTTCCTATGGTCTTTATCAAATTAGCTAAGAACTATTTGGGAGTGGTTACTCTGTGTAGTTGCCATTAACACCCATTCCCATCTCAGTGATTAAATCTCAATTTTGTAAAGTGTCAGTCATGCTGAGCCATGGATGGCGAAGACTGCCGCTTTCATGGACGAATATCGGCAGGTATTGACTGTAAGCACAAAATTGATGATTTATGTTTTCACTGAATAGGGCGCTCTGGGGATTGAAAAGGGGAGCGGAGCGGTCGTTCCCCTTTTCGTGTAGTCGCCACCGCGACACCAAGCAGAACAATTAACTCCAAGCCTATCAATTAATCAACAGAGTCATTAACTAGGACACTCGTTAACAATTATTCTAATATCAATATAATGACTAATTCCTTCTTAACCTAAGTATCTAACTTTAGCTGTGTTCATATCAATGATCGTTTGTTATTTTAACGTAATATGTCATCAGGTTGGCTTACTAGGTTATGGTTGGTAGAAGCCTTTAACCCTCTCTAACCCCTTATAAGGTAGCAAAAAAAATTAAACTGGGAGAATAAACAATGGTAAACATGTTAATTACATATCAACTTAATGACGGTGATGTTATTGAAATTAATCATCCAGAAGAGTTTGAGTTTAAAGATTTAGATGACAACAGTTTAGGGAATGCTGAGATTATCAAGCGTCATAATAATGATCTAATATTAGCTGAAGCTGCATTTGTAATCTCAGCCGAACATGAGAACATTAATATACCAAGCGATGCTGCCTTTATGGAATCCGAAGCAGGGGGAAAACAACCCTTTGACTTTAATGGTCTTGTAAAAGCCTGTGGCTTTTCATCGATTAAATATAAATTTGATAGACAAGGTGATGAGAGCTCTGATTGGGTGGTCGCTTACCCTCTGTAGTAATTAAAATCCTGCGTAAAATAACGTTAAAGGCGAGCCAGAAATGGCTCGCCTTTTTTAATTGTGTCACTTAAATCTATGCTATTTAAATCTAATTTTCATTATTTGAAATAGCGCTCTAATTCATTTCATATCGACAAATAACACGGTATTAAAAATCACCAGCTGTAACCTGCCAAGTTTTATAAAACAGTAAAAAGGCAGTTTTTTGCAAATTAATTGAAGAAATACGTTCGAATATGCCCATTAAGACGTCAATACGACTAAATTGGGGTACTTTTCATATCAAAACCTAGTACTTAAAGTCTAAAACTTAATAAAGGAATACTATGAAAATTTTTGAATGGGATGGTAATCGTAAGAGCCTATTATCTTTACTTTGGATTTTTCTAACGGTGAATTATATCTTTTGCGATGTGATGACTTTACATCTTGCCAGCTATTTAGAAGCATTTTTATCTGGTGATGTTGGTGGTATGAAAATCACTGAAGAATTTTTATTAGTCTTTGCCGTTATACTGCAAATTCCTATGATCATGATTGTTTTGTCTAGGTCCTTAACGTTCACACTAAACAAGTACTTTAATATTGTTGCAGGTATTATTACCACTTCAGTACAAGGCTTTACCGTAATTATGGGCGGCAATACACTCCACTATATGTTCTTTAGTTTTTTTGAGATTTGTACCGGTTTATTCATTATTTATTTGGGAGTTACTTGGAAACAAGAAGCGGTGTCATACGCGTAAATATTGTAGCGCACCTTTTTAACTTAAGAACAAAAGAGATATCAAATGAGTACAGACAGAGAACAAAATCTTCAATATTTTTACGCCCGACTTGCAGGCTTTTCCTATATTCTTTTTACTGTCGCAGGATTGGCTAAAAATTTTTTATTGAATACTAATTTATCGAATACAAGTGCAATTGAAATCACCAATGTATTTGAAAACGAAATGCATTTTCGCTTAGGCGTTTTGGCCGAAACCATTATGTTTCTTGGTGTTGTTATGGCGTCGGTATCGTTTTATGTTGTTTTAAAGTCTGTTAGTAAGCAACTCGCACAAACCGCTTTGTGTCTTAGATTAATTGAGATAATTATTGGTGGGATTGCTGTTGTTATCAGTATGGCAATGTTGGCATTATCGAATAAAACTTATCTGTTAGAAATGTTTGACGTGGAGCAAATACGAACCATAGTCACTATCGCTTCAAGCTTTAGAACACCTGCGTATGAATACAGCTGGATATCCATGGGGTTTGCAGGCGTAATTACCTTTTATTTGTTTTTTAAAACGCGTTATATACCAAGAGCTTGGTCAGTGTGGGGGATTTTTACTTACGTAAGTTTAATTCTGTATCCCTTAGCTAAGCTACTTATACCTGATTTACCGCATGAAATTATGTTTGTACTTTTTCCTGGCGCTCTTTTTGAACTAGGCGTCGGTATTTGGTTATTAACCGTTGGAATAAAGCTACCTACGGATAGTGTTATTGTGCCGAATAAAACAATTAATGCGAGCTAATCACAGGCTAATATAGTTTGGTTTGACTCGTGATGCTAACAAGAATAACCATGCATGTAAGCCTATTACTTGCGCGATAACTAGGTGATTACCAGGAGAGAACTGGGCGAGAATAGTGCCTGTTGTCGAACTGTGGATTTAGCTGCTATTTAATTTTATAATTACTGGGAGTCACAATAATCTTTTATCTGGTAATGAAATGGTCAACCTTTTTCCCACCGTTATCTATTCCTGCATGATGGGAATGACAATATTTGCTTTATTAGAGGTGTTCAATAGACCTAATGAAAGACAAAACGTTTTTCTAAAAGGTTTGTTGTTGTTATTGCTGATACATTTGGCGGGTGAACTTTTTATCTATTCAGGTGCATATGTTTATGCGCCAGCCTTAGCTGGTGCACAATTCCCGTTTAGAGTTTTGCTTGGACCAGCGCTTTATTTTTATGCTCATGCAACGATGTCACCAGACAAAAAAATAGCTAAACGGTTGTGGGCACTCACCTTCTCTGGACCTATGCTAGTGTTGCTGGCGATGCTGCCTTTTATTTTTATGATCAGTCCTGCAGAGAAACTGGCCCTGGCTAATCCTTCAACTAGAGACCCCGAGCTATGGCAAATAGCCGTGTTTACTTGTTTATCCACCACCTTTGTCTTTATTTCATTCACCATTTTATTCTTAATAATGGCCTTAAAACTTCATAACTCTCACCGTCAACAACTCTTGGAGCGTTTTTCAGACATTGAGCAGCGTTCAGTAGATTGGTTTAGACCAGTGTTGCTTATTTGGGGAACTGTCTGGTTACTGTATGCCGTTGAGTTTTCTCTCGGGGCGTTAGGTTGGTTTTGGTTTGGCTCTGGGAAATTACTGCCCGTTTTAGAGGTTTTTGCGCTAGCTATTTTTATACAAAAAGCTTTAAGCCAAAAAGTGCTTAACGAATCTGAGAAAGGCTTACCTCAATCAAGTCAAATTAGAACTGCCTTACTTAGCGCAGAAAAAATGCAACTGATTGCGTCAAAACTAGAACATGCTATGAAAGAAGATAAATTGTTCTTGCAAGATAATCTATCGCTAAACAAGCTTTCTGAATCTATCTCTGAAACTGAAAACCACATTTCAGAAACACTCTCTCAATTTTTAAATACCAAATTTTTCCAATTTGTTAATAGCTTTCGAATCGAAGAAGCGAAAAAGGCGTTGCAGGATAGCGACAAGTTAATCACGAGTATTGCCTTTGATGTAGGTTTTAATTCTAAATCGACATTCAATACTGCGTTTAAAAAAATAGTGGGTGATAGTCCATCAGCCTACCGAAATTCACTACTTGAAAATAAATAAAAATTTGAAATAAACAATGATTACATGCCTTTTTATTTACTTATTAGTGTAAAAATATCATGGCGTCTTTAGCCTTTAAAAGTGTGCAATCACGCCAACAAAAGCGCCTGTAAATTCAAGTTCAGTATATAAATTGTTTAAATCTTCAAATTCAATTTCCACGAATCGATACCCTAAGGTCAGGTCAAAATCCACCATTCTGCTATCAACTAGGCCGTAACTTAAGCCAACTTGATAGTCATAATGTGAATGGTCATTTACTAATGAAAAACCACCTTGAACGAATGCATTTAGCCTGGTTAACGGCAAGCTAATATTCGTGGCAACATACAGCATAGGTTCAATGTGGTCGGTTTTTATTTTACCCGTAGGAGTTATAGAACTTGAGGTTGATACTGGGTTGCAATCCCCATACAACTCGCCATTTTCATCAAAACATGATTCATGCCAACCAAAGCCTTCGTGCTCGGTATTCTCAGTAGTTGTTGCCCCTGTAACGGTGACAGCACCATTAAAATCTCTAGCGGTTACACCCAAATCCAATGAAAATAAACCGTTATTAAATAATTCATAATATAAGGTGTAATCGATATAACTGACGTTAAAACGGGCATCAACATCGGTACCTGTAAGAAAGGTTTCATCGCCGAAGCTAAACTCTTGCATTAAAGAGTTTTTACCTGAGGTATCAAGAGTGGTACTTGCAATACGTACATTAGGAAGCAAGGGATAAGGGTGTTCAACGGCAATAAAGTAGTTAATTTGTTGTTCTTTATTTAAATTAAAATCAAGTAACGTCTTTTTTTCACCAAAAGTACCATTTGCATCACTTTGCCAAATTTGCCCGCCCAGATATAAACCAACCGTATTATTTGCTTGTGGAGTAAAGGTAGAAAGTGCGGCTGCTTGTGGGCTAAAAGTAAAGAGTGCTGCAATGGTTGCTGTCAAAACCATTTTTTTCATCTAGTTATCATCCTTGTTGACGGATGGCCATGTGCCATATACTCGCCATAATCTTTATAACCACAAAAGGTCATGAAAACGCTATTAATACAATGGTTTATTGTAACTCATACTGGGCTTCAAATTTAGAAAAACTTAACAGGATGTTATTGATACACCTCAATAATACGTTTAATAAAATGCGAACTAATTATTTGACAAAAACTGTCAGTTATTCTGGTGTATAGTAGATATCAAGAGTCAAAACCCCACCTCAGTGACTAAATCTTAGTTGTGTAAAGTATTAGTCAAGCAGAGCCATGATGCCAAGCAGATATTTAAACGCTAAGTTCATCAAATTAAACATATTCGAACATTCGCAAGATAAAACCGAACAGGTATTATTTAGCTCTTAAAGTGTGACTCTGTAAATCATTGATACTAAGGCATAAAAATAAATCCGAAGGCTTGGCATAGAACTTCCAAGGTAATAGTAATCTATTCAAGGAGTTTATATGAAATATACATTAGTCATTGCAATACTTATTATTATGTTCACAAGAGGGGCTATAGCTGAAGATGATAAGCCTTCTATGAATGAATCGACAAATAACCTGATTGCTGTCCTAAAGCAAAAGCAATGGATTCATGGCTCACAAGATTGTAAAAATAATCAAGATCATGCGATAGAAGTCTTTCAATACGATGAATCAAGTTATGTACTTCGTCAAAATAAGTGTCTTAGTTATGAAGCACCTTTTATTTATGTCTTAATTGGCGAGAAGAAGATTCTCGTTGTAGACACGGGGGCAACCGAAAATGCTGAAGAATTTCCACTGTATCAAACAATACAATCTCTGAATCAAAAGCATTCTGACAACACAAGCACCAACGAGCGTGAGATTGTCGTTATTCACTCACATAGTCACAGTGATCATTATAGCGCTGACTCTCAATTTATCGGACAAGCTAATGTCACCGTCGTTGCCGCGAATAATGCAGGCGTTAATGAGTTCTTTGATTTTGAACAATGGCCTGAACAGCAAGCCAACATTGAGCTTGGTGGGCGCAATATAACCATCATTCCAACCCCCGGCCACCAAGAGGAAGCTATTTCAGTGTACGACCCACAAACTCAGTGGCTGCTCACAGGTGATACATTCTACCCGGGTTATATCTATGTTAAAAGCTGGGGTGATTATAAAGCGAGTATCGCCCGCTTAGCTGAATTTACCAATAAGCATAATGTAAGTGCAATACTGGGATCGCATATTGAAATGACGAATAAACCGGGTGAATTTTACGAGATTGGTACGATATACCAACCCGAGGAGTCTTCTTTATTGTTAATGCCGAGCGATTTAACTGCTTTAAATGAAAAGCTAACCCAAGCAGATAAGCCAAAGAAAATTGCCATGGATAGTCTGATTGTCGAGCCCTTGGGATTTTTACCAAAGCTCATCAGTAGCATTGCCAAATGGTTTATTGGCTGATTTACTTAGTTCGTCAGTTTAAAATTCGCTAATGAGTCGCTTAGTTGAGCGCTGAATTTTTCTATCAAGCAGATCATTTCACATGTATTTCACTTACCTGTCGTTAAGCTAGCGCTATTGAAATTACAGGAGCAAAACGCATGCTTAAGAAAATAGTCATTACCTCAGCCATTTTAGTTGTTCTCATAGCGGGTTCATTATTCGGCGCCAAAGCTTGGGTCAAAAGTTTATTACCTGAAAAAGCCCACTTTGATGCAATAAAAACAACACAAGTAAGTGACTTACCCTACCTAAGCCAAGACATCCCAACAAATAGAGGTAAAATATTAGCCGTGGTGACTAGTATTGATAAAATGGGGGAAGACAAAGATACTGGTTATGAGCATACCGAACTAGCCCGTGCTTACTGGGTGTTTACGGCTAATGGTTTCAGTGTTGATATTGCTAGTCCAAGGGGGGGGAAACCACCTGTAGTGATTGATGGAGAGGACATGGGAGCCTATGATTATGCTTTTTTAAATGACGAGACAATTCAACAAAAAGTAGCCAACTCTATTGCACTGGCAGAGGTAAATCCTAATGATTATGAGGCAGTATATTTTGTCGGGGGAAAAGGCACTATGTTTGATTTTCCCGATAATGTTTATGTGCAAAATATTGCCAAAACACTGTATCAGAGTAACAAGGTAGTTAGTGCTGTATGTCATGGTCCTTCTGCACTGGTGAATGTTGAGTTAGATAATGGTGAAATGTTGCTTTCAAATAAGAACGTCAGTGGCTTTACTAACGATGAAGAACTTTTTTTAATTCCAGAGGCTAAACAAATTTTTCCTTTTTTACTTGAAGATAAATTGATTGAACAAGGTGCTAAATTTCAATCGGGCACAACCTATTTAGAGAAAGTGACTCAAGATGGAAAATTAATCACAGGTCAAAACCCTTGGTCTGTATGGACACTTGCCGAAAAAGTAGTTGCAGAACTAGGTTATCAACCTAAAAGCAGAGTGCGTACGCCTGAGGAACATGCTATCGAACTGTTGATGACATATGATGCACACGGTTTTGATGTGGCCAATGAAGAGCTTAAACAAAAGCCACAGGTTTATCAGCGTATTCTTATTGTGATGCACAGTATTTTAGCCTTTATGCAGTTCGAAATTAGTAAAGGCATTGACCTATTAAGTTTGGCAAATCAACTTAAACAGTTACGTTAACTTTCATGTAGCCTAACAATCTCTTTTGAGCTTATTAGGCTGCATGCTGTAAATGACAGAGTAAGCACAACGCGCTTCAGTCATATCTATTCACAGCACTGTTAGGAAAAGGGTCGTTTGGATTGCTGTATTTCATGGGCGACTTCAAGCAAAATCATCTTAGAGTTCCTCTTGTTATAACTATGTAATTAATTTGTTACATCATTGTGCTACTTATCCCCGAATAATTAATGAAAAACTTCTCAGAGTTGCATAAGATATAGCGATAAATAATATAGGGATCTACTATGAAAAAGAAATATTTGGCAGTCGTAATCGCCGCAAGTTTAGCGTTATCCGCCTGTATGGCAACCAGCTCTGACTCTAGTCATAATGCATCAGTACAAGTTGCTGAAAATGATGCTAATAAAGTTTTTAGCCAAAAGTATTTATTTAAAGAGTTATCTAATGGTTTACGTGTTTTAGTGGTTAAAACAGATTATCCAGATCTTGTTTCAGTACAAATCCCTGTGTCGGTAGGCTCTCGTGATGAAGACGAAGTTGGAAAGACTGGCTTTGCGCATTTCTTTGAGCACATGATGTTTAAAGGCTCAGATAAATACCCACAAGATGTTTATTCAGATTTATTTAAAAATGCTGGTGTTGATAATGGCGCTTATACGACTAATGATTACACCAATTATCATTTAGATTTTTCTAAAGATCATTTAGATAAAGTCTTAGAGATACAAGCGGATCACTTTAAAAACCTCACCTACACTGATGCACAATTTAAAACAGAAGCCTTAACAGTAAAGGGTGAATACTTAAAAAATAATGCCAGTCCAACGCGCAAGTTATTAGCCGCAGTACGTAAAGAAGCGTTCGATACCCACACCTATAAACATACTACTATGGGGTTCTTTGAAGATGTCGAAGCAATGCCGAGCCAAATTGCTTACGGTGAAAAATTCTTTAATCAGTTTTATAAACCAGAATATGTTTCTTTAGTGATCGTTGGTGATGTAGAGCCAGAAGCCACGATGGCGATGGTTGAAAAGTACTGGGGTAATTGGAAAAAAGGTGATTTTGTTAATGATATCGCCCAAGAGCCCAAGCAAGAAAAAGCTAAGTATGTCCATGAAAAGTTTGATGGTTTACCTGGGCATTGGTTATTAGTTTCTTATAAAGGGGCCGATTGGCAACCGAAGGAAAAAGACCGCGCTGCGTTAGATTTAATATCTGAACTGTATTTTTCAAATAATTCCGCATTGTATCAAGAACTAGTGGTAGATAAGCAGTTGGCGAGCCAAATGTTTAACTACAACCCTGAAACAAAAGATGCCGGTCTACGCCACGTATTCATTAAAGTAAATGAAGAAAAAGACTTAGTCGCTGTGCGTGATGCGATAAATCGCACCTATGCGCAAGTACGTACTGAACTTGTTTCAACAGAAAAGCTAGATAACTTAAAATCGAATCTAAAATATAGTTTCGTCAATAGCTTGGACTCTTCTGAGTCTATTGCTGCAACGCTCGCCAGTTATATGCACTTTGATCGCGATCCAGAAACCATCAACCAGCTTTATAATAGCTTTGACAATATTTCAGCGGATGATATTAAGCGTATCGCCAATCAATATTTTATTGATGAAAACCGTACCACAGTGACGTTATCAGCCTTAGATAAAGTGGCAGGTTTTGAACAAGAAGTTGATTTAAATAGCGCAGTTGCCAGCATTGAGATGAACAAAGCTAACCCGAGTGCGCCACAGTTTTCAGTATTAGATAATACGAATGACTCGCCGTTAATTGATGTGAACTTCCTCTTTTATACTGGCGCGGCGGCAGATCCTGTTGGTAAAAAAGGTGTGGCGGCATTAACCGCGCGTATGTTAACCCAAGGAGGCTCTCAAACGCGCAGTTATGCAGACATTAAGAAAGGTTTATATCCTTTAGCGGGAAGTTTTTCGTCTCAGCTAGATAAAGAAATGATGTCATTTACTGGTCGTGTTCACAAAGACAATGCGACACAGTGGTATCAACTGATCAGCGATCAATTGTTGAATCCGGGCTGGCGTGAAGATGACTTTAAACGTCTGAAAAAAGAATTAATAGATGGTATTAAATCAGGCCTTAAATCGTCGAATGATGAAGAGTTAGGTAAAGAAGTGCTTTATAGTGAACTTTATCAAGGCCATGTTTATGAAAACTTTAACAGCGGTGATTTATCTGATTTAGCTACCATCACGCTTGAAGATGTTAAAGCGTTTTATAGTGCAGAGCTTACGCAAGCTAAACTGCACCTAGGTATTACTGGCGCACTGCCAAGTGCGTTAAAGACACAGTTAATGACCGACTTAACAGCATTGCCTGTAGGTGATGAAAAGCGTTTAACCATTGCTAAAGCGCCTGTGCTTAAAGGTCATCATGCAACAATTGTGGAGAAGAATGCGCAATCAACTGCCGTTTCTTTTGGTTTCCCAATCGATACTATTCGTAGTGACAAAGATTGGGCAGCACTTTGGTTAGTACGTTCGTACTTTGGCGAGCATCGTAGTTCTAACAGCTACTTGTATCAACAAATACGTCAAGCGCGTGGTATGAACTATGGTGATTATTCTTATATTGAATATTTCCCACGTGGTATGTATCAAACTAAGCCTGACTCAAACTTAGGCCGTTCAAGCCAAATTTTCCAAGTATGGTTACGTCCTTTACGTTCAAATAATGATGCGCATTTTGCAACCCGTGCCGCTTTATTTGAATTGGACAACTTGATTGAAAATGGCATGAGCGAAAAAGACTTTCAAGCCACCCGTAATTACCTAACTAACTATGCGCCGCAATTAGTGGCTAGCCAAGATCAGCAGTTAGGTTATGCGTTGGATAGTGAGTTTTATCAAACAGAAGAGTTTGTTAAATACGTGAGAGGCGAGTTTGCAAAACTTACCTTAGACGATGTCAATCGTGTCATTAAAGAAAACTTACAAACTGATGATATTCACTATGTGTTCATTTCTGGCGATGGTAAAGACATGAAAAAACGTCTGTTGTCTGAGCAAGTCTCACCGTTAAAATATAACAGTGAGAAACCAGCAGAGTTGTTAGCTACCGATAAAGTTATTGAAAGCTACAAGTTAACACTGCCGGCGAAAAATGTTGAAGTGATTGCGGTAGATAAGGTCTTTAAATAAGGTTTTAAAGAAAACCTACCGATAACTCAATATCAAATTGACCTTGATAAAACACCACGCTCGCCGTGGTGTTTTTATTTCTACCGTTAAATTATTTTTACTAGCCGGTTGTCAGCGCTTAGTTAGGGGGGCTTAGATAAATTAATCGACAGTAAATACAATAGGGGGATTTACAGGTTTATTGCGCTCGTTAGTGACGCTGGCATTGATAAATTCGATGCCTTGGTGTTTAACTCTGCCATAACCTTCATGAATATGGCCGAAGATATGCACTCTCGGTTTTATTTCTTCAATCTTGAATAACAGGTTTTCACAACCGGTATGTTCACCGCTATGAATTGTATCTAATAGGCCAAAAGCGGGGCCATGGGTAATGAGCACATCAGTATTGTCTGTGATCATATCCCACTTTTCTTGCAAGGCTTTGCCGCGTGATAAGTTAAAAGCCCAGTTTTGGAATCTTGGTTGCCAAGGCGAGCCATAAAATGTATGTCCCGCTATAGTTGTTGATTCATCTTCTAAATACACAGCGTTGGTGAGTATTTTTAAGCAATCTTGTTTTTGGCGCTCAAAGCACCAATCGTGATTACCCGCGATAATAATTTTATGCTGATGGGGTTGTTCACCCAGCCAGTCATTGAAATCCACAAGTTCTGATAATTTTCCATGCCGAGTAATATCTCCAGCATGAATAAGGACATCACCATCGGGTAGGTCTAGTTTGTTATACATACCATGCGTATCAGAAATAGCGACGCAGGTTAGCTTTGTTTTCATTGTGATAAACCTCACACTGTGAACTTATTTAAGCAGAGCTCAGGTTATTGACTAAGCAATTATTTAAACTGCTTCGCGATAAGGCAATGTACTAAAAAGTTGCGCCTCTGTATCGCTATCTTGGACGACTTTTTGGATTGATTCTATTTATATTATAAACAGTCGTTTTTATACAACATTATTGGTTAGCAGGGCAGGCGTGTTATTTTGCTTTGCTTATTTTCTTGTCATCATGATGTTAAGAAAAACGTCAAAGCCAGTTAGCTTTGTAAACAGAGTAGAATTGAAAATACCTGTTATTAGTCTTATTCTGTTGGGTTGATGTAGCGCTGTTCAGAAAAATTTTTAGCGAGAAAAATTTGTAAATCTGCCAGTTGTTTGTCTGAGAACCATTTCTTATGTGCTTGATAATAGTCTTCAGTTTGATAAACCTTGGCGAGTATTTTATTAATATTGTCAATAACACGTTGGCCCAATGGGCTCTTTGAGCAATTGAAATGGGCAATAAGATAGGGAGGCGCTCCAGCAATAGTATATTGTTCTATCAGTGGTTTTTGCATTTCATTTGGTGTTATATCCACAGGTAAGGCAAGTACAAAATCAACGCGTGATTTATATAACATGGATGAGAGCGCAACAACACGTTTATTGCCACCGCGGTAATAGATATTTTCGGACTTTATTTTTCCTATTTGTTGATCAAGAAAAACACCAAAAGAGACATCTTGTGCAAGACCTAACGTTTTTTCAGGTAATAATTTAAAAATACTGGCAAGATCTTCGATTTCTCCCTCAGCATTAAATAATTGGTTTGGTAGAGCTGACGTTTGGTTAAAGCGATAAAGCTTATGAGTAAGGTAAAAACTTTGTGGATCTGAAAATAGCGAATATTTTCTGCGCTTTGGTGTCTCGGCTCTATTGGCCACGCAGGCATTTTCGTTTGTACGCAGTACTCGGTTCATGCGACTTGCAGTCACTCGCTCTATTTTAATATTGTATTGGGTTAATTGTTGAATAATTAAGTTTTCAATATAAGAAGCGGTTGAGGTGTCAGCAGAGGTCTTCGCTAATAGATCTTTATTTTCAAGTTTGTCTTCGACAAGCCAAATGACTTTTTCCTTGTGCACTTGTTTAGGTACATGATCACTTTGCGCGGGAGTGCTAAAAAGTGCGCCAATAAAAAGTGCAATATTAATGAAGGTAACTATCATTTTTAGCGGAGAAAAAAGGTTCAAAGGAAAAGATCTGCTGAGTGTAACTTGTCGCCATTTTAACTGCATTTTATCTATTAGAATAGCTTAGGTAGCTGCAAAGCTAGCCTTTATAGGGATTTAATAGGAAATCTTTATGAGTAATATTGGCTGATGTGTAAGCCTTAATTTACTCAGTTTTTTAAAGGATAACTTAACTGATTGTTAACTTGGATAAACTTCGTTTAAGTTGCCGTTGAATGTGTATCTATAAAATAACGTGCTTTACTCATCACCCTGATGAGAAAGCACGTACTGTGCTCATTTTTGTCTATATTTGTATCTTTATCCTGCTGGTACTAATAAATATATTACTTATTTAATGATGTCGATAATAATAATCTCACAATCAGTTTTCGCTCTTAATGTTATTGAACTCGATTGGCTAACTTCGGCGCCATCACCTTTGTTCATGGTTATTCTTGCTAAATTGTCCTCTACTTTGAACATGCCATCAGAGGCTAATATGTAGGCTTGATGGTTAATGTCATGTTCAATCATGGTGCCTTTTGCTAGCTTACCACCATAGAGCCGTGCTTCTTGGTTGATAAATAGCGCTTTATTTTTATCTTCAGGGTAACCCGATGCCAATAAAGTCAGTGTTGATGCCGACTCGGTAGGGAATTTTTTACTTTCCCAGCGAGGCATTACGTTATTTTTATTGGTTTCAATCCATATTTGATAAAAGGTTAACGGCTCTTTGGTGCGGTTATATTCTGAATGCACAATGCCTGTTCCTGCGCTCATCACTTGCACTTCACCCGTTTTAGTTATGCCCTTATTGCCCGTGCTGTCTTTATGAGTAATTTCACCAGAACGAATAAAACTAATTATTTCCATATTTCGGTGTGGGTGCGAGGGAAACCCCATACCGGGTTCAACCCAGTCATCATTAACTACACGTAATTTTCCAAACCCCATGCGGGTAGGATTGTAGTAATTAGCAAAGCTAAAGTGATGTTTGGACTTGAGCCAACCGTGATTGGCAGCACCAAGACTTTTATAGGGATAATGTTTGATCATAATTGAAAGCTCTCCAATGTCTGTTGTTCGTCGATTGAGCCATGTTTATGCTCCCTCGGTAACCTTTAAAACAATTTGTCCAATCACTCAGGGGGTGATTGAAACTTGATGAACAAATATTAATTGTTTACATTATGAGAATAAATACTAGTTAACTGAAAACATAGTTAACCTAAAGGAAACAACCTTGGTGATCATCAGGAGGTGATATGGGACAACTTGAAGATATGTATATTTTTCTGCGTGTTGTTGAAACAGGCAGTATTACCAAAGCCGCAGAACAGATGAATATTGCTAAGTCGGCAGTAAGTAAGCGCTTAGCTTTGTTGGAGCAAAAGCTGGGTATTAAGTTAATAAATCGTACTACCCGAAAGTCGAGTATTACTGAAGCTGGTCAACGTTATTATCAACGCAGTAAATTAATCATTGATGAAGTAGATGAGTTAAACAGTCAAACGTCTAGCAGCAAAAGAGCATTAGAAGGCACACTTAATATTGCGGTGCCCTTGTCGTTTGGGCTTACTCACTTGGCACCAGCGCTTGATTTGTTTTTGCAACAGCATAGTGATTTAAAGTTAAATATAAACTTCTCCGATCAAAAAATAGATATTGTTGAGCAGGGTGTTGATTTAGCTTTTCGCATCGGCCAGTTAGATCATTCTAGCTTGCAAGCTAGAAAAATAGCACCGATAAAGCATGTGTTATGTACGAGTCCAGACTATTTAGCATTACATGGTGAGCCAAAGATACCCAATGATTTAAAAGACCATAAAGTGATTAAATATGGCAATTTAGATCAAGGTGGCCTGAAATTATTAAGCCAAGAGGGCGAAGTGCATATTGTGCATTTTGAGCCACATATCATTGCCAATAATGGCGATTTTCTGAAATCACTGGCGGAATCAAATCACGGGATCACCTATTTACCGAGTTTTATCGTATGGCAGTCTTTAGCCACTAAGAAACTTGTTCCTGTATTAGCAAAGTACACAATAGAAAGTATGTATGCCTACGCAGTTTATCCGCCCAACAGACATTTACCGCTTAAAGTACGTAGCTTGATTGATTTTTTAGTTGAGCGGTTTGGTAATGATCCTTATTGGGATCAGTATTGATTCATCTAAGGTGATTTGTTTGAGCTAAAATGAAGGCATTGCCTTGGTTATGACTTCATTATCTACTTTCACTGAAGCTCAAATAGTCTTTTATATGTGACTAACTCTCCTCTTGAACTGTTAAACCGCGATCTTTTCAATAGTCTTCTCAACATAACTCTTAATAGCTTCCTTAGTAACCACGTTTCTAGCGTACTCTGTCGGCTAATAAGTCTCAGTATTATTCGTTTTATTGTTCTCTAAATGGGGATAATGTTTTCTTATTTGTCGTGTTTATCCTTATTTTGATTACTTATAAGATAACCACATCAAGTAAGTAAATGACTTACACACTAAAAATATCACGCTATTTAACGTAATCAAATTTGGAGATTTACTATGAATACTTTACAAAATTTTGCAGCACCAACCGGCCGTTTTTTGTTGGCTATTATGTTCTTTACCTCGGGACTCACTAAAATATCCCAATATTCGGGAACACAAGGTTACATGGAAGCTATGGGGGTTCCCGGATTTTTACTACCTTTGGTTATTTTAGTCGAGGCAGTGGGGGGTTTAGCCATTATTTTAGGCTGGAAAACAAAATATGCAGCTATTGCATTAGCCGGTTTTAGCATACTTTCAGCAATACTATTTCATGCCGACTTTAGTAATCAGGCAGAAATGACCAACTTCATGAAAAATATTGCAATTGCGGGTGGATTTTTAACATTGTTTGTCCATGGTGCCGGTGCTTATGCTTTAGATAATCGTGCGAATAAAAAGCACGCTTAATGGGCTGAAATAAACAATCGCATTAACAATAACTTGATCCGTAACACAGAATTAAGTGGAGTAGAGATAGCACAAAACAAGAGTGTCTACTTTACTTGTTTTATATGCACACAATTTATATTTAGAGAATCTTAGGAGTATACAATGGGACTTTTAGTTGAAGGAAAATGGAAAAATGAATGGTACGACACAACGTCTACCGGTGGCCGTTTTGAGCGCAAAGCTCCCAGCTTTCGTAACTGGGTGACTAAAGACGGTAGTGCTGGAATATCAGGTGTTGCTGGTTTTAAAGCCGAGGCAGATCGTTATCATTTATATGTATCTTTAGCGTGTCCTTGGGCGCACCGCACTATTATCTATCGTAAACTTAAAGGTTTAGAAGGCATGATTTCTATGTCAGTTGTCAACGCGTTTATGGGAGAAGAAGGCTGGACCTTTGCGCCTGGTGAAGGCGTAGTAGCTGACCCCATTTTAAATGCGATTAACGTGCATGAAATATATACCGCTGCTCAGGCTGATTATACTGGGCGAGTAACAGTACCCATTTTATGGGATAAAAAAACAAATACCATTGTCAGTAATGAATCGCCTGAAATTATTCGCATGCTTAATTCGGCATTTGATGACGTTGGCGCATTACCGGGTGACTTTTCACCAACTGAATTGCTAGCAGAAATTGATGAACTCAATGAATTTATTTATCCAACGATTAATAACGGGGTCTATCGTGCTGGATTTGCTACCACACAAGAGGCTTATGAAGAGGCGGTTACTGAAGTATTTAGTGCGCTTGATACCTTGGAAGCACGGCTAGCACATAGCCGTTATTTAACGGGTAACACCATAACTGAGGCTGATTGGCGATTATTTACTACCTTGGTTCGTTTTGATGCTGTTTATGTTGGACACTTTAAATGTAATTTACGTCGCATTGTCGACTATCCAAATATTTGGGGCTATTTACGAGATTTGTATCAAGTACCGGGCATCGAAGAAACCGTGGCAATGGATTATATCAAAGCACATTATTACGGTAGCCACGAAACCATTAATCCAACAAGGGTAATACCTGTAGGTCCTGAACTTGACTTTCACACGCCTCACGGACGTGAGCAATTATCAGCTTAGCGTAAATACCGCGCGGTAGAGAAAATAGAAACTCACAACACTGGTGTTTAATTGTGCCAGTGCAGTGAGATAAAGTGTAGTTAATAGGTGCTCAACACAGGTATTTTCATCAATTCTCTTTTTAATGCACTTTTTGCTACTTCTGGCGATACTTCGTAAAACTCATTCACGTATTGTTCCGCGGCAAAATGCTTTTTTAGCTGTTTTTTAATCTGACATGGGTTATTACACGACAAAGAAAAATACAATTTATAATCACCGGGACCTTTTGCAGAAAGTGATTTGGCATACGCCTCAGTATCATCAGGAGTGCAGCCAATTTTAATCACATTTGAGAATATTGAATGGGTCATTATGTAGACATTACCAAAAGCAATATTGTCCGTGATTACGCTTTGTTGTGAATTATCCATACTCATAAGTAAGCTCTCATTGATAAATAAATATGGAATTCATTCATCTTTTTGTAGTCGTTAAATCTGTTCTTAATAGCGCTACTGTAGCGTGAGTGCGGTTTGGAAATATTGATCTTCTCTTGTTTTGTCTTGCTTGTTTTACTATTCAACCTTGGAGTTGATACGGATCAATGAACCTATATATAACTGACGGTTAAGAAGGGGGCATCTTTAGTTCAGCTTTTCTTGGCTGATTGTCATAATTAGCTCGATAAAATCAAGTGCAGTATTTACAATATGATTATAACAAAATTAATAAAGCAGTAATTTATGTCACTTCCACCATGCCCCAAATGTAATTCTAACTTTATTTATCAAGATCAAAGCCTGCTGATCTGCCCTGAGTGTGCACATGAATGGAACCCCTCAGAATCGCTTGATGAAGAAGAAGTATTTACGGTTAAAGACTACAACGGAACCTTGTTAAATGAAGGCGACAAGATTACTATGATAAAAGACCTTAAAATCAAAAGTAGCTCTCAAGTCATTAAAGTTGGTACTAAAGCGGTTATCAGGCGAATAGTTGAGGGTAAAGACCATCAACTAGACTGCAAAGTGGATGGCGTTGGTGAAATGATGGTTACTGCACAGTTTGTAAAAAGAGCTTAAGCACGCAACACAAAATAAACGTGTAAAGCGGGACTGCTAACAGTTTATCTTGTGTCGCTCCGCAACTAAGCCATTTACAGCCATAAATGGCAGATATGTGTCAGTGTATTTAAGCCGTTTGTTTAATATTTTATAGTAAAGTGCCCGAGTTAGGTAACGTATTACATCACTTTTTAATGATGAAAAACTATAGAGCGTTTTTCGTTAGCATTAATAATTGATCACTTGTTATGTTATTTAAAGCACTTTCATCGGTATCGATTAGCTCAATACGGCTGTCTTTTGAATCAGTGACTTGCCTACAGCTAAGTTCACTTCTTGCTTTATTAAAGGAGTAACTTCCTTGCTCGGTAATTATCACGCCTTTTGCCCGTGAAACGTTCAATGCTGTTATAAATGCGAAAAACTTATCATGGTCAAATAAATACTGGCTTGAAAAAATCCAACCTTTACTGAAATATCCTTCACCCTGATTATCTAATTCAATAAATCCCTCTTGAGTTAGTCTCATTTGAATCGCTTGGCTCTGCTCTCGTGCTTTTTTTTGAACGATTTCCATCTGATGTGAATCCTCTTTTAAAGAGGGGGCCGCCATGCCAATAGTTTGTTTGGTCACTTTCACTTTTTTAGGCTGTTGCGCTAACCAACTAGGGTCAATGTTGCCATGCTGCATTAGGTGTAATGGTTTAGCTGTTAGCTCATTTTCGCTAATAAAAAATGATAAGTTTTCTTCGTCCTGTGCTGAATAGGTGTCTGCTTTTGCCGCTAAGATGGTGTCTGCTACGTTGAGTTGCTGTACAAAGGATGGATGCTCTGTATAGCGTTTGTCTACAAGGTTTCGTGCATCGACTAAACAGAGTATTGATTGCAGTGATAATATTTCTTGAAATTTGCCATTGGTTAATACTTCAACCACTTCTTTTGGGTGACCTAAACCTGTGGGTTCAATAATGAGTCTTTCAGGTTTCGCTTTAGTGATAAGTTGATTTAACGCGACTTGCATAGGTACGCCAGAAGCACAGCACATACAACCACCCGGTACTTCACGAATAAATACACCTTGTTCATTACCGTTACCAGCGAGCAGTGCTGAATCTATCCCTATTTCGCCAAATTCATTGACGAGTACAGCCCAATTTTCATTGTTGGGTTTGCTGGCAAGTATTTGCAATATTGCTGTCGTTTTTCCTACCCCTAAAAAACCGGTAATGAGGGTCGTGGGGATAGCTGAAATTTTTGGCGATATCTGGGTGAACATGAAATGTTACTCGGCTTAAGGCAAAGATTGATAAGATGGTAGTGCCGTAAATGGTTAGGTATAAATACTATCACAAGCTTATCATTTCGCAGTCTAGTATTTTTAGGCCTAACGCATAGAATTTGGCACTTAAGTTATACTTCACCGTGCCGATACTTTATACATGTTTTAATAAATACTTTGATAAATAGAGATAGATATTATGAACTCACCAATTAAACCGAATGCGACATTTAGCCAAGATGTTAGATCTTTAGCTAAAGCGCAGGATAAAAAAGAAAATGGGCCTATGGGCCAACAAGTATCGGATCTTGCCCATGAGAAAAAAATAGGTGAAGTACAAGAGCCTATTGCTGTCAGTAATAAAAAACAACTTAATGCTGCAATTATAGAATCTACGCTGAAATTTAGTAATACAGTCGGCGATCAACCACTATCTTTATTGTTAAAAACTGCCTTACAAGGAATAAACGAAGCGCTTAAAGAGGGTGGGGTTGAAAGTAGTGTTGAAGATGCTTATGAGTCGGGCATTGACTTTAGTCCTGAAGCGACTGCTGAGCGTATTGTGTCGTTTAGCACTCAGTTATTGGGCGCTTATCGAGAACAACATCCGGAAATGGATGAAGAAGAATCGTTAGCGAGTTTTGTTGATATTATTGGTGGCGGTATTGAACAAGGTTTTAGCGAAGCCAAAGATATACTTGGTAATTTAAAAGTATTAGCGGGAGATATTTCCAATAATATTGATAAAACCTATGAATTAGTGCAAAAAGGATTACAGTCTTTTGTTGATTCTTTTAGTCACACAGAACAAGAATAACCCACAGTATAACTTTTTATATTCTTTCATCCTCTTTGAAAGCCTCTGAAACAGCTAGTAAACGTAGTTTTTATTCCATTTAGCTGCTGTCGGCACTATTACTTTTGTGGTGCGGCAGTGGAGAGAAAAATAAATTGAACAGTTAACTAGCCCTCATTCCTGACCTTTGAGTCATTTGAGTATATAATGTTGCTCGCTCTCGACAATACTTGTGATATCGATCAATGGATAATTAATCATTGTGATGCACCATAGATAGATCTTATTGTAGAGGATTTTCATTGTGAAAAACCTAGACGTAGCACTTACTGGATTTACCAGTTAAACACTAGAAACAAGCCCGAGTAGTATGGCATGCAGGTATTAGAAAAAGATTATCAGATTAACAGCGTTCGTAAGGCTATTGATGCAGGGGTAAACTCCATTATCGCCTTACCCACGGGGGGCGGTAAGAGTATTTGTATACTTAAATTGTGCCAAGCAATGCCCGATAAAAAAGTGGTCATCAGTTTACGAAATGCGGCCCTAGTCCCTCAATTATTGAATACGCTCAACGTCAATGGACTGTCTGTTAGTGTCGTTAAGTCAGGCTATAAGTATGTTGCTGGTGGTGATGTTACCTTAGTAATGGAGCAGTCATATGGTCGACGAAAACACTTAAACATACAGTGCGATGTCTTGCTACGTGATGAATATCACGTTGGCTGTATGGGCGGCGTTTATATCGCAATGCGTGAAGAGTTATCTCCAGATTTGATTATAGGACTTACTGCGACACCGATTGATCGCTTAGGTGTTTATATTGATAAGTCGATGGAATTAATTGAAGAGACAACAACACGACAGTTGATTGAATTAGGTGAGTTGGCTAAACCTGTTTACAAAGTGCCAAGCCTGTCTCAAGAGATAGACTATAGCGCCGTTAAAATGTATCGGGGTGATTTTAGTGTCTCAGGCTTAGATCTAATATTATTGGAACATTGCTCCTTAGTAGCGCAACAAACCCTTGATGACGCATTGTCTCAGGGGCGAAAAGTGATGCTATTTGCTAACTCAATTAACCATGTAGAGTCGTTGTCAGAGGCTTTTGATTTACTCGGTGTTGAACATGAGCGTGTTCACTCTCAGCGTTCTGCTGAAGAGAATGATGAAAGCATACGGCGATATAAGTCAAACGAAGTTAGGCTAATTATCAATATGTCTATGCTGACCATAGGCTTTGATGATCCGACAACTGATTGTGTTGTTTTAGCACGACCGACCAAGATATTAAGATTATATTTACAGATTATCGGCCGGTGTTTACGTGCGTCTAAAGGCAAAACGGATGCCTTAATACTGGATTTAGCACAGTGTATTTCTACTCATGGTTTTGCTGAGGATTATAGAGATTTTACCCGTAAAACCTCGAAATCTGCAGCGATCATGGCTGAGCGATTGAGCGTGACCAACATTGGTCAGTTTGTCGATGGTGAATTCACCTACAGCGAGTCAATTGAGCGTAAGGTGATCAAAAAGAAATCACCTGTTATTCGCAGAAAACCACGGGATGGTTTAGTCGCGAGCAAAGAGCTCGTCGATAGAGCGGTGAGTAATAGGGTCGCAGCGTTACACAGGCTAAACCCGCGCATGGAAAAACTTGTCAGCACTATCGAGCTGGTGAATATTGTTTATGATCAGCAAGATGAAACGAGCAAGATGCTTGATGAAGTAGCAATGGTTAAGCTAGTTGCCTTGATAGGGTTTGCCTACAGTGATTCATTAGTTGATAGCTGTACAGCCTTAGTTGAAGGATTACATGCTCAAAACCAATCGATTAGAGGCTTACCGCTAAAAGTGAGTAACTTGATAACCACTATTGCTATGCAAGAGTTATCAGTTAAAGAAGTGGTAACCAAGGCATAAAAAAACATAGCTGAATAAATTGAAGGCCTTTGTTAAATTTTACCTATTAGGTAAGTTAAACAAAGGCCTTTTTGCTGATGGGGTAAAGCTATCGTTAAGGTATAAGTAAAAACTCTTCCATCCCCACGCTGTTATCTCCAAGCTTTAAACTTCATTCATTTAAACTGAAAAAATTGATTCACTGTAATTAAGTGTAACTAAATTTGATGCCGATCAAATAAATGGTAGTGCGAATCATTCACAATAGCGTTCAAGTTTATTTGGTCATCTCCCACTATAAAGAGTTTTAAATGAGAATGTTATCACCGTTATACCTTGCCTTAGCTACAATATATCCTTTAGTTTATCCTAGCGTGGCCTTTGCCGAAGATGTTGCTGAAGCGGAGAATAATACTGAAGTGATTGAAATTCGAAGCTTGAGACAGAAGTTAGACCAAGCGGGCCGACTAAAAGATGTTATTCAGCAAACTGAAGTCTTAGATGCCATCACCATAGAAAATAAAAATGCCTTGAGTCTCACTGCCGCTATTAACAATGAGCCAGGCGTTAATGTGTCAAATGAGTGCTCTATGTGTGGGGTTAAGCGCATTATGCTTAACGGCATGAAAGGCGAACATACCACCATTTTGGTTGATGGTTTACCTACTCATACCTTGATTTCAGGGTTTTATGCCGTTGACGCTATCGCCACTACAGGGGTCGATAGGATTGAAGTTGCTCGTGGGGCAGGGGCTTCATTGATTGCGCCAGAAGCGATTGGTGGCACGGTAAATATCATCACCAAAGAAGCTTATGAAAATACTGCAAGCTTTGATTTTGCTAAAGGCTCTCATGACTTTACCGCAATGAAGGCCATGGCAACGGGCATTTCTGACGATGGTAAAACGGGTATGACCTTTATTAGCCAATACGATAAACAAGATCAAGAAGATCATGACGACAATGGTGTAAGTGAAGCACCTTTTATTGAAAACTTTTCATTTACTACCTTCATAACTCAAGATATTTCTGATAGCAGTAATGTGCAAGTACGTATCTCTAAAGTGCAATCTGAGATATTTGGCGGGCCTATTCTTGGTGAACAAGTGGACTCGATTGGTGCAGCACTAGCGGGTTATGATAAACAAGCATCAGAGCATTTATTTGAAGATGATGACGTAAGAAAGCAGTACCTAGGTAAACCTTGGGAAACAACTGAATGGGTTGATACTTCTCGTGATGAGGCCTATGTTAAATACCTAACAGAAGTCAGTGATTATACGGTGGCTGAATTTGCTTTAAGTTATGCAAATCACCTACAAGACTCTTTTTATGAAGGCATAGATTACCAAGCAGAAGACACCATGTGGTACGCAAGAGCCAAAATTGACATGGAGTTATCTGACAAACATTTCATTACTTTTGGAATGGATACTCGACATGAAGAAATGCGTTCTTCAACCGAAGCTTTAGAGGCAGTAGCGGCTTATCAAACTGATGCTTTTGATTACAATACTATGGGGATTTTCTTTCAAGATACTTGGACACCGCTAGAGGTCTTAGAAGTGGCGATAGCCATGCGTATTGATCAAATTGAAGCTGACTTTGTTGACCCTGAAAAAATTGGTACTGAGATTGAGGAAACCTTTTTTGCTCCTCGTTTAGATTTACGTTATTTCCATACAGACGAGCTAACTTCCCGTTTTTCAACGGGTCGTGGTTATCGAGCGCCTTTATCCTTTTTTGAAACAGACCACGGAATTTTAGATACTGAATTAGGTTATCAAATTGATATTGACTCCCTTGAAGAGTCATTATCAGCTAGTTATTCATTAAGCTATGACACGGAAACCGTCGCGATTACAGCATCACTTGCTCACTCTAGCGTAGACAACTTAGCTAGCTTAGAAGAAACCGCAGACGGTGTGCCGTTATTGACCCAACTAGAAGAAAGTGCCTCGGTTACTACCTTCGATATTACTCTTGGTTATAACCTTACCGAAAACTTCACGGTTAATATTGGTCTTGAAAAGTTTAATTATGACAATGCTTTTAAATCTTCTTATGCCATTGCGCCGGTAGAAGAACGTGCCAGCATAGAGCTTCAGTATGAGAAAGATAATTTGAAAGTTTTTTGGTCAACGGTATGGTTTGGTGAGAAAAATTTAAGTGACTATGGTTATGAAGGTTATAACAAGTTGAATGATGCCAGTACGGTAAAAACATTGGTGGGTAAGTCTTTTTCAATGTCAGACATTAAAGTTCAGTATCAACTTACTGCGCATACTAAGGTTTACGCAGGTGTTTCAAACGTATTTGAGCAGACCCAGATTGATGATGGTGATACGCCATTATTTTATGATGCAGAAGGAGGCTATGATGTCGCTTATATTTATGGAGCACTGCACGGGCGAGAAATGTATGCCGGCGTAGAAATTAAACTGTAGCTTCTTTACCTATAGCTGCTCTAGCTGAATCATGCATCTTCAGCTGGATCGGCTTTATATAACTAACCAAGATTAAAAGATGAAAAGACTTTCTTTAAATAAATTTCAGCTGGGACTAGCCTTGTTATTAACCGCTATTACCTTGTTTAATCAGGCACAAGCGATGCCATTCGTCTTGAAGTCGTTAAACGTTGAACAGGCGATAACTGGCGCGCAAGTTGATGAGTTAGCCACGCTTGTTATGATTTTTCAACCTGATTGTAGCTGGTGTAAAAAGCAGGGAAAGACATTATCGATGGCTTATAAGCAATGTCGAGGTTCAGTGAATATTGCTTTAGTGGGCACTAAAGGTAATGCTAGAAAATTAAAGAAGGAGTTAAAGCATTATCATAAGCATATCCCTGCGTTTATCGCTGATCGCAAGTTTTTGCGGGAAGTTGGTGGTTATCAAGCATCGCCAACAACCTTGGTTTTTAATGCTCAAGGTGAGTTAATTATGAAAAAACGTGGTTTTATTGCCCAAGAAAAACTGGCTAATGTTATGTCCATCATTAGCAAGGGAGCTTGCCACTTATAACGGTACACTGTGCTCACTATCGCTGTAACGTTTTTGCTAAAGCTTTGCGCTTCGACACAAAGTGAGCCTGATCACAAATGAGGTAAACTCTCTTCATGGTAGTCATGCCATGGATGCATACCCATAGAAAAAGCCTATGTTCACCCGTTGACACTCCTTGTAACAAGTTCCGCTTTAAATCGTGGATAAATCGATTATGATGAAATATCGACTCATAAAGATTAATCCGATTGGTATAACCCCCATGTCAATATTTCGTAAAATCAACTGTAATATCAAGCTCAATAGAAAGTTAGTCCGAAAAACCTTCTCCATAATAATCTGTTGTACTCTTGTGCCTTTTTTTGCAAATAGCAATGAAACTTTGCCAGCCAGCGCTAGTCAATTTAATGAAAATATCACGGCTCAATTACATCTTGCTGATAGCGGAATACCTTGGGGGATGGCCTGGTTACCTAATGGTGATTTATTAATGACGCTGCGAGACGGTGAATTAAAGCGATTAAAAAAAGGAAAAACTATTGCTGAAAAAGTTTTTGGTTTGCCAGAAGTGGCGCTTGGTAGTCAAGGGGGCTTACTTGATATTGTTGTACACCCTAACTATGCCAATAATGGATGGCTGTATTTTTCTTACGCGAAAGAAGATAACAAAGGAAATAAAAGTACGGCGATAATGCGAGCTAAACTGAGCGGCAAAAAACTCACTGAGCAAGAGGATATTTATGTCGCTCAGGCTTATGGTCGTAAAGGCAATCACTTTGGTAGTCGGCTAGCTTTTGATAACCAAGGGTATTTGTATTTCTCTATTGGCGATCGCGGTCAAAGAGATGACAATCCTCAAGATATAACACGCGACGCAGGTAAGATTTACCGATTGCACGATGATGGCCGTGTACCTGATGACAACCCCTTTGTTAACAATGACAAAGCAAAAAAAGCTATCTATTCTTATGGTCACCGTAATCCTCAAGGTATGGTTAAACACCCCATCTCTGGTGATATTTGGACTCATGAACACGGCCCACGTGGTGGTGATGAAATTAACCTTATTGCTAAAGGTAAAAACTATGGCTGGCCAATTATTAGCTATGGCATTAACTACTCAGGGACAAAAATTACCGATTTAACCAAAAAGAAAGGCATGGAGCAGCCGTTATGGTATTGGGACCCTTCTATTGCGCCTTCAGGCATGGCATTTATAACCAGTGAAAAATATCCTCATTGGCAAGGCAATATACTGGTAGGCTCATTAAAGTTTGGTCAAATTGTAATGGTTACTTTAGACGGAAATAAGGTTGTTAAGGCTGACGTTATTAAAGATGAACTTACGCGAGTACGCAACATTAAACAGGGGCCGGATGGCTTTATTTATGTTGCAGTTGATGGTCAGGGAATTTATCGATTAATCCCGAAAAAGTAACCTTCAAAGGTTAAGACCTTAACGTTAAGGTCACTAATACAATGCCATGATCGGTGCTTTCGCCATCACGTTCGAAAATAGGGTTAATTAAGTGTCTATCATAAGTATGGTAATCGCTGACTTGATATAGACTGTCGTGGTAACTGGCATCAAATTCACAGGATAATAAAATGTAATCGAGTACTGAGCTACTTGCACCAAAATAATGTGTTGGAGCGCGCACTATTTGCTCTTCTCTCTCACTATCATCTTTGTCATCAGCAGTCACAGTATCGCTTGTATTATCTTTTTCATTACCTTCATCAACTTTATTTGTTTCACTTTTTTCATTATTGATTGCTGTTTGAAATAAATGCCACGCGTCATTTAAACAATATTTAGCTAGATAAGCATCTCGGTCAATGGCTGAAACAAAACGTAAGGTATTGGTCAGTAAATGATTTAATACACCATCGGCGAGGTTATTATTAAAATCCCCCATTAATACCATGGGGTGGCCCGTCTTTTCACGCCGTTCAATCATCTCAATCATTAATAACGTCGCTTCACTGCCACGTTGTATGGTGGAGCCCCAACCACCAGCTACGCTTGCTTTTAGGCTTTCAATAATTGTTTTTTCTGGCGACCAATTTTTATTTGTCTCCTCTAATTCAATCATCGAACGCTTAGATTTAAAGTGCACCACATAACAATCACAATTGCCCATATGAGGGAGCTCGACTGTTGCTCTAATGACTTTGCGGCTAAAAGAAAAGCCACTGGTTAAGCCGAGTGTTTGCGCAAGCTCAGTATTTGTTTTTACTGCAGTCACCTCTGCAATAGGATAACGAGAGGCAATGGCTACCACAGGGCTACGATAAATAAAGTCATCAATAACCTGAGGTTGGTCAATCACTGCAAAATAAGCATAACCTTGTGCTGCAACTAATTCTTTTAATGAATCAGCACTAAAGACTTCTTGAAAACCGATTATGTCAGGTTGGAATTCATCTAGATATTCAGCAATCCATTTTTGTTTTTTTGCCCATTGCGCAGCACTATAGATGCGCTCAAACTCATAAAAGGCATTAGGCGGCTCAAGGTAATTAAACAAATTGAAAGTAGCAATTTTTAGTGTGGTATTTGCTATCGATACTGAAAGGGTATCAGCAGAAGAGGATTGAGCTATTTCTGTTTTATTGCTGTAACTGATGATGTTAACTCGCCTAAGTGATGAGTGCTAATTGTACCTCATCATTTAGTAAATATATCTAATTAAAAGCCAGTAATGTTGTTGTGGGGAAGGGACTTTATTTATCAGCGTTTAATATTTGCTCTAATTTTAAATTCGTTAATTTCATCACACTTCTGACGACATAAAACATGATTGCCATCAACATTATCGTTGAAGGAATGGCAATGACGGGATAACTTAATATTGTCATTTCGCCAAGTTGCTCATTAAATTGTGCGGTACCAGCGGGACTAACGACTATCCATTTTGCTAAGAGGTAATTCATTGTCGCAGAAAAAACGAATGTTGCAGCTAATAGGTGATTTGCCCACTGAATTTTAGCTTTAAATTCATCTGTTTTGTTTTTATCTGATAGTGACTCATAAATGAGATCTAAATTAAATATAAGCGGGTTTAGCAATAGTTTGGCAATAAGTGGTTTACCCCAAAAGCCTGATATTAATACCACCAACCCTATCGCAGAAGGAATTGCTGCTTCTTTAATGGCTAACCATTCCACATCTAACTCAAATAAACCAATGCCACCTGTAAGGAAAGTACTTAGAAAACCAAGTAATGAAATAAAGTTCATCGACTTGTTTTTAATAAAGTCATACAAACCATAACCAATAGGAAAGAATAAGGCGAAAATCAAGGCATACATTGAGCCTAAATATTCATCTCCTGATAGTTTCATTAAAATAATCGACGGAACAGCAATATTAAAAATGATTTCTAATAGGGTATTATTGGGGCGTTTGGCTTTTGTTTGAATAGACACGATAACTTCATACTTAGGGAATACTGAGATAACTAAGTATATTTCATCTGGAATTAGATCACAAAGCTAAAGGGTAGGGGAAGTGTTACCAATGGTATTAATGGATGCTGACGCAGTCATTTCAATGCCAAGGATCTGAAACATTCATCTTGCTTAGGTATAATCATTGAAGTTAAATTAAACCTAAAAATATTTTACTCAGATAAAGCCGATTATTATGAATGAAAGAAGAAAATTGCAAGACCCAACACTAGTGTGCACTTGCAATGAGTTATATGTCGATAATATCGAAGAGGCTATTCATGAAGGTGAAGAAGAATATGCTGAAATTATGCAATTCAATGATACCTTGCCGCGATGCGGGGAATGCCATATCCATGTTCAACAGTTAATTGACAATATTAACCGTTGAACAGGTAGAGCAGAAGAAAACGCGACATAACTAGTGGTGAAATGTCGCTCTTGTAATGTCGTTAAGTTCGGTACTCGGCATTAATTTTGACGTAATCATAACTAAAATCACAGGTCCAAATCGTTGACTCTTCATCGCCACGATGAAGTTGCACGGTAATATCAATTTCTGCCTCGTTCATTATCGCTTGCCCGTCATCTTCCTTATAACTTGCGGCACGCCCACCTTTTTCAGCCACCAACAAATCACCAAAGTAGAGCTCCAATTGATTGGTATCAAGATCAGCTAAGGAGTCACACTCTCTTGAAGCATAACCAATGGCAGCAAGTACGCGGCCTAAATTGGGATCAGAAGCAAACATTGCTGTTTTTACTAAGGGACTTTTACCGATAGAAAAACCGATAGTTTTTGCTTCTTCAACAGATAACGCACCTTTAACGGTAACCGTTATAAACTTAGTTGCGCCTTCACCGTCACGAACGATGGCTTTAGCCAAGTACTGAGAGGTTTCAAGCAAGGCATTAAAAACTTCCTGGTAACCCTTATCATTAGGGCTGGTAATAGCTACAGCATCACTTTTTCCCGTAGCAATAACAATAAATGAGTCATTTGTTGAAGTATCGCCATCAACAGAAATGCAGTTAAATGATAAGTCTGCAATTTCTTTAGTCATACTATCTAATAACGATTGCGTTATATTCGCGTCGGTTGCTACATAACCTAACATGGTTGCCATATTAGGATGTATCATGCCGGCGCCTTTCGATATTCCGGTAATATTGATGCTTTCACCACCCACCTTTACCTGAGTCGCATAAGCTTTAGGCGCAATGTCTGTGGTCATAATTGCAGAAGCCGCATCAGCCCAGTTGTCGGTAGTTAAATTAGTTACCGCAAGTGGTAAGCCTGCTAAAAGCTTATCCATAGGCAGATGTTCTAAAATTACGCCTGTTGAAAAAGGTAATATTGACTCAACTGGGATAGCCATAATTTCAGCTAAATGTTGACAGGTTGTTAGTGCATCTAACATGCCTTGCTCGCCTGTTCCTGCGTTAGCATTGCCAGTATTGACCACTAATGCTTTGATACCTGAAATATCATTATTATTTACTGCATCTAAATGTTTTTTACATAAGGTTACAGGCGCGGCGCAAAAACGGTTCTGGGTGAAAACACCCGAGACTGCACTACCATCACAGATTTCAATAACGAGTAAATCTTTACGATTTTGCATTTTAATATTTGACTCAGCCCAGCCAAGGCGAATGCCTTGAATTGGCGTAAGTGAAGCAGGGACTATTTCAGGTAAATTGACAGGCATAAAGAATGATTAATAATATAAAAGTAGATAAATATTACTATTTTATGGGTTTTTATGCAAAAAGATTGATGCTAATAAAGTGCTATAAAATATAACTTTCTGTTGTTTAGACAGAAAACAAAAGAAAGAAAGATGAAGCTTCTGTTAATTTATGCTTTTGTGCAGCGCAATTATCTTGGCCTCAATCAAGGCTTTTGATTGAGGCAGAGCGTCACAATAAATGGGTATAACCTAAGCCTCGCCCATCACTGATTTGATCGTTTCAAACACTTCTTTATTTGGGTATCCATCAGCAATGAGTTGATGCTTCAGTTGAAATGATCGAATGGCCTGTCTACTTTTAGGTCCCCAGATACCATCTGGTTTACCTGTTTCAAAACCTAGTGAGTTGAGTTGGCTTTGTAGATTTTTCATTTGTACAACACTATAAGGTTTTACCTTAGTTTGCTCTTTGTTTGAAAACTCAATGCCTTTAGCGCCAATTAATTTGTTAGCTAATATACCGACTGACAGTGCATAACTTTTCGATAGATTCCACGTCATGATGACATTGAAATTAGGGTATATTAAAAATGCTGGCCCTTTATGGCCTGAAGGTAGATATAACTCAGCCTGAATATCATAAGTAGATAATGATTGATTATTCGCTTTTGTAACGCCTAGCTGCTTAAAATAATTAAGTGGGTAATATTGATCAAAAGCCACTTTATCAAAGGCGAAGTTATCAGGTAATTTTACTTCTCTGCCCCAGCGTTCTTTAGTTTGCCAACCTATTTGATTTAAATAATTGGCCGCGGTTGTTAAGGCATCAACTTCACTTTCCCAAATATCTACTTTGCCATCTTTATCACCATCAACGGCATATTTTAAGAAAGCGGTAGGCATAAATTGCATATGCCCCATGGCACCAGCCCATGAACCCTGTAGTTGTTCAATAGACACTTGCTTAGTTTCAATTAAGGTGAACAAGTTTAATAATTCTAGGGTAAAAAACTCACTACGACGCTCGTCACAGGCTAATGTCGCTAAGGAGTTCAATACCGACATTTTACCTTTGTGCTTACCAAAAACTGTCTCTAAGCCCCAAAAAGATACTAGATATTGACGTGGCACGCCGTATTTTTCCTCTAAGGTATCAAACAGTTTTTTATTCTTCTTTAGTTTTTCTTTTCCCACTCGCACATGATAACCCGTCACTCTGGCTTTAATATATTGTTCAAACGTTTGGGTAAATTCAGGCTGTTTTTTATCTAAAGTAATCACGCGTTGAATAGGGGTAATATTATCTATAATGGTTTCGGTTATATAAGGTGAAAACCCAACAGTTTCAGCTCGTTTAGCTAAATTTACTTTGCACTGGAGAAAATCCTCATCGGCAATTGTGGCATGCGCAATAATAGGAAAAAATGCGCACAGTATGATTAATTGTCTGGCAGGTAAAAAATTAAGCGTTCTGTTAATAAGACGATTTGACGAGAGCATGAATGGGCATTCCTTGGCTAAAGCTGAAAGTTAAGAATAAGTAGTAATTCTATGATTAAATTTTACCTTGATAACCAGCATTAATCACCGTTTTTTTATGTGCTACTGGTTGTAAAGTTTCAGCCCAAGTGTGATACGTATTCTCACCATTTTGTTCAATTTTCATTAGTAAATAGTCAATGAGTACTTTGACTTTAGCGGGTAGAAACTCACGTTTTGGATAAACACAATAAACGCCTTCTGATGAACGAAGAAAAGATGAGATGGGGACAATTCTTTTTGTTTTTAGCCAGTCGCGGGCAATAAAATGGGGCAGTTGAGTTAAACCAAGCCCTTGGGCACACAACTCAGCCAAGGCTTCACCATCATTGACAATATACTGACTGCCAGGATCGTAACTCTCAACCCCTTGACCTTCATTGACAGTGATGGGCATTAAACGTCCTGATTGCGGGTATTTAAAACGAATCCAACTATGTTGAGAGTATTCTGCGGTGCAGCTAGGGAAACCATGAGCTGCAATGTAAGCTGGCGAGGCACAAAGAATAAAATCAATTGGGCTTAGCATTCGTGCAACCAGTCGCTGGTCATCGAGTTTACCGGTACGAATGGTTAAATCAATACCCTGTTCTAAAATATCAACATAACTATCATTAAACGAAACGTCCAACGTGATGTCTGGGTATAACTGGATAAACTCCTGTAATAGAGGCACCACATAAAGTCGGCCATAAGATACTGGCAGGTTTACTTTAACCCGGCCACAGGGCAGATCATTGGTTTGTTTTAATTCTTGTTCGCATTGTTCCAGCTCTAATACTATTCGCCTTGCCGTGCTTAGATAACGAGAACCTGAATCTGTTAAGTGAACCTGACGGGTAGAGCGATTGAATAGTTTAATACTAAGATTATCTTCAAGGCGTGCCATTCCTTTACTCACTGTCGATGCAGATAAACCCAGGTGATTTGCAGCGGCGGCAAAACCACCATGATCAACCGCGTTAACAAATAGCTTTAGCAGGCTTAATTTATCCATAGATGAAGTTTTGTCACAAGTAATATGAAGTTAGTGATATTTAATCACATCAGCAGGGCGGTTACTATCTTGCTAAAGAATTTACTATTTCAAGGATAATAAAATGAAAAAATTAATTATTGGTTGCACCATATTACTCAACGTAGGTTGTGCATCGGTATCAGAGCCTAATCGTTTGGAATTTATCGATCTTAGTCATCCAATCCCAACATTTGCACCTAGCAAAAGTGACCCCACCAAGCCAGATCTTAATCAGCCTCTTAATAACAGCACACCTATAGCTGGGTTTTATCAACAAGCAATACTCTATCCAATTGACAAATGGCCAACTAGCCAAGGTCATTTCAATAGTCGGGCCATTTTAATTCAAGAGCATAATGGCACCAGTTTTAATGCCCCTAATCACTATCAGAATGATGTCAGCAGCACTGAAAAAGGTGCTATACCTGCTAGCAACCGAAAAGCAGCGCATCAATTGGGCAGCGAGCAATTAACGGGAAATATTGTGCTAATTGACGTATCAAATAGGGTAAAAGCAGAACTGGCAAAAAATGATGGTCAACCAAGCAAAGATCTAACTATCACCGATTTTTCTGATAATTCACAAGCGACAATCCGAGCTGCTGATATTCGAGCCGTTGCAGATCAAATTACTGATGGCGCTTGGTTAGTTGGTCGTGTCGGTTGGGAACAATTTTATTTTTCAGGTACTGACGATTGGGATAAGTCGCAGTATGTTAATGGCCTAAACCATCCAGGATTTACCGGGGAAGCGATAGAAGAAATCATCAAGATTATGAATGAAAAAAATATCAAAATATCGGGTATTGCCGCTGATAGTTTTAGTACTGACTCTGGACAGGGCGCTAAAGGCAGTGACGATCAATGGAGCAACGCATGGCCAGCACATGTGCGTTTATATCAGCGTGACATCTTAATTGTTGAAAATTTGACAAATCTTGCATTATTAGCTCAACAGCAAGGTGACTGTTCATTGATGGTTGGCGCATTAAACCATGTAGGGGGGACGGGTGGACCAGCAAGAGTGATGGCGGTATGTGAAGAGCAAACGACAAACAATGAGCCGATGAAGTTTGTCCACCGTCATCGTTAGGATCTTTTTATTGCCATGTATGCTCAATGCAATCTCAGTGAAAACATGTCAACTATGCAAAGTGTCTCGGACGACAAATGCAAAGTTGATCAAGGCTATTTTCACTGAGCGATTGCCACAGAGATTTCCATGACTGAACTAATCAGTTGTCAAAATTTCATTGATTTCTTCAATATGCGTCTTTAGCTTACTCAAGCAAATATCGCCATCTTCATCAGACATGCCGTTACCTTCTAGTAATACGTAGCGATCTTGGTCTAAGTCTGTCATGTTGGAAAAGTAGAAGGTATCTTTCCAAAATTTACAAGGTGTCGGTTCGGTAGTTAAGTGATCTTTGCACACTTGTTGATCTTTTACATAAGGAAGCACTGCCAATGCTTTATGTTTGTAAACTTTAATCGAAACCCCTTCAGGCCAATTTTTTAAACGAATATCGAGGTCACACTTAATGTCGTCATTTTCTTTTTTTAGATAGACTTTTTTTACTTCAAAGCAGCCTCGCCATAGAGAGAACATACTGCCATAAAATATTTCGTTTTCGATTTCATTAAATTTAGCTTCAATTTTTTGAGTAATTAAATTGATGTTATCTGACATGATGTTGGTGCCTTTTATTTTGTAGAAGTTAACTGCTAGCGTGGACAGTTAAGTGCAGTTCATACCGCTATGCTACTGAGACTACATAGAGCTGTAAAGCCATGGAGGACGTCTTCGTTATGAATATTTTTTATGGTTTGATAAGTTTAATTTTTAATATCACAACGACTCAATATTTCTGCTGTGTTCAGCTCAGGCACCGCGTTTAGGCCGACATTAATTTGATATTTCCTTAAGAGGTTTTACTGTATGATGCCCAATTTTATTAGGATATTGACAGACTGTGCAGCGCTCTATTTTAACTGAACGTAATTATCTAACCTATTTATGTGGCAGCATCTTTTCAACTCAGGGTCTTTGGATTCAGCGTATGACACTGGGCTGGATGATGTGGGATCAAACTCATTCAGAAAGCTGGTTGGGTATGCTGGCTTTTTTAATGTTCTTCCCCTCTGTTGTAGTAGGCCCTTTATTTGGTGTGATGGTTGATCGCATTAACCGTCGGCAGGCGGCGGTGGCCACCAGCATTGTATTGGGACTGTTGTCACTCTTGTTGTCCTTATTGGTCTGGCAACAATTAGCTGATGAGCTGACGCTACTGTTTTTTGCCTTTGGCATAGGCGTGGCTAATAGTGCCTACCAGTCGATACGATTGTCTTTCGTGCCAGAGTTAGTCAGTGAAGCGAATATGCCTAAGGCGATAGCCATTAATGCCATTCTGTACAATACCTCGCGCTTTATTGGACCCGTTATTGCGGGTTACCTTATCAAATATCAGGGTAATGCCATTGCATTGGCAGTCGTTGCTGCTAGCTATATCCCTTTAATCATCGTATTACTCTTGTTAAAACTTGATAACCGCCACAGAGCCATTGCCACAAAGCAATTTACTTTTTTCATGGATGTCAAAGCTGGGCTAAATTATGCTTTGAGTTCAGAGCTGATTCTGCGTTTATTATTGTTGATTGCCGTCTCAGCAGCTTTTGGTAGGGGGTTGCTAGAAATTTTACCTGCAGCGGTGGATGTACTCTATGGACGGGGTGTTGAAGCATTAGCTTGGATGAATTCAGCGGCGGGAGTTGGTGCTATCATGGCAGGTCTTCTTTTGTCATCTTTTAGTGCTGCCCGCTTATTGCCGGCAATGCGTATCGCTGCGATTGTGTCAGGTTTATTGTTGATGGTATTTAGTTATATCAGTAGTTTTGAATTAGGTTTGTTTATTATTGGGGCATTAAGTTTTTGTGCCACAGTATGCGGGGTAGGGACACAATCACTGATTCAAGTCTCAGTAACAAGTGCTTTTAGAGGTAGGGTCATGAGTTTATGGGGTGCCATCAACATTGGCGGTGGTGCTTTGGGAGGTTTATTATTTGGCATGTTTACCGAGTCTATGGGATATCCATTTACACTGGTGGTAATGGGCCTGTTTTGTGTTGTTACCGCCTATGTTGCCACACGTGGTATTGGGGAGGCTGCAACGTTCAGTCAGCCAAGTCGTGGTTAATATCTCATCATTAGTAAGTCATGAGATATTAACAGCTTGTCATAGTGGTTTGGGCTAGCAAGGACTGCTACTAGAAAGTATTAGGCTTGAGTGGCGATTTTATTTCTTCCAGTATGTTTTGCTTTATAAAGAATTTGATCTACCTTATTGATCATATGACTCATTTCAATAGCCTCACCAGAAAAATACTCTAAACCAATTGATACGGTAAGCTTTATTAAATCACCCTCATAGATAGTCTCAAGGTTTTCAATGTTCTTTCTGATTTTTTCAGCAACGATTATTGCAGTTTCTTTTGGTATTTCTGGTAATAGTACCAAAAACTCTTCTCCGCCCCATCTACAGCTGGTATCCACTTCTCTAATACTGTTGGTTAGCGTTTTTGCGAAGGCGATCAAAGCAGCGTCTCCACAGGTATGCCCAAACCTATCATTAATTGATTTAAAATGGTCAATATCCAACATTAATAAAGAAAAGCCGCGCTTGAACCTTTTAGAACGGGTGATTTCAGCATTAAGTAATTCGGTAAAATACCTGCGGTTATACAGCTCAGTTAACGGGTCTCTACGTGAGGATAAAATTAACTCTTCTAGCAATTGATTTTTTTCAGAAATATCTCTGATCACCGCAGTAAACTCAACATTATCAGCAATACGAATTTTTGAGATGGTCACTTCAATAGAAAATTCACTGCCATCTTTTCTAAGTCCTCTAACGGCTGCTCTGGTTTGCATTGGTCTGGAATCTACCTGTGATTTTTTGAATCCTTCGATATAACCATGATGCTTACCTTGATATTTTTCAGGTAAGAGTTTTGTGAGAGGTTGACCAACTATTTCCTGTTCACTGTAGCCAAACATGGATTGAGCTGCGTCATTAAAAAGCTTAACATTTTGCTGTTCATCAATGGTGATTATGCCGTCATAAGCATTATTAACAACGGCTTCAAACCGTTTCATTGAGAGGTTTAACTGTTCTTCTAAGCGTTTTTTCTCTGTAATCTCAACGCAGGTCTGAATAATTCTAAATTTTTCATCGGTTGAGTTTACAATGGGAGATACTATAGAACGCCAACACCTTTCTTGACCTTTATAATCAAGCACAATTTCTGTTTCCAACGCGATACGCTCTGTCTTACAGCGAATAAATGCTTGTTTGAGTGGATTATGAATATATCTCGGGAATATTGTGGTCATTGGCAGACCAAGTGCTTTTGCGCTTGAATATCCCATAAGATCTTCATAACGACTATTACAACTTACCAACTCAAAAGCGACAGTTTGTGGGTCAAATTCAAATACAGCAAAACTAGCGCCGATGGCTTCAATTGAGCTGATAAGTGTTTCGTGATCGCTTAAAAAAAACATGTGGTTCTCCATTACCGGGTATTTTTATATTGCTCTGGAACCTTTAATCGCAATCCTAATAGCAAAGTGGAATATTTGATAAAAGAAAATCAATCTAACAAAGAGAATGAATAATACACAGAAAGGTGTTTTTAAATTTTGGAGGACTATATATATTTTTACTTATAATTTCAATTCCTTAAATGACTTTTTAGTACAAAAATACGATTATTGAATAACTTATTGTAATTAGCTCGCCTGTGATAAATTAACATCTGAAACTTTCTCAGAGAATATGTTGTAAAAGACTATTTTATTGTATCGACATTATTTTTCTGCCTAATTCAAACTCATTACGCTTTTCATGTACTGAAGAGCAAGTATCACGGTCGCTTATGTTAGCAATACACTTTTTTGTCTGTTTTTTGTTTAACATTCTTTTTATCATTAAGGCATCTTGATGTTATTGGAAATAAAAATGAGCAGTGAAAAACGCAGTGATAATTACAGAAATGGTGAGCAAGTACGTCGTGAAGTCATGAGTGATGAATTTGTCGATCGCGCTATAAACAATGCCAATGATTTTGATCAACCCTTGCAAGATTTAGTCATGGAAAATGCCTGGGGAAGTACTTGGAATCGAACTGACTTGCCAAAAGATACCCGCAGTTTAATAACTATTTCGATGTTAATTGCGCTAAAAGCACCGAATGAGTTAAAAGGTCATGTACGTGGCGCATTACGAAATGGTGTTAGTAAAGAAGAAATAAGAGCGGTGATTATGCATGCTAGCGTTTATTGTGGATTTCCTGCCGCTATAGAAGCCATGAGAGCGGCTAGAGAAATCATTGATACTTGGGAAGCGTAAATTAGCTTTATTGTCCGCAAGAGTATTGATAGTAAAAGCCGCTTTCGAACATGAGTTATGCGGCTTTAGTTACCCGTTTAACTTGGTATTTAACTTTTCATTGAGCAGGCGACTAGGAGAATTCTAGCCAAACTCATATGAATATCTAGTCTACTTTTTGCCGGCTATACGAATTGAAGCTTTAACAATTTTAACTGTTTCTTTAGTTCTGCCATTGCGGCTACCCAAAGCTTCAATTTTAGTTAAACTGTTATCTAAATCGGTGACTACCTTACCAAAAACAGTATGTTTGCCATCTAAAAATGGTGTTGGAATAAAAGTTAGAAAAAACTGACTACCATCAGTACCAGGACCGGCATTTGCCATGCTTAACGTTCCAGCTTCGCTATGACCAATTTCACCTTCAAATTCGCCATCATACTTATAACCAGGATTACCTGCACCGGTTCCCGTTGGATCACCGCCTTGTGCCATAAAACCTGGAATAACACGGTGGAAAGTTAATTCATCATAGAAACCCAGTTTGGTTAAGTAAATGGTACTAGATACATGCATAGGTGCTGAATCAGCGAGTAGCTTAATAGTGATATTACCTTGGTTTGTTTGCAGTTCCCAAAAATAATCTTTATCGGCTGCAAAAGTAAGTAATGGCGGTTTACTTAATTTAGTTTTCCATGTGGGATCCGTTTTATCTATCGTTTGCTTAGTAATGAACTTATTGGCTTTTTTAACGGCATCATCACCACAGCAAGCCGTTAAGGTAAGGGTTAAAAAAAGGCTAGTGATGATTTTTTTCATAGTGTTCATATAAAATATCTTGTGGTTTCAATTCAATTTGTTGAATGTTATCAGCTCTTATCGCTGAAATCTCAAGTAACAGGTGACGGAGTTCAGCCGTAGTGATGAAAGTCACTAAAAAAGCGATTATTAGGCCGTTATTTACAATGGCATAATAAGCGCTACAGCTCGACGCCATTGTGACGTTGAAATTACTTATTTTTAATAGGGCGACTTTTATAAAGCACTAAAGCTGTGATTAAAAATGCTAAGAAAAACAAACCTAACGTTGCACTTGTTTGATCTGATAATACATCATCAGGATGTAGAATCACTCGACCTTTATTTTCAATTTTATACACTTGATGGAACTTGCCATTTACTTGCACTGACTGCAGGCTGATCTCTTTACCTTGAAGTACGGGTGATTTTTTTTCATCACAATATTCTGTTCTAAACTTAACCGATAAATTATAGGTAAGATCAGAGTCAGTAAGGCTTAATGAAGCAGCACCTTTTGGCGGACAATGTAATTGAAATACAGTACCGCTAATCGTTTGAATATCAGTTAATTCAGCATATGTTTTTGAGTGCTGAGAACTTTTTACCCCGAGAAATAAAAAGAAGGCGGCTAAAGCTAACAATAAAATTCTTGCAGTTTTATTCATAAAATTCACACAGATTTGTCTTAGTTGTAAAACAAAATAATTTACTTAATTGGTGTGATGCAGTTGAACACAGCAATAGTTTATATGTCTTGATTTATATCAGTAATACACCCGTTAACTATAATCTACTAGCTTTTCTGCTTTTAGGTGAATGGTCATCAATAGCTTTATATTTAATCTTTTATCTTGATACTGCCACTATAGGTTGAGTCTCGTTTAGCATTAGTTGATTGTTAAGCACTTTATCTGACTAATTGTAGTGAAATTAATTATTACTGTACTTTTAGAGCTTTTTGATTCAATAAATATAGTTCGTGCACGAACTTATAATTGTACGTCTATTATTGTCAATTATTACCTGATTTTGCTCAACTATGATCAATTATCACTGATTGGTCACAATTAACCTCAATTTAGCCGTTGTTTATCTGAATTTAATACAGGGGCAATGGTGTCTTGATCATTTCTGTTCAAACTATTACAATTATAATTAATTGAACGTTCAATTAAAAAATAATTTGAGAAGCCTGTGCCAAAAGTTGGAATGAAACCCGTCCGTAAACAACAGTTAATCGATGCGACTTTAGAATCTGTAGCGCAATATGGTTTGCAAAATACTACGATTATCACTATTAGCAGGATCGCTGGCTTATCGTCAGGGATCATTAGTCACTATTTTGGTGGTAAGCAGGAATTGGTTGAAGCAACGGTTAAGCATCTGCTTGATCAATTAAAATCTGCACTGCTTGAGCGTGTAGGTCAGCAGGAGCTCAGTGCGACAGAGCGCCTTGAAATGATCATTGAGGCGAACTTCACTCAATTACAACGTTCATCGCCGGCAACAAAAACTTGGCTTAGTTTCTGGGCGCAGTCCATGCATCAGCCTGGCTTGGCTCGCCTGCAACATATCAACAGTAAACGCTTATACAGCAACCTACTTTTTTCCTTTCGTAAGTTATTCAGTGATGACCAAGCCGTTATAGCTTCTAAACAGACTGCTGCGATGATTGATGGTTTTTGGTTGCGAAGCGCTTTAAGTCCAAGGCCTGAAGAAGAATTTAAGCAGGCCGAACAATTATGTAAAAAATTTATAGACGATCTGCTTAAGCAGTACGGAGATGTCAATTGTCGTTAGTACGTTATAAAAATTTTGTCGATGGTGCCTACATGGCAAACGACAGTGGTGAAACATTCGATGTGATTAACCCAGCAACGGGCAAAGTAATCTATCAGGTTGAAGTCGCCGATGAACAAGTTAAACAAGCAGCGATAGCCAGCGCCCAGCGTGGTTTTGCGACGTGGTCAGCAATGAGTGCTATAGAGCGAAGCCGAATTTTGCTTAAAGCCGTGGCTTTGTTACGTGAGCGTAATGATGAGCTAGCAGAAATTGAAGTACTTGATACCGGTAAACCATGGCAAGAAGCCTCAGTAGTTGATGTTGAATCAGGTGCTGATTCTATTGAATTCTTTGCAGGTCTAGCACCTGGCATTGAAGGTAATCAACAGCAAGTTGATGGCGACTTTTATTACACACGTCGTGAAGCATTAGGCATTTGCGCCGGTATTGGTGCATGGAACTACCCACTACAGATAGCTTGTTGGAAAGCAGCTCCAGCACTAGCGTGTGGTAATTCAATGATTTTCAAACCTTCAGAAGAAACACCGTTAGGTGCACTAAAACTAGCTGAAATTTTCACTGAAGCAGGTATTCCTGATGGGGTATTTAATGTTGTTCAAGGTGCTGGTGAAGTCGGGGCTTGGTTAAGCCATCACCCAGATATTGCGAAAGTTTCTTTTACTGGTGAAGTGGGGACAGGAAAGAAAGTCATGGCGGGTGCTGCTACTACGCTTAAAGATGTCACTATGGAGCTTGGTGGGAAATCTCCACTTATCATTTTTGATGATGCCGATATCGACAATGCAGTTTCTGCTGCCATGGTGGGTAATTTTTATACGCAAGGTGAAGTTTGCACCAATGGCACGCGCGTATTCGTTCAAGAAGCACTATACCCAAAATTTATTGAGAAATTACTTCAACGTACTCGCCAAAACATTATTGTTGGTGATCCCATGGATCCTGAGACAAATTTTGGTGCGCTTATCTCGAAGAAGCACTTTAACTTAGTCATGGACTACATCAAGGTAGGAATTAAAGAAGGCGCCACACTGCTTCATGGCGGCAAATCATTGCAACCTAAAAATGCGCCGGATGGTTATTTTGTTGCTCCTACCATTTTTACCGATTGCTCTGATGAAATGACTATTTGCCGCGAAGAGATTTTTGGGCCTGTGATGTCGGTATTGATATTTAATGATGAAGATGAAGTAGTCGCTAGAGCCAATGCGACTGAATATGGCTTAGCAGCAGCAGTATTTACTCAAGATATTAATTGTGCTCATCGTGTTATTCATAAAATGGATGCTGGCATTTGTTGGATCAATAGCTTTGGCGCATCACCAGCGCAAATGCCTGTTGGCGGATATAAGCAATCAGGTATCGGGCGTGAAAATGGTCTTGTTACGCTAAACCATTATACCCAAATAAAATCGGTATATGTTGGGTTACAGCCAATTGACAGTCCGTTTTAAAAATTGAAATAAAATAGCTAATAAGTAGTAAATAAGAGCTTTACATGAAAAACGAAAAATTTGATTACATTATTGTAGGTGCTGGCTCTGCGGGCTGCGTACTAGCAAATCGGTTAAGTGAAGACAGTAATAATCGCGTATTGTTACTTGAAACTGGTGGCAGTGATAAAAGCATTTTCATTCAAATGCCAACGGCATTGTCTATACCGATGAACACCAAAAAATACGCATGGCAGTTTGAAACACAACCTGAGCCTTTTCTTGATGATCGCCGCATGCATTGTCCTCGCGGCAAAGTATTAGGTGGTTCATCATCAATTAATGGCATGGTGTATGTTCGCGGACATGCTCGAGATTTTGATGAATGGCAGCAACATGGTGCCCAAAACTGGGACTATGCTCATTGTTTACCATATTTTAAAAAAGCGGAAACCTGGGCTTTTGACGGTAACGAGTACCGTGGTAAAAGCGGACCATTAGGCGTTAATAACGGCAATGAGATGAAAAATCCGTTATATAAAGCGTTTGTTGATGCTGGTGTTGAAGCCGGTTATTTTGCAACTGACGATTATAATGCTGCGTCCCAAGAAGGTTTTGGCCCTATGCACATGACAGTTAAAGACGGTGTGCGCTGCTCTACGGCTAATGCCTATTTACGCCCTGCAATGGCACGAGAAAATTTAACGGTAGTTACCCATGCGTTAGTGCATAAAGTTTTGTTAGAAGGTAAAAAAACAGTTGGCGTTCGTTATGAACGTAAAGGCAAAATTGTCGACGTCAATGTTGAGAAAGAAGTGGTTTTATCCGCTGGTCCTGTTGGCTCTCCGCATCTGTTACAGCTTTCTGGTATTGGTGCTAAAGAAGACTTAGAAACAGCTGGCATTGCAGTAAAACATGTTTTACCTGGCGTAGGTCAAAACCTACAAGATCATTTAGAATTTTACTTCCAATTCAAATGTAAAAAGCCAATATCACTTAATGGCCAATTAGGATTATGGAACAAATTTTTAATTGGCAGTCGTTGGTTCTTCACTAAAAAGGGACTCGGTGCGACCAACCACTTTGAGTCTTGTGGTTTTATCCGTTCGAAAGCGAATGTTGAATGGCCAGATTTACAATACCATTTCTTACCTGCAGCAATGCGTTACGATGGTAAAGAAGCTTTTGCGGGTCACGGTTTCCAAGTTCATATTGGTCATAATAAACCAAAAAGTCGCGGTGCTGTTAAAGCCGTATCAAACGATCCGAAAGCCCATCCACAAATACAGTTTAATTACCTTGAACACGAAGCAGACCGTGAAGGTTTCCGTGCCTGTGTGCGTTTAACTCGCGAAATCATCAACCAAAGTGCGCTTGATGAGTATCGAGGGGAAGAAATTCAGCCAGGTATCGAGGTGCAAAGTGATGAAGAAATTGACGCTTTTGTCCGTCAATTTGTTGAAAGTGCCTACCATCCTTCTTGCTCATGCAAAATGGGGTCAGATGAATTAGCCGTAGTAGACTCTGAAACGCGTGTGCATGGTATCGAAGGATTGCGCGTTGTTGACTCGTCTATTTTCCCAACTATTCCTAACGGTAATCTCAATGCTCCTACCATAATGGTTGCTGAACGTGCTGCTGATCTTATTCGAGGTCGTGAAACACTAGCGCCATCTCAGGCTGCAGTAAAGATTGCGCCAAACTGGCAGCAACAACAACGAGCTAACGAGCCAAAAAGAAAAATAAACTAAAAAGTTTAATCGTGAGTGCTCCTTCAGGCATTAATTATCGCCGTCAAGATACTAATCATGGCGGCGACAATTGACATTTGAAACCTGGGTAAGACTAAGTGAATAACTCTATTCGCTTAGCCTTACGTGGGCGATACCGAGTGCTCTAACTATAAAAAGAAGAGGAGTAATACTTGTTTACATTTATTAAAACCATCATGAGGGGGCTATTATGACCGCTTGGTTATCTGCAGGGATCTTATTTACCTTTGCTGCCATTGCCTTTGTGTTATATCGCTGGGGAAACATTCGTTGTGTTGGTGTGACACCCGTTAAAACATTTACCTTTATCGCCATATTGTTCACATCAGGTCTTGATGTTGGACTTATTATGTTCCCGTTAACGGAATTTGCCGGTTATGCCGATTTAGTAACAAGTCCTGAGTACAGTTTCACTAATGCCTTGTCCATTGAATTTGGTTTTTGGGCGTTTCTTATCTGGGGTTTCTACTTTTTAACTTGTTTTTACTTCTGTGTTATTGAGCCGCATGTGCAATTTTTTCAATTGCCTTTGGTTAAGTTGATTAACAATGTTGTCATCATAGGAACTTGTGCTTTTACCGCGTATTTATTATTAACCAACTTACCATGGTATGTCCCTGAACTTGGTGATGGTGAATCAATTATTGGTAGTTTCTATCTGATTGTCTTTTTAGTTATTGCAGCAGCTGTTTATTCCAGTACCAGTATACGTTACGTACGTTTGTTAAGTCTTGCGACTACGTGGTTGTTTATTGGCTTGATTGCTTTGATGTGGGGCGGTGCTTTCCTTTCTGAAGGTTCAAGTATCGGCGAGTTTGCCAGTACGATTGCCTTGCTTGGCGGCTACTTTGGCAATATTCACGAATTCGTTCTGCCATTAAATGATTACCATGAATTTTACCTTTACTGGTGGTTTGCATGGAGCATTATGATTGGTCAGTTTACTGCGCGTTTTGTTGGTGGTTTACGTACTTATCAAGTGTTGGGCGCTATGTTGATATTCCCATCTATTCCAATCGCGATATGGTTCACTGTGTTGTATTACTACAGCGCTAACGGAATTGAAACTGCTGGTTTCTACAACATAATGATGGCAATTGTTGGGGTTACTTTTGTGATCAACTCACTCGATTCATTGATTCGTTTATATACCGATAATTTGGACTTGAGTGTTAACCGAGTAGGCAAAGTTAAATACTTTTTAGGTAATTTAATTGCGCTGAGCTTACTTACGTTGTTATTTAAATTGGATTTCTTACAAATTCAGTGGGTTGGTGCTGTCGTTATTGGACTGTTTTTCACTTGTTTTGCTTATATCTTATTGACCAAATTTAAAGTGGTCAGCGAAATAGAGTGTTCACCGAAAGAAAATAAAATCGATTTTAATAAAATTGAACTAATAAACTAATTTCATAAATAAAAAATTAATGAGAACAATAATAATGAATAAAACTTTAATTGCACCAGCTACCGCAGGTTTGCTTATACTTTCTACTTCTGCTTTAGCTGATTTTTCTGCAACGGTTAACCTAGCTTCTGACTATACCTTTAATGGTGTGAGCCAAACGAGTAATGATCCAGCGCTGCAAGGAAGCTTTGATTATGCGGCAGATAGTGGGTTTTATGCGGGTACTTGGGCGTCTAATGTTGATTTTGGCTCAGGTGACGACACTAATGTTGAGTGGGATGCTTATGTCGGACAATATTTTCAGTTAAATGAAAAGTTTGGTCTAGATACAGGTATTGCGTATTACACTTATCATGGTGACTCTGCGTCTGATACTTATAACTACCCTGAAGCGTATGCCAAATTAGGTTACAGCTCTTCTATGGGTGATAGTGAAGTCAATTTCTGGTACAGCTGGGATTATTTCGGATTAGACGTAAGTCACTATATCGCTATGGTTGCACATACAGTAGAAGTAGCGCCGGGACATAGTATTAAAGTAAGTTTTGACCGTTCAACTTCTGCTGATGAAGCTAAATGGGCATGGGACGGCTCAGATGCTTACAATCATTACCGCGTTGAGTACATGACAAACTGGAAAGGCTTTGATTTTGATCTTGCCTTTGAAAACACCAATATGGACATTGATACGGCTGATGCTCGTGTAGTGCTTTCGGTTTCTCGTACATTTAGTTTATAATCTACATTATGATTATATAACCCCTGAGTTTTCAGGGGTTAACTGAGTAGAACTTTATGGAAAAATACGATCAGCTTTTAATTTCATTACGTCAAGTGATCCGTGCGATTGGCATACACTCTAAACAACTGAATAAAGAATCAGGCTTAACTGGCCCTCAACTCATGGTCATGACCAAGATTGCTCAGTTAGATGCACCCATGGCAAAACAAGTTGCTAAAGAGATTAACCTCAGTCCGGCAACAGTAACCAGTATCATTGACCGTTTGGAAGCCAAAGAGTTGGTTATGCGAAAGCGTAGTCAGTTAGACAAACGAAAAGTTGAGCTATACCTTTCTTCTACTGGTGAAGCCTTGTTGCAAGGGGCGCCAAAACCACTGCAAGAGCACTTTATCAAGCGTTATCAAGCATTAGAGTCTTGGGAGCAAAGTCAGTTGTTATCCTCTGTTGAGCGTATTGCTGCTATGATGGATGCCGAAGAACTTGATGCTGCGCCAGTACTGATGGTAGGACAAATTCAAGAAGGGCAGTAATTACTTTCCTAGCTTCTTAACTACTTTAGACAGCACTAGTTCACCGTCAGTGAACTTTTGTGCTAATACCCCCAAAAAAATGCCCTAAGCGCTTCCTGTGATCGCACTTGCGCTGTATTATCTGCGCCATTAAGTTGCGCACTTAAATTTACCGCCGACATACTTAACGTTACAGACAATATTGAAAATTATTTATTAAGAAAGAGAATATCCCCATGACGAAAAAAAACAAACCAAATAGCAACACACTGTTTAAAAGAGCCGTTGATAATATGCCGTTAGGCGTAGCTGATAGCTATCGTTATTGGGGCGAAGAAAACACGGTATTTTTAAGCAGTATGAAGGGTTGTACTATTACTGATTGTGATGAGCAAACCTTTGTCGATTTTCGCTTAGCTTATGGTCCAATTATTTTAGGCTACCGTGATGAACGAATTGATAACGAAGTGATCAAGGCGATTACTAATGTAGGTACCATCTCTGGTTTTTCTACTGGACTTGATTCTGATGTGGTTGAGTTAGTGAAATCACTTTGTCCTAATATCGATAAAATGCGTTTTTCCAACTCAGGTACTGAAGCTGTGATAGGTGCAGTACGCACCGCACGTGGTTTTACCAAACGAAATAAAATTGTTGTAGTTGAAGGCGGTTTTCATGGTTTGCACGATGAAGTGATGTGGAAGTCAGATGTTGATAATTGGGATGTGAATACGCAACAAGTGCCTGATATAGTACCTTTTGGTGGCGGGATCCCACAAAGTACTCGTGAGCATCAAGTCAGCGTACCATTAAATGATATTGACGCTATTGATGCTGTATTTGCACAACATGGTGATGATATTGCAGCGATATTAATTGAACCTATTATGGGTAACTGTGGCTCAATAGCTTCAACCCAAGCCTATATGCAGAAATTACGTGACGTTTGTGATAGCAATGGTTCATTGTTGATCATGGATGAAGTAAAAACTGGTTTTCGTGTGGCCAGAGGCGGCGCACAAGCGTTGTATGGCATTTTTGCCGACTTAACTACTTATGCTAAAGCCATGGGTAACGGTTATCCTGTTGCTGCTTTTGGTGGACGAGCTGAGGTGATGGATACTATTTCTTTTGCTAAAGATGGCGTGACACACGGCGGTACGTATACAGCGAATATGGTGGCCTTAAGTGCAGCAAAAGCTACCTTAACAGTACTTAAAGAAACCAATGCCCTTGAGACTACTGCTAGTGTTGGTCAAAAAATTCAAGCATTACTTTCACGGGTGTTTACTAAGTTTGGTGTTGAACATTGTTTTGCTGGGCCAGATGCTATGTTTGGTGTACATTTTGGTAGTAAAGTACCGCAAAATTATCGTGATTGGAAACAAACTAATAGCGATCTTTATACCCAATTCGCCCTTAACTTGATCGACAATGGTGTTATGTTAGAGCCTGACTCACGTGAACCTTGGTTTATTTGTGAAGCTCATCAAACAATAGATCTTAACTGGTTAGAACAAGTTGCAGAACAGTCAATGGCAGCGGCAATAAACGAAAAATAAGTTATTGCGAACATTCTTGCTAGCTGAAAAAAAGTTAGCAAGAATGTTTTGATTAGCTTAAAATGCCTTTAATGGTTACCCCTCTTAGTTAGTTCCATAAGTAAATTTAATGATGTTGTTAAGGTAAAACTTCAACACGAGGTAGTTGTATACATGGATCATTTTGAACAGTTAGGGTTGAGTCGAGATGCCTCGACCACTGAGATCAAAAAAGCCTATCGAAAACTTGCTAATAAATATCACCCAGATAAAAACAGTGGTAGTGAAGTTGAAGAAAAATTTCAATTAATTAAAGACGCTTATGATGCTATTTTGGATCCTAAAAAGCGTGCTTTGTATTTGAAAAGTAATTATACCGTAATCACTGATCCCCGTGAGGTTGCTGATTCGTTTTGGCGCAACGCGTTGAGTTAGCAAGCAATACCTAGCTTTAGGCTAAAAACACACCATACTCTTAATTTGAAAATACGCCCCTAGGAAACAACCTTTGCAAGCTGATAAAAATATACCTGATTACTTAACGGATGACTTTTCTATGTATTTAGAAAATGTGACTTCGCTAACGGATCCTGAAAATCCTGAATTATTATCAATTTATTTAACTAATTTATTTGAACAGTTAAAAGCGACTCCACTACTGTTTACGGGAATGGTTGATCAATTAGCCATGGCGATAACGACGAAAATTAGAATTGATAGTAAAAATTTAGCTTTAATCGATTTAAGTATGGAACCCTCATGGGCGGATGTAAAACCATTCGTTGGTGTGCATGCGGATGCGAGAAGTTGTGTTACCGAAATAATGCAAGACGCCGAGCAGGACTTAAAGATTGCAGTGTTGCTGATTCATTTTTATAACCGCTATGATGCTACACCATTAAAAGCAGAAGAAGACGATTTTGAGCAAGTTGATGATTATGGCTCAGATGACTTTGATGAAAATTACTAGCGAATAATAAGCTGGCTTTTAAAGCTCTCTTGCTTTTACACCGGATCGACCTAATTGATAACATTAGGTCATCTAATGGAAAATATAATAACCATTGAACTAGAGTAGACTAGATTATGCTATCTCTTTTTATTTTACTTGGTTTAACACCTTTTAAGGAATAATTGTGACGAAAAATGCACTCATTTTGGCTACCGATATTATCGAAATAGCACAACAAAGCGGTAGACGCGCAGGCACTTCGTTAGAGGCTATTGCTTCTGAGCAAGGTGATGAAACAATGTTAGCCGTGTTGACCGAGATGGATATTTTGACCGTCGCTAAAATTGTTAGAGAACATGACGCTACTATACCTTCTATTGCTACTTGGTTAATGGATGCTGAATCTATTAAACAACTCTTAAATGTTGAACCATCTTATTGGCAAAATATGGATGAAGAGCATGTGTTTTGTGCACAAACCGAAGCACATAGTTTATTGTCGCAAATTTTCCTATCAACAGATGATGAAGCTAAGCAGTTAGAAGTGTTAAAAACCATTGTAGAAGATGATTTTGGCCTTTTATATTTGTCTCTACCTTTTGTTGGTCATGATTTTTCTGAAATTGAAGAAGATGAAGAGCAAACTTCTGGTAGCATTGAAGAGCTATTAATGAAAATCAAAATGTTAGATGAAGAATCCTATCGTGAGGTTATGGTAGTAAGCAGAAATGGTACGTTAGAAAACGTTGAAAAAGCGTTGAAAGACAATGCAAATAAACAAAGAGTTACCTCGGTAGAAATAGATACCGATGACATGTTTGCACCGCTGTAACTATTGAAAAACAGTTTTAAATAATTAGGATTCATTAATGAGAATTGCAGAGTTAAGAAACCACCCGTTTCTACTGTTGGTTTTAAAAGATGGGGAAAGCGAAGGCTATTTTTCTCCTGAGTTAGTGCATAAAATCAAACAACAATTAGTTGATATGTCCTTGAGGATTGCTTCTGATAATTTATCCATTATTTATGCGGATCAAATTAAAAAAGGTTGTGAAATAGTTCTCGGTATTACTAATTTAGGTTTACTTGATCTTTGTGATAGAGATGAAGTTAAAGCAAAAGAAATTATTAAAACTCAAGGCATTGTTTATTGTTTTAGAGCGGGTTGGGCTAAGTACGCGCAGCTGAAGAAAATATCACCTTCGTATTTTGAAAGCATTTCAATCACTAGTTATGGTTTAGCCATTAATGACACCTCTGATATTAGAGTCATGCATGATAGTTTTCTCAAAGAAGGTTATAAAAGCGCGAAACTATTAGATGTTTATAAAAACATTGCAGCTAATTATTGTGCCAGCACTATACTGGTGGATAATGATGAAAATGTATTATTGTATGAACTGCAAAGATTCCTGAATAGCGCCGTTGCTTTATTAATGATTGATTCAGATAAAAAAGTGTTTAGCAGCTCGTTATACCAAGCGTTTAATACTTATCTTGTTAGTACTGATAAAGATGTCTTGCTGGAAAAATTAGCACAGAGTATTTCAAAACTCACCGGACAATTATCTATATTAACTAAGAGTTACTTACAAGAAATAGATTTATTAAGTTTTAGTGAGTTTAAAAGCATTATTAATCAACAGATTGATGTTGCTATTCATATTCAAGAAATATTAGAGCTGCCTATTACGGTCGCAAATGAATTGAATGATGACTTTGAAGGCGGTTATGACTTTCATGCCGACGATGAAGATGATATTGCTTATTTAAGACCAGATGAAAAATAACTAGCTCTGGGTATTAAATAGCATATAAAAAGCGAGCTTAAGCTCGCTTTTTTGTGATAGGAGTTATCCTTTCACGATTTTTATGCTGTTTATCATCACGGTTAAGCCGTAAAAATTGTTTTAGTTGTTGTCAGGTTTAATTTTGTCTTTTTGATTATTTAGGGTATTAAAAAATACCTTAATCGCGTGCACTTCTTCTTTACTAAGTTTAATGCCTAACTGATGCCAGCCAGTATCTTCAATTGCTTGCTCTATCGTTGCTGCTGCACCGTCATGAAAGTAAGGAGCAGTGTTCAATATGTTCCGCAAAGAAGGGACTTTAAAAAAGTAATTGTCAGCGGCGTTACCTGTTACATGCGCTTTTCCTTTATCTCTTTTATTTGGATAGGGGTTCACTATACCCATTTTCATAAAGAGTTGACCACCAAGTACCGAGCCATTGTGACAAGCAACACAGCCTTTTTCGATAAATACGCGTAAACCTGCTTTTTCACTTTGACTGATCGCGTCTTTATCACCTGCTAAGTAATCATCAAATCGATCTTTTGAGATTAATGTTCTTTGAAATGCAGCAAGTGCTTGGGCAATATGTTCTAAGTTAATTGGTGATGTTTGTTTAGGAAAACCACGTCTAAAATCAGCTAAATATCCTTTAGTGTTGAGGCGCTCAATAAGCTGACTCTCAGAAGTCATTGCCATTTCTTTTACATTGAAAATAGGGAACTTAGCTTGTTGGCTCAATGTTTTTGCACGTCCATCCCAAAATTGGGCTACATGTAAGCCAGCGTTCCATATGGTGGGCGCATTACGTTTACCGCTACTTCCCAAGGCTCCTATTGATGTCTTTAAGTGATCGACACCTGCGGCATTATTGTTGAGGTTATGGCAGCTATTACATGATTGAGAGTGGTTTATTGAAAGTGCAGTTTCAAAGTATAATTTTTTGCCTAAGTTAATTAAAGCGGAGCTATCTTGCTCAGCTCCCGGCATAACAGCGGGTAGCGGGTCGAAGAAGGATAGTGCAATTTCGTGTGTTGAGGGCTGGCTGTAACTTTGACTAAAGCCAATAAAGCAAAACAAAGTTAGTATCGCTGAGGGAAAAGCTTTAGTCATGAGTCGTTGTAAATACGTGATGAAAGATTAGGAATTTAGCTAACTAATACGCCAATATGGTGTATTAGTTAGCTAAGTGAAAGAGCTAAGTTAAAATGCTACGTAAGATCTCGGTATTAGCTTATTAATCATGCAAATCGATTAATACTTACTTTAAGTCAAAACGGTCTAATTGCATGACTTTAACCCATGCTTTAGTGAAATCATCAACGAACTTTTTATCTGCATCATCTGAAGCATAGACTTCAGCAATGGCTCTCAATTCAGAGCTAGAACCAAAAATCAAATCAACGGGTGTTGCTTGCCATTTCACTTTACCTGAAGCGCGATCATGACCTATATATATTCCGGTATTTGACTTATCTTTAGTCCATACCGTCTTCATATCCAGTAAGTTAACAAAGAAATCATTAGTTAATACGCCAGGTTTTTTGGTGAATACACCGTAAGAAGATGCATCATAGTTAGCATCAAGTGCACGCATACCACCAATAAGTACGGTCATTTCAGGCACATTCAAACCAAGAGAATTGGCTTTATCCACTAACATTTCTGCAGGTGAACTATAGCTATCATCGCTGTAAAAATTACGGAAACCGTCTGCTTTGGGTTTTAAGTAGTTAAATGACTTAATGTTAGTTTGCGCTTGGCTAGCATCAGCACGACCAGGTGAAAATGGCACTGTGATTTTGTTACCTGCTTTTGCTGCCGCATTTTCTATTGCGCTTGCGCCACCTAGAACAATGACATCAGCGAGTGATACTTTTGTTTTAGATGATTTTTTATTAAATCTAGCTTGAATGTCCTCAAGTTTAGCGAGTACTTTGTTCAACTCTTTTGGATTATTTACTGCCCAGCTATTTTGTGGTTCAAGATTGATACGAGCACCATTGGCACCGCCGCGCATATCCGTCACTCGATGACTCGAAGCTGCTGCCCAGGCAGTTCTGACTAATTCAGCGGTCGTTAAACCAGAGTTAGTGATCTGCTTTTTAAGCAGCTGAATGTCATTTTTGCTGATCAGTTGGTAGTTTATTGCTGGTATTGGGTCTTGCCACATTAGCACTTCACTTGGTACTTCCGCGCCAACATATCTTGCACGAGGTCCCATATCTCTATGAGTTAACTTAAACCAAGCTTTTGCAAAGGCGAGATCGAATTGCGTTGGATCTGCTCTAAATCGTTCGACAATTTTGCGAAACTGAGGGTCTTCTTTCAAGGCTATATCTGTGGTGAACATAATAGGCGCATGACGTTTGTTTGGAATATGCGCATCAGGTACTAAGTTAGCCGCTGCCTTAGTATCAGGGATCCACTGTTTTGCTCCAGCAGGACTTTTAGTTAATACCCAAGTAAAGTTCATTAAGTTATCTAAATAATTAGAAGACCATTGGGTTGGGGTGACTGTCCAAGCCCCCTCTAAACCACTGCTAATGGTGTCAGCACCAACACCCGTTCCACATTTATTTTTCCAGCCGAGTCCTTGTGCTTCAATGTCAGCTGCTGCGGGCTCTGCACCAACGCATCCGGTAGGTTTTTTTGCTCCATGAGCTTTACCTAAGGTATGGCCACCGGCAATTAATGCAACAATCTCTTCATCGTTCATTGCCATACGGCCAAATGACATTCTGATATCGTTTGCTGCTAATAGCGGATCAGGCTTGCCGTGTGGACCTTCAGGGTTAACATAAATTAGGCCCATTTCTACCGCGGCAAGTGGGCCCTTTAATTTACCCTTCTTATCTCGACGCTTGTCGGACAACATGGCAGTTTCTGGTCCCCAATAAACTAAATCTGGTTCCCAGTCATCAGTTCTACCACCAGCAAAACCGAAGGTTTTAAAACCCATAGATTCAAGGGCAACATTGCCTGAAAGCACCATTAAATCCGCCCAAGAAATCTTACGGCCGTATTTTTGTTTAACTGGCCACAGTAATCTACGCGCTTTATCTAAATTAACATTATCAGGCCAACTGTTAAGTGGCGCGAAACGTTGTTGACCGCCGGATGCTCCACCACGTCCGTCATGAACGCGATAAACACCAGCACTGTGCCACGCCATGCGTATCATTAAAGGGCCATAATGCCCCCAGTCAGCAGGCCACCAAGTTTTTGAATCGGTGAGTGTGCTTTGAATATCTTTTTTAAGCATTGCTAAGTCGAGGCTGGCAAACTCTTTGGCATAATTAAATTGTGCGCCGTAAGGATTAGATTCTGCACCATGTTGACGAAGTGGGCTGAGGCTCAGTTGATCTGGCCACCAAAATTGATTGGTTTTTGCTTCATTGGCAGCCAAGGCTTTTGTCGGTAATACCAGTGACGTTAGGGCGACTGAGATCGCCGCTGCAATAGGGAGTGTTCTGTTAAACATTATATAGTCCTCATAATTTAGTGATAAAAATCTCATATAAAGCATAGAAAAAAGCAGGGTGGTTGAATAATTGATTACGTAGAAGATAACGTTCTATTTTTTGATAATGACTAATTTTGTTTTTATGATTAAAATTACTTTAACGTTCAATAAAATTAATCATAAAATATGATATCTATAAAACAACTGCACTATGCATTAGCGATTGAAAAAACATTACACTTTAAAAAAGCGGCAGAGGCGTGCAACGTGTCTCAATCGGCATTAAGTACTGCTATAACTGAACTTGAAAAGCAGTTGGGGGTAACCGTTTTTGAACGTAATAATAAACAGGTATTAATCACCAATAATGGTCAATTGATACTTGATAAAGCTAAAAGAGTTAAGTTGGAATTGGATGAGCTTTTACTGATAGCGCAAACCAATAAGCAGCCTTTTTATAGTCCTATGTCTATTGGGGTGATCCCAACAATTGGTCCTTATCTCTTACCAAAAGTTTTACCTGACGTGAGAAAGCAATTTCCGAGTTTTAAATTGAAAATAATTGAAGAGCAGTCACACATTTTAGTGGAAAAAGTGCGAACGGGAGAAATTGATGCCGCTATTCTCGCCTTACCCTTTCCTATAGAAGGTTTGATGAGTTTTAACTTTTGGCAAGAGGACTTTTATTGGGTTTGTCATAAGGATGAGTGCCCGAAAAAGTTGCAAGAAATTACCAGTGAAGAACTTGAAATTGATAAATTGATGCTGTTAAAAGAGGGACATTGTTTAAAAGAACATGCGCTAGCAGCATGTAGTTTACACAATAAAAAACAAGATTCAGATTTTGATTCAGCGAGTTTACATACCTTAGTTCAAATGGTTGCAGGTAAGCTTGGCACCACACTTGTACCACAAATGGCATTAGATCAATTAACCTATAATGAATCAGAGCTTAGGGCTGTTCATTTGAATGAGCCCGGGCCACATAGAACGATTGCTTTTGTGATCAGGCCTAATTATGTCAGAACCAATGAGTTAACGCTGCTTAAGGATATTTTCAGCCAACAATTGGCAAAAAAGTGTGGTTTGGCTTAACTCTTCTAGCTTAACTATCGAAAGTTAATGACTAGCAATATTGTTTGTACTTCAGTTTTATAGAATTAACTATTCAATTTTATTTGATTTACTGAAGTATGAGCAGGGCGCACACTAGGATCATCTTAATGAATGGGGAGTACAATAATGAAAAATATTATAAAAACGTTAAAAGCACTTTTACACTTAACGGTCGATAACAAAGCAGCGGTTAAGTGTAATTATCCAAATAATTATTATGGTGATCAATGTTGTCAAAGCCAACAAGACTAAAGAGTAAACATGGTAGTTGATCTAAAAAATGCGAAGTAAGTTAGTGTTAATTTTGTCATACCGCTAACTTACTGCTCAAATTTATTCCCACTTGTTAGCTAATTGATATCATATTGGGCGTAAAATTGTCGATGACTGTAATACCAAGTCTAGCTCCCTAGGTATTACTGCTTAACGACAACACCCGATTTCATCACAAAATCAACATCAAGCAATTCTTTCATATCTTTTAATGGGCTGTTATCCATGGCAATAATATCGGCGATTTTACCCGCTTCTATGGTACCTAATGACTCAGACTTACCAATTAAATCAGCAGCATTGACGGTTGCTGACTTTAAAATATCTTGAGCTTTCATGCCGGCATTAAACATGAGCACTGCTTCTTTACCATTATCACCATGCTTAGAAACACCGCTGTCAGTTCCATAGGCAATTTTTACACCTGACTTATATGAACGTTTAAAGTTTTCGATCATATCGCCACCCACACGAATGGCCTTAGCACTAATTGCTGGCGACATAAAATTAGTATTTTTAGCTAAAGCTACCACGGTATCGCCAGCCATCAAGGTAGGTACTAAGTAAGCACCTGTTTTCTTGAACAGTTTAATACTCTCTTCATTGGCATAACTGCCATGTTCAATGCTATCAACACCTGCTCTTAATGCTGCATTGATCCCCGCTGCTGCATGGGCATGACTAGCGACCTTTCTACCTAATGCATGTGCAGAATCAATGACCTCTCTGAGTTCATCATCCGCCATTTGTTGGCCTGTACCTGTGTCAGTATCTGATAAAACACCGCCTGTAGAGGTTATTTTAATTACGTCAGCGCCAAACTTTATTGCGCGTCGGGTAGCGCGGCGACAATCATAAGGACCATCACACACGGTTTTGGCGGTATGCATTTCTAATAAAGTTGGATTCATGCCATCCACATCGCCATGACCACCAGTTACGGCAACATTACTGCCAGCAGCTATTATTCTCGGGCCTTGCAAGTAACCTTTTGCAATACCGTCGCGTAATGCATAACTTTGCTCAGGGCTGCCGCCTAAATCTCTTACCGTTGTAAAACCGGCCAGTAAGGTTTTTTTAGCAAAGTAGGCGCTTTTTACCAACTTGTCAGCATCTGACATTCTGAGCTTTTCACTGTCATTTTTAGGGCCTAACTCACCTTGTAAATGCACGTGCATATCCATAAGGCCTGGCATAACAAAACTTTTAGATAAATCAATCAACTGTGCTTTCTCGTCTATTTTATTGACTGAAATAAAACCTGACTTCACTGAGGTAATAATGCCATCTTTAATGACAATGGTTTGTTTAGTTAATGGCGCCTGACCTGGCACTGATAATACTTTACCTGCATGGATTATATGCGTTTGTGCTGCAATTTGAGTTGAGAGTAAAGTGGAGAGCGTTAATCCAATAAGCGTAGATAGTTTCTTTAAAGACATCATGATTTTCCCCGTATTATTTTTATAATTTGGAACTTACCATAGCAAGCTTATCAATAGTGGGGTATTCAAATACGGCTAATTAACGAATTTTATGGATGAATAACAACTATTTGAATTCTTATAAGGATTACTTTACTTAAAGGGGAGTGAATGAACTGCATTTTAATGATTTTTTTTCTTCGTTCAAATAAAGCATCTGCATGTGGTTGTTTGTTACATTCAGGTATATGTTTATGGATTATGGTATAAAAGGAGAGCCAGGTAGATTCGCCTTTTATACTTAATCGCTACTTTTTTGCTTTCTAATAAATGGATTTACGTCGGATAACCTAACTGACCTTTTTAGCGTTATAAAACCTTAATCCAGCTATGCCTATTAATAATAAAGCTAATGATACTGGCTCAGGTATTGTTGAGCTTTTAAGAGTTGCTGTATATGATTGAGGATTAGATGTATTTGTTAATATGTTGCTGCCATCAAAACGAAATCCAGCGGAAGAATCCCCATCAAAGAATCCTAGACCGGAGCCATCAACATTCCATAGTTGACCATCACCCGTTATAGAATGTCCATCTAAAAATGTCTGTGTGATGAGATCGAAATTAAAGTTGAACATCCCTGTTACACCATTTGATAATGCTTGTGGGCTAGTTGTAAAACCTAAAGAAGATCCATTGTTGAACCCCTCGAACATTAAAGATGTAATTTCGGTATCACGAAGGATATTGTCTGAGTTTAAGTCTTCACCGGTAAACATACCTACCATTGACAAGTTATTATCTCCACTCCAAGTAAAGTTGTAACTTACCATAGTTGCGTTTGTGATATTTCCAAATAATAGCGTAGTAATTAATAGAATCATTTTAGTGATATTTTTCATGTTAATACTCCATTGCTGTATTATTTATTGTACAAGGTAAAAATGATGCTATTTTTATGCCTAAAAAATAAACTATATGTTCTTCATACTCTTAAAGGATGTAGATATTTGCAATCAACGAATATTGTAAAAGACTCCGACACTATTTTTGATTATCTAGTGTGCAGGTTAGTTAAGCTCTATCATTGAGTTTGTAACTTTTGTTATTCACGCATATTAAATTGATACTCCATTTATTTGAAAATTAACTTGTTATTTTATAAATAAATGGAGCATGGTTTAATCTAAAAACTAATCTTAATGTTGTCGTTATAGCATTAAAATGAGTAGTGAAAATAACTTACATGCCCCAATTTATTCTTGAAACTACTAGCGTTAAAATATTTTTTAACTTTGTTGAAGTATTATTTTGACAAGGGAGCCGTAAAATACAAAATAATGATGGTAAAGTATTTTTATTGTTAATTTTCTTGTAATAATTGAGCCTACTTTTAATTCTAATCAATTGACTCTATCTATTACCGTTAGGCACCATGAACATTGTTCAACCTACATATTCGTTTAAAATGAATAAGTAACTTTAACAATCACTGAAAATATCTTTCTAAAAGTTGTGATGACAATTATGGTTATTTAGTAGGGGAGTGGCATAACTTAAGACGTTGTTAAATAATCAAAGCATTGCAATGCTTTGATTATTAATATAATGCAAATAATTTAATTACTGCTACATACTTGGTTTTTAATAATAATGAATCTAGGTATAAGCCAGTCATTAAGTTCGTTTATAGCGATCCATGGATAACTTTAAATACGTGGCTGAATGTGATTTTCGCATAGATATCGATTGGTAAATGTAACTTCCTTGCGATATCACTAGATGAGATCACACCCCGTATATGGTGATGTTCTCTATCTAAAACTAAGCAATGACGTAAGCCATAATTTTCTAAAGCACTAACAACATCATTAACCGTCGCTGTTTCTAATTCGTTAAAATCAAAGGCATGTAAGTCATCTCTTAACACCATTAAATCGCTCACCAATACTTCATGTCGTTCACTTCCTTTGGTAATAGCGCTAACTATCTTTTGCTCGTTCAACTCTTGAGTACTAATGATCCCCATAAAGTCATTGTCTTTTGACATCACAATTTTCATTCGAACATGAGTTTTTACCATCAGCTTTAATGCTTCTCCTGCTGGAGTTTCATCTTCAATAATTAGTGCCTTGTGTTTATTAAAGTCAGTAAAAATATCTGTTGCGGGTGACATTAGCGAAGTCTGGTTAAAATCTTCTGGTGAGATAATGTTGTCTATTGAATCTAAATCAAATAATTGTAATTTTTTCATAATAACCTCTAATATTATTAAAATTCATTTCTTGGAACTAAAAAATTGCTACGAATAGTCTGCGACTTTTTTATGCCGGACTGAATTTTTTAACCTGCTACTTAACTGATTAAATGCTAGATCGAATGCATCTCTTGCATAGCGAGAAATTACTTTTATATCGATGTTTTTTTTACCAAGTAGGTGTAGTGATATATGGCAACCATATTTAGCATTGCCTTTTCTACAGCTATCGGTTTCAAACGTTATTTGTATACAGTTAATCAAATCGGTATAAAAACTAAGGTTTTCTATAATCTTATTAACATAGGATTTCAATTTACAGTCCTGAGTTTTATGACGAAAAGTGGTTGTAACCATCATAAGAAAAATCTCCACGAAAAATTGGCGACATTACAGCGAAAATCGATACTACTCTTGATGTAATTATAGTTGTGAAATTTAGATGGTGAAGAAAGGGGGGGATCTAGGGTGTAAATATTGAAATTTATTATTTAATAAAGGGATGTGATTATTGAGTGAGTATTTAGATAAATAGTCAAACTGAAAAAGCTGAATATTATGATTGATGGGGGAAATTGGTAAATCAAACTCTAATTCAGAGTCAATCTCAAGGTCTGTGAACGCTTCAAAAATCAACTGACTTGAGGTGTTCTCGCTTATTTTATCTGTAATATTATAAGCCGACTCAGCATGTGAGTTGGTTGTAAATAATAAAAAGATTATAAAAATAAATTTGTACACAGAGTTCTCAAAAATAAACGATTACCGCAATTTATATTGAGTGATAAATATATTTTTTCAAGAAGGGAAATGTAAATTTATATTTCTACTTCTAGCCGAGGTGCATGATTTTAATTAATTACTAAGGCTTACCGATGACCAGCTTGTGATTGAATAGCTGGTAGTTCCAAGTGAGAACTTCATTGCATATAACTACCCTTGCATCGTTATCACCGTTAAATCGAAGAATAAAGGTTAATCCATACTGACATATATGTAGACCATGGCTAGCGATAAAGCGTAGCGGGGATATTGGACTAGCTTTTTTACTCTATGATGCTAATCTGGCTACAAAGTAATTTATCAAAATCAAAATCAAAATTAAATTCAAAATGAAAAATACTTATATAGCTAGACAAGCTATTTTAAATGAAAAACTTGAAACTATTGGATATGAATTATTATTCAGAGATAGTCTGGATAATAAATTTCCTGATATTGAGCATGATGTTGCGAGTTCAAAGTTAATTATTCAAAACCATATTCATGGTGATATTCAAAAAATCAGCATGGGGAAATTAGCTTTTATTAATTTCACTGAACACTCTTTAATTCATAAATTTCCTTTGATGTTTGATAAAGACACTATCGTTATTGAATTGGTAGGACATGAAAAGCCGACCAAAAAGTTGTTAAAAATTATAAAATTTTATTATAACAAGGGTTATAAAATAGCATTAACCGAGTATGATTTAGCGCCACATTGGGATGTGTTGTTTCCTTACATTGATATAGTGAAAGTGGATGTCGGTAAAATAAATCCGAAGCGTTTACCACCTGCTGTCACTCGAATGAAACTATTTAACGTTGTGATTGCTGCTGAAAAGGTAGAAACAAAAAACCAGAAACAAACACTGGTAGAAGTTGGCTTTAACTATTTTCAAGGGTATTTTTATCATCAGCCTGAAATTATCGAAGGCCAAGCGCTCGCACCAATAAAATCACAAATGTTACAACTATTAAGTGAAACATTTAATTATCCCCTTAATTATGAAACGGTAGCTGAAATCATCAGTCATGACGTTAATTTAACCGTGGGTTTATTAAAAATGGTTAATAATGTTGCAACAGGTACAAGAGTAGAGATAACCTCATTGAAACAAGCTGCAGCTTATTTAGGTGAAGATAAGTTAAGGCAGTTTGTCTCTATTTTAGCGCTGTCTAAACTTACATCTGATAAGACAGATGAAGTATGTAAACAAGCACTTATCACAGGTAAAATGATGTTTGCTTTAAGTGATAAAGGCGTCTTTAAATCAGTGAGTGATTTTGCTTTTATTACCGGTTTGTTAAGTGCAATTGAGGTTATGTTGTCAATGCCTATGGCTGAAATCGTTAAAACGATGCCATTAGCGCAGCCTATTGAAAGTGCGCTAGTTAAACATGCGGGATTACTTGGTCAATTACTGGATCTAACGACTAGTTATATATTGGGCCATGAACATTTAACAACCAATATTAATTTAAGTGATAGCTTACAACAATACTCACTAGAGCAATCGCAAGTTCAAGAAGAGTTTTTAAAAGCTAGCGAGTGGTGTCACAGCTTGAATATTGATAACTCATAAATACGTTTAATGAAACGTTAAATCTTAGATGCATAACCTTAAAAACTGTCTATAGGGTATTGGGCACTATAGCGGTTTATCCTATATTTGAGGTTTGCATCACATCATTTTAAAACCAGTTAAAATCTAATGGCAGCATTACCTTGTCATGTCACTTTCTTACAAATTTTCGATCGCAATTATAAATCAGCATACCGTCATTGTATTTAAATCGATCGAACTTCTGTGTGAACTCACTCAAATATTAACACCTTCATTTAAGCAATATTGGAAAATAGTACAAAAAATGGACTTTTGTCTAATTTGAACCGATGGCGTTACCCTATACAGTAGTACATTGAGGTTCTAACTTTCTCTTAAAGTTGTTGTGCGCTAAATCAACAAGCTTGAATTGCGCTTATTACCTCAAGTTGATTTTAATATATTTTCCATAAATACAAATTCTTATAGCGTTAATCTAGGGTAAAATTTTAGCCTCGCTTTATCATAATGGGCGTTTTCTGCTTGTTCGGAAAAGCAATATTTTTTTGTAGGTTAAAACACTATTGCGGTTGGAATTAATTTAAATAAAAGGATGCCACAAATATGAGTTCAAAAATAATTTACACCTATACCGATGAAGCACCACTGCTAGCGACTTGCTCGTTACTGCCAATTATCAAAACTTTTGCAGCATCAGCAGACATAGATGTTGAATTAAAAGATATATCTCTTGCCTCTAGGATTTTATCTGCCTTCTCCGATATATTACCCGAAGATCAACAAGTTCCTGATGCGTTGGCTGAGTTAGGTGACTTAACTCATCATCCTGACACTAATATCATTAAACTGCCCAATATCAGCGCCTCAATTCCTCAACTAAAAGATGCTATCAGTGAATTGCAAGCACAAGGTTATGCTATTCCTGATTATCCCGAAGCGCCAAAATCAGACGACGATAGAGCTAACGAAGCTAAATATTCAAAAATCTTAGGTAGTGCAGTAAATCCAGTACTTCGTGAGGGTAACTCTGATCGCCGGGCTCCACCTTCAGTGAAAGCTTTTGCTAAAAAAAATCCACACTCCATGGGCAAGTGGAGCCAAGCTTCAAGAACCCATGTATCGCACATGCATTCAGGCGACTTTTATGCCAGTGAAAAATGTATGACCATGGATAAAGCATGCGATGTAAAAATTGAGTTTGTCGCTAAAAACGATGGTGCGGTGACTGTATTAAAAGAAAAAACGTCACTGCAATCAGGTGAAATCATAGACAGTATGTTTATGAGTAAAAAGATACTCTGTGAATTCTTAGAGCAAGAAATGGAAGATGCAAGAGAAACTGGCGTGATGTTTTCCTTTCATGTCAAAGCGACCATGATGAAAGTATCGCATCCCATTGTTTTTGGTCATGCGGTAAAAGTTTATTATAAAGATTTATTTGCTAAACACGCTGAAACCTTTGAAAAATTAGGTGTTAATGCCAATGATGGTGTTAGTAGTATCTATGAAAAAGTAAAACAACTGCCTGAATCTTGGCGTGAAGAAATATTGGCCGATTTACATGCTTGTTATGAAAAACGCCCAGAATTAGCCATGGTCGATTCGGCTAAAGGTATTTCAAATTTACATACCCCCAATGAGGTTATTGTTGACGCTTCAATGCCGGCGATGATCAGAGCTGGCGGAAAAATGTGGGGGCCTGATGGTAAATTGAAAGATACCAAGGCAGTTATGCCTGAAAGTACCTTTGCAAGAATTTACCAAGAAATTATTAACTTTTGTAAAACTCATGGAGCATTTGATCCTACCACGATGGGAACCGTGCCAAATGTCGGTTTAATGGCACAAAAAGCAGAAGAGTATGGCTCACATGATAAAACCTTTGAAGTTCAAGGTGATGGCTGTATTCGCATTGTTGATGATGAAGGAAAAACGTTATTAACAATGGATGTTGAAGAAGGTGATATTTGGCGTATGTGTCAGGTAAAAGATGCACCAATACAAGATTGGGTTAAATTAGCGGTTACTCGTGCAAGGTTGTCTGATACCCCAGCAGTGTTCTGGTTAGATGAATACCGTCCCCATGAAGCTGAGTTAATTAAAAAGGTTAAGCTGTACCTGAAAGATCATGATTTGACCGGGTTAGATATTCAAATCATGTCACAAACAAGAGCAATGCGTTATACACTAGAGCGTATTTTACGCGGTGGCGATACTATCTCTGTGACGGGGAATATTCTACGCGATTATTTAACCGATTTATTTCCAATTTTAGAGCTAGGTACCAGTGCTAAAATGTTATCCATAGTGCCATTAATGGCAGGTGGCGGTTTATTTGAAACAGGGGCCGGCGGCTCAGCACCTAAGCATGTTAAGCAGTTAATAGAAGAAAATCATTTACGTTGGGATTCTCTTGGTGAGTTTTTGGCGATTAGTGCTTCTCTTGAAGATTTAGGCATCAAACAAGACAGCGCTAAAGCAAAACTGCTAGCAAAAACATTAGATCAAGCAACTGCTGAGTTATTGGAAAATGGCAAATCACCATCGCGTAAAACCGGTGAGCTCGATAACCGAGGCAGTCATTTTTACTTGGCGCTGTATTGGGCAAAAGCCTTAGCTGAGCAAACTGAAGATACTGAACTGCAAAGTCATTTTGCACCACTAGCTCAATCATTAAGCGAAAATGAATCGAAAATCGTCAGTGATTTAACAACCGATCAATGGCATTCCGTTGATATCGGTGGTTACTATAAAGCAGATACGAATAAAGTCATTGAGATAATGCGTCCGTCGAAATGCTTTAACGAGGCATTAGCCGCATTTAAATAAATGTAGTTAGTCAATAAAAAGCCCGAAATCCTTAAGGATTTCGGGCTTTTTTTTGGTTATTTTAAGTTTGAGCTTAGCTTTACTTCAGTTGTAAGTATCTAACTATTACTTAACATTTAGCTCATTTTCATGATGCTGAGCTATCTCATCTTTAATGGCTTGCTGTTTTCTTTGTTCAGATATCTTTCGTTCAGTTAACCAATAAAAGAATAATGGCACAAAGAATATCGCTAAAAATGTTGCCGCTATCATGCCACCCATAACACCTGTACCAACACTATGACGAGCACCAGCACCAGCGCCAGAGCTCAATGCTAAAGGCACAACGCCCAAAATAAAGGCAAGTGAAGTCATAATAATAGGTCTAAAACGTAAACGAGCAGCTTCTAATGCAGCAGCACCTGTTGTCCAGCCTTCTTGCTTTTTCATTAAAGCATATTCAACAATTAAGATGGCATTTTTACTCGCTAAACCAAGTAAGGTGACTAGGCCTATTTGAAAATAGACATCACTGGTCATGCCGGCAACCCAAACGGAAACTAACGCACCAAATATACCAAAAGGTAAAGCTAACAGTACTGATAACGGCAGAGACCAACGTTCATATAGAGCCGCTAGAATTAAAAATACCATAATTACAGCCATGCCGAGCGCAATGGCAGTAGAGCCTGAACTTCTTTTTTCTTGATAAGCAGTACCCGTCCATTCATAACTCATGTCTGATGGTAATACTTCCTTGGCAATACGTTCAATCTCAGCGATTGCTTGACCAGAGCTATAGCCCGGTGCAGCACTACCCAATAGTTTCACGGCAGACAAGTTATTGTATCTGTCTAAACTATCAGGACCACTGCTGTAATTGATTTCGGCAAAGGCGGAGATAGGTACCATTTCACCGCCATTACTTTTGACATAAATACGTGAGATATCTTTAGGACTCATTCTAAACTCAGGCTCTGCTGACATGAGTACCTGCCATGTTCGACCGAATTTATTGAAGTCATTTAGATAATAAGTCCCCATGGTTCCTGCTAAGGCATTAAATGCATTGTTGATAGGAATATCCATAGCGCGCGCTTGTTCACGATCTATTTCTACCGTCAGCTGTGGTGAGTCTGAACGCCATAATGTTTGCACTCCAGCAAGTATTGGACTTTGCTGTGCAGCGCCCATCATGGCTTGCATACTTTGCTTTAACTTAGCGACACCACCGTCACCACGATTCTGTAGATAGAACTCAAAACCACCGGTATTACCTAAACCAGGTATTGCAGGTGGATTAAAAGCTAATACTAAGGCTTCTTTAATATTAGCGGTTTTCATAAATAACTCACCCACTAATTGCTGAGTACTTATTTCTCTATCATCCCAATGTTTCTGGGTAACAAAAAGCGTTGCAGCGTTATTTTTATAACCTCCACCAAGGAAATCGAAACCTGTAAAAGAAACAACATTTTCATTCGCGGGGTTTGACTCTATCGCGGCTATGACTTCTTCTACTACTTTACTGGTTCTTTGCAATGAGGCGCCATCAGGTAAAAATACCGCTGAAATGTAAAAACCTTGGTCTTCATCGGGTACTAAAGAACTTGGTGTTTTTAACCACATATTTGCTGTGATAACGACCATGCCAATAACAAGCATCAAGGCTAATAAACCACGGCGAAGAAAGAAACTTACCCCCGTGACATAGTGGCCAGTCACTTTGTTGAAAAAGCGATTAAAAGCGTTAAAGAAGAAGTTGGTTTTTTTGTCTTCATGTTTTAAGACTAAAACACATAAAGCAGGTGTCATGGTTAAGGCCACTAAGCCAGATAAACTTACCGAGATAGATATCGTGATAGCAAACTGACGGAATAGTTCGCCGGTTAAGCCACCTAAAAAGGCAATGGGTACAAAGACTGAACATAGCACCAATACAATAGCAACGACTGGGCCACTGACTTCTTTCATTGCTTTGATAGCCGCATCACGCACTGAGACATCTTCTTCATGCATAATGCGTTCTACGTTTTCAAGTACAACGATTGCATCATCAACAACAATACCAATGGATAACACCATACCAAATAAGGTCAGGGTATTAATTGAATAACCGAGAATATACAGGCCAGCAAAGGTGCCTAACAAAGAAACGGGCACGGCCATGATAGGAATTAACGTCGCACGCCAATTTTGTAAAAAGATAAAAACAACTAAGAATACTAGTAACATAGCTTCGCCAAGGGTTTTCAATACTTCGCGAATTGAAACTTTTACAAAGCGAGTGGTGTCGTATGGCAATAAATGCTCGAGCCCAGTAGGGAAACGCGTTTCTAATTCAGCAATGGTGGCATTAACTTCGTCGGCAACATCAAGAGCATTAGCCCCAGGTTGTAAGAATATACCTAGCAGTACTGCTTTTTTACCGTTGATACGGCCATCAAAGTCATAATCTTTTGAGCCTAACTCTACGCGGGCAATATCTTTTAAACGTAACGAACTACCATCGGTATTTGAGCGGATAATGATATCCTCAAACTCTTTTGCCGTGCTTAATCGCCCTTGTACTTTGACACTGTAAACCAATGATTGTGGGCTAACAGAAGTGGGTGTTGCGCCAATTCTACCTGCAGCATATTGTGAGTTTTGTTCACGTACCGCATTGCTAATCTCTTCAACAGTTACGCCTAGCTGGCTCATTACATCGGGACGTAACCAAATACGCATGGCATAATCTTTTGCACCAAAAATTTGTACGCTAGTTGTGCCTGGAATACGTTTGATTTTATCAAGAATATTTAAGGTCACATAATTAGAGGTCCATAATGCTTCGCGGCTATCATCAGGTGAGTAAAAAGCATGTACATGTAAAAAACTTGATGAGCCTTTAGCAACCACTACACCTTGACGGCGTGTTTCTTCAGGTAAACGTGCTTCAACTTGTTTAACACGGTTATTCACATTCACCGAAGCTTGGTCTGGGTCTGTACCTATTTCAAAAGTAACCGTGATGGTTGTAGCACCAGAGCTGGTTGATGTTGAGGACATATACATCATGCCTTCAACGCCGGTAATTGCATTTTCTAAAGGCGTCGCAACGGTCTGCTCTAATACTTCAGCAGACGCACCAGGATATACTGCGGTAACTTGTACAACTGGAGGTGACATTTCTGGGTATTGCGCGATAGATAAACTGCGCATAGCCGCCAATCCAGCCAAAACAATAAAAATTGAAATGACAAAAGCAAAGATAGGTCGATCAATAAAATAACGAGAAAACATAAATCTGCCCCTTATTGCTGTGCGGCAGACGGTAACTGATCATCAGCTAAACGTATTGGCATACCAGGGAAGAAAATACGCGCCATGCCATCAATAATAACTTGGTCGCCTGTTTTTAAACCTTCGCGAATTACCCAGCCATTTTCTATGCCTTCGGCCTCTGTTACCCATTCGCCAACAACGACAGGAGCAGGTAATGCGACAGTCATGCCTTGATCATTTTTAGCCATAACATAAACAAACTTGCCGAGACCATTATCTAAAACGGCTCTTTGCGGTACAACATAGGCATTTTCACGAACAGCACCTTCCAAAATGATACGAACAAACTGTCCAGGTCTCAGTGAAAAACTTGGATTTGGTGTAATTGCTTGTAATTCACTTGTGCCGGTTTGACTATTAATTCTAATATCGCTGAAGTTAACTTGGCCAACTTGAGGGTGAAGTGAACCGTCAAATAACTTTATTCTTGTATTCCAATGACCTTCTTCTGGTAAGGTCAGTAAACCCGCAGCGGCATCATTACGCATTTGTAACTGCTCACGTTCAGATAAACCAAAACGTACACGAATCGGATCAATTTGGGTTAATTGCGTTAACAATACTTCCGGGCCTGACACATATGTGCCTTCAGATACTAGTTCACGACCAACAATACCGGTAACAGGAGAGATTACCTTGGTATAATCTAAGCGTAATTTCGCTTGTTCTAAGTTAGCTTGCATTGATTTTACATCAGCCAGATTAATATCAGCACTTGAGATGGCATTGTCTAACTCACGTTGTGAAATTGAATTTTTCTCACGTAATGGTCTTATGCGATTAACTTCACGTTGAGCTTGCTCAAGGCGAACTTTTGCTGCATTCAAATCTGCTTTGGTTTTTGCCATTTCAGCGGCATAGGTTTTAGCGTCTAAGCTAAATAATGACTGTCCTGCTGTGACTTTATCACCTTCACTAAAGTTTCGAGTTTGTAAAATACCGGATACTTGAGCACGAATTTCTACTTCTTTTGCGCCCGATAACGTGGCAGGTAACTCAATACTAAAAGGAACTGATTGAGTTGTCATACTCATCACAGATACTGCAGCAGGTTGCATACCTGCAGGGGCAGACTGTTGTGCTTGTTCACAGCCAGTAAGCGCTGTAGCAAGGAGTACACTGGAGGATAGTAATAATAGACGACTAAAAAGTGGTTTTAGTTGACCATTTAGCATAAAACGAAATGTTGACATAACAAGCCTATAAGGAAGTGACCAAATACATAATAACATTAGGGTCTGTTGAACTTTCGCGGTTAAATTTTGTTCGTCTTTTTTAAAGAGAACAAAGCATTTTAATCGCGGCGAGTAGTGTGTAGCCTAGTCATTCTAAGCAAATACTACTCAACAAAGAGTAAAACGCTTTTAGCCGAATCCTTCGGACAGCGTTTGTTGGTCATTTTTACGGCGTTATCGCCTTTTTATGTGGAACAACCACATGACAAAGGCTCTGCCTTGTATAAATATCCAAAAATAGCTGCAAAAACAATCTCGAAAGATAAACAGACCCTTAGCATTACATGTTTAGTACAAAATAAAACAAAATGTAAACTACTCGGTGCAGTTTACCTATTTTTATTGAAAAGTAAACTAAACAGTGTAGTATTTGCTTATGATTCGATTTTTTATAATTAAGTAGTATGGAAAAAGCATTAACCCTAACGGAAAAAAAACGTTTGGATATATTAGCTGCGGCACAAGATGAGTTTAAAGAGAAAGGTTTTCTCGGTGCAAGCATGGACTCATTGGCAAAAAGAGCCGAAGTATCAAAACGTACCGTATATAATCATTTCCCTAGTAAAGATGTTTTGTTTCACAACATTGTTAAAGAGCTTTGTGACTCCTTCAGTCAAGCGGCTAATATCCAGTACCATCCGGATAAACCACTTGATGAGCAATTGCATATTGCTGCGACGAGTGAAATTCAATTATTAGCGTCTGAATGCTTTCGTGACTTAAACCGTATAACCATTTCAGAGTGTATTCGCTCCCCTGAATTAGCAGCGAGTACTTTAGAGCATTTAGGTCAACAAAAAGATGGTTTACATGTTTGGATTAATGAGGCAATGAATGACGGTCGATTAAAAATAGCTGATCCTCACTTTGCTGCCCAGCAATTTTTAGGTTTGATTAAGGCCAGTGCTTTTTGGCCACAATTATTTATGAGTCAACCCTTCCCAACACCTGAGCAGCAAAAAATGATCGCTGATGATACCGTGTTAATGTTTTTAGCACGTTACGCAGTATGATATCTAAAGAAGTACAGCGGAGTTTTCACACGAAAGTTAGTAATAGGCTAATAGAAAATGGGCTAATAGAAAGTCGATAGGAATAGAAAGACTATCGGCGTAAACGTTTTGGTTTTTTTAGCTAAAAATATTCCCCTCCAACTACATTTCGGCCTCTTTCAATTCATGCACAATCAAGCATATTATTACGCTTTATGACAATCTCCATGTAGCACTAAGGTAGCACTTCTTTTTGATCTTTTGTTTATTACAGTTAGTTTTGTTCAGTAATTAAACTGATGAACAAAGCCAAAATTAAATAAGAGGTTAACAATGATAATAAATATAATAACCAACATTAAAAAAGTGCTGCCTTTTCTGATCTTAATGTTTACTGCGAATATCGGTTATGCTGCGTGTCTAGATAACGTAGTATTAGTCCATGGAAATACAGGTTCGCCGTCTGATTGGGAAAATACTTACGACTTACTTAAAGCCAATGGCTATCAATACAGTGAAATATTTCGACCTTCATGGGGCAGTACTTATGCCAGTAATAATAATCACAGTGGCTCAGAAGAAACGCCGGTAAAAAATGCTATAAGTGATGCATTAGTAAGCTCATGTTCAGGAAAAGTAGATATTATTGCTCACTCGATGGGGGTTACATTAGCTGCACAACAAGTAATTAAGTTAGGCAAAAGTAATCAGGTTGATACTTTTGTTGGCATCGCAGGTGCTTATCGTGGTTTATGGACATGTGGTGCTTACCCTTGGAATGTCTATACGCCAACTTGTGGTGTGAATGGCTTATCAGTCTCCAGTCCTTTTCTTGATTGGTTATATGGAAAAACAATTGCTAATAAAGTTTATTCCATAAAGAGCTGGAGCGATGCCATTGTTTGCGGTAGTGGTGTTTGTACAGTCGGAGGAGTGCATTCCAGTCAGATCGTAAATGAAAATGCTAGCTATACTTATGTTTTAGGGCATTTTGGTTTGCAAACTTATACGGCAAGTAAACAATATGACTTGATTCAATAAGTTATTTTACTGTCTTCGTTGTGACACTTAACCCTATATTTTCAATATGAATTACTATTTTTTTTCTTAATTTTATGTCATTAGTATGAGTGGGACTTACTTATTAAATTAAGAAAATGCGCGCTTAGGTTAAGCCAAATAATACAGATTGATTCTATAGACTTGTGAAATCAAATAAGGCAGTATCAAATATATAGCTTATTATTGTTTTAGCGGCAGTAATACCAATCGGACTAATTTATTGATCACTTAGCGAGAATTAAAAGGCTTAG
>ERZ1027231.17-NODE-17-length-151464-cov-35.648086_pt1 | contig 151464 bp, 141 predicted proteins | sample MGYA00520866_ERZ1027231 | MGnify/ENA primary metagenome ERZ1027231 (study PRJEB33311, sample SAMEA4378411) | marine metagenome | biome: Marine biome; feature: Fjord; material: Water | collected 2014-07-20T08:00:00Z/2014-07-... | depth 75 m ...
GCGCGGTTTTTTTATGCGCGTATAGTAATTTCTTAAGGCATACGCTATGCTCAATTTTACTAACCATTAGTCCAAATATTTTTCTATCTTAAGGAGAAGAAGATGAAACTTCGTTCACTATTAATTGTCGGTACGGCTACTTTACTAGCTGCTTGTAGCTCTAACGAACCAGCACCGCAACCTGTTGCTAGCTGTGTTTTTGCTGACGGCTCTAATCAGCCTGCTCCTGAGTGGGTTTGTGGTGCTCCACTTCCTGACCTTGACCTATCTGCTGTGGGTTATGCTGACAAGTCTGGCGCTGGCGCTAACTTTATGAAGCAAATGGCAGCGACGGCCGCTCGTGTTGAACTTGCACAAACCATGAAGGTTGAAGTGCAAAACATGATTAAACAGTATGCTGAAACAACCGGTACTGGTAAAAGCGAAACCGTTGACCAAGTTAATACATCTGTAACGAAGCAAATCACTAAAGAAACTTTAGTGGGTTCACGTATTTTCCGTCAAATGCCTACCCCTACTGGCGGCATCGTTGTTTTGGTTGGCTTAAGCCCAGATACAGTTAATCAATTAGCTGAACAAGCGCTTAAAACGTCAATGAAAAATGACCAAGCGTTATGGCAGAAATTTCAAGCTGGTAAAGCTCAAGATGAGTTAGCCGCTGATATTTTGAAGATGGACAACTAATCTAGCTGCCTATTAAAAAACCGACCTAGTGTCGGTTTTTTTTGCTTTATTTTTTCTCTATCCTTTATCAATATCTTTCGCCCACAACTAAAGGTTTAACCAATGAAACCTCTGTATTTTAAAACCCTTCTAATGCTCAGTATTAACAGTGTATTTTTCAGCATCAATAGCCAAGCAGCTGATTCCGAATACGAGCAGTGGCTTAAGCAAACACAAACAGAGTTTCAAAATTATTTAGATGAAAATGATAAAGCCTTTATCGGCTTTCTGAATGAAACATGGGAATCTGTCGAGGTAGAAAAACCTACAGTACGAGATCCAAAACCTAAACCTTTAGATATGCCTATCGCAGAACCTATCGTTATTACGCAGCCTGAAAACATAGAACAACCAATAATTGTTGCGCCCATCGTTCTTGAGCCTGTCGTTGAGAAACCAATAGTTGAGAAACCTATCGCTGAAAAACCGATAGCTGAAAAACCAGTCATTGAAGAGAAAAAAGATTTTAATCTACGCACTGCGAAGTTTGATTTTTTTGGTGAGCAAGTAGTCGTTGATTATCATAAGAATTTTAAACAAAGTTTCCGCAATCAAATCGGTAACGAAGCCATTGCTAATTATTGGCAGTCACTGGCAAGCGAACCTCATAAAGAAATAATTACCCAGCTATCAACAACGGCCAACGAATTACAACTAAACGATTGGGGCACGGCCTTATTATTCGATCAATTCGCCCGTGAAATACAAGGTTCAAATCAGCGCAACCAAGCAAGCCGCCAATTAACCTCTTGGTTCTTATTGGTTAAAGCGGGATTCAATGCCCGAGTTGCGTATAACGATCAGGTCTTTTTGTTAATGCCATCTGAGCAACAATTGTTTAGCACCACGTATTTCACCTTAGATAACCAACGCTACTACTCTGTTTCTCTTAATGAAAAACCAATGAAACCCGGTAAGGTATTTACTTACAGTGGTAAGCACTTAGACGGCCAAAGAAATTTAGATTTTTCTGAACCGAATAAATTTACTGCTAATAAACATCAAGCAGAGCGTGATCTTTCATTTAATTATAATGGTGATAAATTTGAGATAAAAGTTCATTACCCAAAAGACATGGTGAATTATTTTAGTACTTTTCCACAATTAGAATTAAAGAATTATTTCTCTGCGGGTATGCCCAATGAAACAGCCTATAGTTTATTAACTCAACTTAAACCTATCGTTGAAGGTCATAGCGAAACCGAAGCGGTGAATCGTTTATTACGCTTTGTACAAACCGCGTTTGAGTACAAAACCGATGATGATCAGTTCCAGCGCGAGAATTATTTATTCCCGCTAGAAACCTTGCACTACCCTTACTCAGATTGCGAAGACAGAGCAGCATTATTTGCCTGGTTAACAGAATCGCTATTAAAGCTAGATGTGGTTATCGTCGAATTCCCAGGTCATGTGGCGACAGCGGTACAATTTAGCCAGAAACCTAATGGCGATAACTGGAAATTTAACGGCAAGCGCTACACCATCGCCGACCCAACGTATATTAATGCTAATGCCGGCATGACCATGCCACAATACCAAGGTAAAGCACCGACGCTAGTGGCTTTTTAACAGCCAAATGCCGTAATAGAAAGTTGCTTTTTAAGCTTCAGCCCTTATCCTAGGCGACTTGTTAAAGAGAGAGCACTCCCATGCCATTACAAGTCGCCATCGTCCCTGTGACACCATTCCAGCAAAATTGCAGCATCATCATGTGCCAAGAGACTAAACAAGCAGCGGTGGTCGATCCTGGTGGCGAGGTTGAGAAGATTATTGCTCAAGCTGAAGCAATGGGCGCGACGATTAGCAAGATTCTATTAACTCACGCTCACTTAGATCATGTTGGCGGCACAATTGAGTTAGCCAAGCTAAAAGATTTAAAAATTGAAGGCCCACATCTGGGGGATAAGTTTTGGCTAGATATGCTGCCACAGCAATCACAAATGTTTGGCTTTCCGCCAGCACAGAGCTTTTTGCCTAATCGCTGGTTAGAAGAAGGCGAAACAGTAACAGTCGGCAATGTAACTTTAGATGTGATTCATACCCCAGGACATACTCCAGGCCACGTGATTTTCCACAGTAAAGATGATCAGCTAGCGTTAGTGGGCGATGTTCTTTTTCAAGGTTCGATTGGACGTACTGATTTTCCACAAGGTAATCACGATGAGCTTGTAGCTTCGATTCGCAACAAGCTATTTCCTCTAGGAGATGATATTACTTTCGTTCCAGGACACGGACCGAATTCAACGTTCGGACATGAGAAGCGTACAAATCCATTTGTCGCGGGTAAAGCGGGCTAGCTTTTAAATAAGTCGACTTTTAAGTAATAACCGAACTTAAGAATCTAGGCTGAGTAAATCTTTAATCTCAGCCGTATTCTCAAGCAGCCATGCTTTCATGGCTGAATCAGCAATTTCCCATACTCCATGGCCCTTTGTAATCACCAAGCCTCGCCCTTCTAACTTTCTAATTGAACCTTGAACAGAAGAAGCAGTTACTTTAGATTTCCTAGAAAGAATACCAATCATATCGAGTGATTTCTGAACATAGATATTATCTATATCCCGAGCGAGCAATATTAAAATAGCAACATCTTGAGCCTTAACTTTTCGCAAATGCTCGCGATAATTTTCAGCAACATTAGCAAAGTAGCCAAGCTCGGTTGCGGAATTCTGAAGGTCATTCCGATCAGTGGAAACCATCTCCTTCAGTAACCCTGTAAATGACCCAGGCATCTTGCCGCCATCACTAAACATCTTGTAAGCCTCGTCACGATTTAAGCTGGCGACTCCCATTCGGCTTTCATAGTTAGTAACTGTAAAATCAGTAAAGGCTTTTCCAAGATCAGGAAAATCAGCCACATCAGTCGCCTTATAAAAAGGGGCCTTGCTGCTTTTAAATAAATCAGCAAGCCGTGCTTGGTCTGATCCGATAAATAGAGCTTTGATAGGATGCTTACATCTTTGGGCTTTGTTTATAAGGAAGCTGCGTAATTTGGCGACAAATGATTCGAATTTTTTACTCGTCGCTAAGTGCTGTACTTCGTCTAGTACAATAAAAACTGGCTTGTATTCTGCGTACTTCAGAAGATGAGAAATAGCATCATCAGCCGCAGACATTGTTAGTTCTGGGCGCTCACTAGTGATTCCTAACTCAGCGATTATGCCTAATTCTTTTGGTGTAGATAATTTAAATGATTGCAACGTTAATGGCTTATCTCGCATGCTCAAAAGATCATACGACTCTGCAACTCCCGTAGCAAAGGCCATTGCGGGATCTTCTTCATTTGACCAAAAGTCGACATAAATAGGAAAATAGTCTCTATCTTTCATAGCAGGCATTAGGTCATTAAGGCAGAACAGCGTCTTCCCCTTCTGCCTATTAGCAAACATCGCGATTCGCTCTTTGCCAAGGTCGGTATAGTCTTCAGCGAGCTTATTCGCTAGCGTGGTGCGAGAGAAATACCAATTTATAGCCATTTATACAACCAATATATAATTATACTTTGATTGTATAATTAATCATAATTGGTTATTTATCAAGTTTTATATTACGAAAAAGTTTTTTGATCAGGTTAGATGAAAAGCCGAGGCAGGAGCGTTTATAAGCAGGTTTTCAGCGCGCTAGATAAGGGAATAGTCTAGCGCTGCTGCAAACAGGTATTCAGAGTTTAACTAGAAGTTTAGCTCTTAGTTAAAAATCCAGAACTCTACATCATAATCTAAAGCATCTTCACCCAGAATATCTTCTAAAGGAAAACGGCCTGTGTGTGCTGTATTTTCAGTATACGCAGCAACATTTACCACGATATCGCCATTTTCGTCTTCAAAAATGATGCTGGTATTTTTAACCGCTTTTTGAATTTTTTTGCGCAGGTTACTGGTGATCGCAATTTCTTTAATGTTCATAATTTTTTCCACAATTTGCAGCTTAAACAAAATAGCAGGACAGCTATTTTGCACTTCGCAGAAGCCCGCTAGGGTGGACTACAGGGAAGTAGGACATAAAAAAACGCGCTGAGGATGACCTGAGCGCGTTCTTTGCATTCAGTGCAAGAATTTTACTTCTTGAAGCCACCGAAACGCTTCTGGAACTTGTCGATACGACCGCCAGTATCAACAGTCTTCTGTTTGCCCGTGTAGAAAGGGTGGCAAGCAGAACATACGTCTAGGTGGATAGCACCAGTACGAGTTGATTTAGTTGTGAACGTGTTACCACAAGTACAAGTTGCAGCAAGTTCAGCGTATTCAGGATGGATACCAGCTTTCATAAGTCACCTAATAATATCAAAAGTGCCGCTCTCTCCAGCAGTGAGATTCTTACACTGGAGCACCGCACGAAAGTGTCAACACCGCGAATTCTCGTTAAAGAAGCGTTAATGCTGACGATTTGGATCGCGAATCATACCAGAGGAAAGAATTCTAACAAGCACTTTCCATCGGACTTTATCCACAAACCCTGTAAACTAGCCGTCATGACTGACATATACTACCTTCGCATTGCACTGCCCGTGCCTTTGCGCCGACAATTTGATTATTTGCCTCTCGCCAATACAGCCGCTTCATCTTATGAGATCGGCAGTCGGGTAAGAGTTCCGTTTGGTCGTCAGCAATTAATTGGCTTCGTCCTGTCTATTGTGACAGAGACTGATGTGCCTTTGAATAAACTCAAGCCAATCACCGAATCCTTAGACTTAAAAACCTCAGACACTAGTACGTTAGTCAGTCCTAACATACTTGAACTCTGCCAGTGGCTTAGCCGTTATTATCACCACCCCTTGGGTGAAGTGCTTGATCTTGCGATTCCCGTTCTGTTACGTAAAGGCGGCCAAATCAGCGATATTGCCGAGCCGCACTGGCGTGCCCTACTTCAGGGTAGCAGCTCTGCTGATATTGCTAGCCCCAGCAACCTAGTAAAAGGCAAGAAGCAGCAAGAGCTATGGCAACTATTCCAACAACAGAGTTATTGGCGCCATAAAGACCTGACCCAACAAGGGTTTGCTAAAGCTCAGCTCGATCGCTTAGCCAGCTTAGGTTTAATCGAACCTTATCAGCAACTTCCAGTTCCCCACTGCGGGCCAGCGACTCAACAACCATTTACCTTAAACAGTGAACAAGCTTCAGCTGTGGATAAAATCGCTCAGCAGTTAGGCAAGTTCCACGTAGCCTTATTAGATGGCGTGACAGGCAGTGGCAAAACTGAAGTCTATTTACAGCTGATTGCTAAAGCCATCTCTCAAGGCAAACAAGCTTTAGTATTAGTCCCTGAAATTGGCCTAACACCGCAAACATTACGCCGCTTCCAAGCCCGTTTTGATGTACCTGTGGTGATGATGCACTCGAACCTCAACGATAAAGAACGCTTAATCGCTTGGCATCAATGCAACCAAGACCAAGCCAAAATTCTTATCGGCACCCGCTCAGCTATCTTCACACCGTTGCCGAGCTTGGGTTTAATCATCATCGATGAAGAACACGATGGCTCGTTTAAACAGCAAGATGGTCTGCGCTATAACGCCCGTGATTTCGCTATCAAACGTGCGCATAAGGAGTCGCTGCCTATCGTGCTTGGCTCAGCCACTCCTGCTTTAGAAACACTGCATAACGCTTATAGCCGTCGTTATAGCCACCACAAGTTAACGATCCGCGCGGGTAATGCCAAGCCACCAAGCATGAAGCTGCACAGCATTTTGCATCAGCCATTAGAGTTTGGTTTAGCGCTACCCGTTGTGGATAAAATCAGACAGCACCTAAGCAACGGCCAGCAGGTGATGATTTTTATCAACCGTCGTGGTTTTGCGCCTACCCTAGCCTGTCGCGATTGTGGCTGGATGGCAGAATGTATTCGCTGTGATGCTCGCATGACCATGCACCAGTATCCGCCCCATATGCACTGCCATCACTGCGATAACCAAGTGGCTATTCCACGCTTATGCCCTAACTGTAATAGCATGCAGGTCGAAGGTTTAGGACAAGGCACCGAGCGCATTGAAGAAAACCTGCACCAGCTATTTCCTGGCAGCGATATCAAACGCGTCGATCGTGATACCGTGCGCACCAAAGATGCCTTTGATAATTTGTTTGATGAAATTCACAAAGGCGAACCCTGTATTTTAGTTGGCACGCAAATGCTGGCGAAAGGGCATCACTTTCCTGATGTGACTATGGTGGTGATTCTCGATGCTGACTCAGGTCTGTTTAGTGCGGATTTCCGCGGTATGGAAAAAACAGCGCAACTGATTTTACAAGTTGCAGGGCGTGCTGGTCGTGGTGATAAACCTGGCGAGGTTTGGATACAAACTCTGTATGCAGATCATCCGCAACTGAACCTATTATTAGACGGCGGCTATCACGGCTTAGCCTCAAGCTTACTGCAAGAACGAAAGCACATTCAGCTACCACCTTATAGCTACATGGCACTGCTGCGCACCGAATGCAGCGATAAACACCTAGCTGAGCAAGTACAGAATCAAGCCCGAGAGTTTATTCAAAACTGGCTCAATCAATACTGGCAAGACAGTCTGCTTACAGCCAAAGATGATCAAGCCGATACCACACCCGTTACCCTTATTGGCCCCTTCCCTGCGCCAATGGAACGCCGTAATGGCCGCTTCCGCCAGCAGATGCAGATCATGAGCCACGAACGTAATGCACTGCATAGAGTACTTGAGCCGCTGGTTCACTTTTTAGAAAATTTGAAAGGCATTCAGAAAATTCGTTGGAATCTGGATATCGATCCGATTGATATGAGCTAACTCGCTAATTGATCGATTTTGACTAACCTTAAAGAATGATCAATTAGCAGGATTAGTTATATGTGGAACGCTTTACCCATTCGAAAGAAGCTGTCGTTAGTCATCGGGGGATCACTCCTAATCAGCGTCATTATCTCTACGCTCATCAGCAATTCATCCATGCGCAGTATGATGACGGAACGTATTCATAACGAAGAAATCCCCGCGACGTTAAATGCTGTTGCTAACGCGATTGAAAAAGAGATCAGCGTGCCGCTCACCATCTCCAAATCTATGGCAGAGAACACTTTTAGTAATCAATGGCTAGAGCAAGGCGAAGATGACCGCCTACTAAGTAGTATCAAACAGTATCTCAGTGCAACCCAGCAAAAAAATAATGCCATAACCGCCTTTCTAGTTTCTGGCCATAGTAACAATTATTATGTGCCTAGCGGCCTATCGCGCACTCTTGACCCTAATAGCAGTAATGATAGCTGGTTCTATGGATTTCTAAATAGCGGTAAAAAATATTCGCTCGATATCGATAACGATGTTTCACTAAATACGCTAACGCTTTTCATTAATTATCGCACCACTGATGGCCGATCTGTTGCGGGGATCGGCATGGGGATTAATCAGGTTAGCGATCTGGTAAAAAACTATACCATTGGTGAGCAAGGATTAGCCTTCTTAACCGACCAAGCGGGTAATGTGCAAATACACCCAGATACAAGTATTAAGTCTGGTACCAATCTAGGCACCCTATTCGATAGCCATATTCAGGCTAATTTATTGAATAAAGATAAAATCAATATTTTACAAACAACCGCTCATGGTGGTCGTATTCTAGCGGCTAAGTTTATTCCATCGTTAAACTGGTTTGTTATTACAGAAATTCCTACCAGTGAAATCATTGGCCCTATTAATAATACTTCGATGCAATTGGTGCTAATGAATATTGTTGTCGCAGCTATCTTAATCGCCATTGGTTTATGGGTCGCATTAGGTGTAGCACGCCCTATTATTCGCGCAGCCGGAATGCTGGGAGATATCGCATCTGGAGATGCTGATCTCACCAAACAGATGCAGGTTGATACCAAAGATGAAGTAGGAAAACTCGCCACATCGTTTAATAGTTTTGTCGGCCAGCTGCACAGTTTAATTACAGCAATTGCCAGCAATAGCCAAGACGTTACCAGCATTGCACAAAATCTTGCAACATCATCTAACGCAACCCAACGCAATACCGAAGAACAACAACAAAGTGTCGACATGATTGCAACGGCGATGAACGAAATGGGTGCGACGGTTCATGAGATTGCGCGTAACGCTAATGAAACCGCAAATGCAGCAAAACAATCGACTATTGAAACGTCTAATAGCCAAGCCATTGTTAATTCATCCATTGACGGTATCAATTCTTTATTTGATAAAATGCAAAGTGCATCTGAAGTAATACAAACGTTGGCACAAGACGTTGGTGGAATTAGTTCCGTATTAGAAGTTATTCGCGGTATTTCTGAACAAACAAATTTACTCGCACTTAATGCCGCTATTGAAGCTGCCCGCGCTGGTGAACAAGGTCGTGGCTTTGCCGTAGTAGCTGACGAAGTAAGAACCCTTGCACAACGAACCCAGGAATCTACTGAAGAAATTAATAGTATGATTCACAAGTTACAGGGCGGAGCGAAGGATGCCGTAACAGCAATGGATGAAGGTATAGAAACCGCTAAAACGTCAGTTGAAGATGCGGATAAAGCAGGCGCATCGTTGTCCAGTATTACAGCAGCTATTGGTATAATTTCTGATCTAAGTATTCAAGTTGCAACCGCGACAGAAGAGCAAAGTTCTGTCGTAGAAGAATTAAACTCTCACATTCTTAATATTAAAAATATGTCTGACAGCACAGCTTTAGAAAGTCGTAATGTGAATGAGCAGTGTCAGAACCTAAACGATTCAGCTGGTGAATTAAGTGAAATGGTAGGAAGCTTCAAGGTTTAAAACGAAGACTAAAAACGGCTAGCCTTTGCCATATAGCTGCTCATTAGAATAACCAACTTCTAGTGAGCGGCGCATCGCCTTTGTCATCCCCTGTAAAACTAAGCCATAAGAATTATCAACTTGGCGCTCAATTTCCCCAGCAGGAACATCAGTAGTATGATTACTATCTGCTAGATACAAGGTATTCCAATGCTTTTTATTCATGTGGTAGCCAGGAATCACATCATCAAATACATCCCGTAATTGAGTCGCTTCTAATGGGTTACATTTCAGATTCATCTGCGAGCGTTTATCTGGATTCTTGCCGCCATCAGTGCTTAATAAAGCAAACATTTTACCTTTCACCTTAAAAACCATTACGTCTGGGCCAAAAGGAAAATCTTCTTCGGCTTCAGGTTTAGAAAGTAAATAGCTACGTACTTTTTCAGCATCCATGACTTAATCCATTATTTAGCTATAGCGATTTAAACTGTATCACGTTTGATTCTCGCGCCAAGTTCGCAGCAGACAGTTTATCTAAATAATCTTGCCATAAGGTGTCTTGCTTATCACATAAATGGCGTAAATATTTCCAATCGTATAAACCCGAATCATGAGCATCATCGAAAATAAGTTTTAACGCATAATTGCCAGCAGGTTCGATATTCAATAAAACAACATCCTTTTTCCCATGCTGTAAAACCTCATTACCGACACCATGGCCACGCACTTCTGCAGAGGGTGATAATACACGTAGCATTTCAAAACTGAGTTGAAAAACTTCTTCGCTATTATCAGCTTGGGTATAGGTCAATTCTAAACAGCGACTTTGCTTACGGACTTTTATATTGGAAGGGATGCTCATTAATTAGCCCTAAGGTAGATACTATTGGTCTGTAAATCGCTCAGCATGGCGAGCTGTAAAGGTTAGGTTTGTACGGCACGCGGTAAATATGTCCCTATACGCTCAACGATGGCATCCATGCCATCGGATGGCCTTCAACCCTAACCTTTACAGCTCGCCATGCTAAGCTAACAGTGCGCGATACTTTTAAACCTTAGTAAACTTTAAAGAATATACTGGCTCAAATCTTCATCTTCAGCAATTTTACCAAGATGTTCATTGACATAGTCAGCATTAACAACAACCGCTTCGGTTAGATCCGTTGCATCAAAAGAAACTTTTTCTAACAAACGCTCTAACAAAGTATGCAAACGACGAGCACCAATATTTTCAGTACTTTCGTTTACTTCAAACGCAACTTCAGCAAGACGCTTAACGCCCTCTTCAGTAAAGCTTAAATCAACGTCTTCAGTTTTCATTAACGCAACATACTGCTCAGTTAATGAAGCTTTAGGTTCGGTTAAAATGCGCTGAAAATCTTCAGGAGTTAATGCCTGTAATTCTACACGAATCGGTAAACGACCTTGTAATTCTGGAATCAAATCTGAAGGCTTCGATAAGTGGAAAGCACCGGAAGCAATAAATAAAATGTGATCGGTTTTGATCATTCCGTATTTAGTCGTAACCGTGCAGCCTTCGATCAAGGGTAATAAATCACGCTGTACACCTTCACGAGAAACATCACCACCCGAACCACTTTCTTGGCGCTTACAAACTTTATCAATCTCATCGATAAAGACGATACCGTTTTGCTCAACCACTTCTAACGCACGCGCTTTCAGATCATCAACGTTTAGCATCTTCGCTGCTTCTTCGTCTTTGATTTGCTTAAAGGCATCTTTTATTTTTAGTTTACGCTTAGATTTTTTATCACCACCCATGTTCGCAAACATACTCTGCAACTGGTTGGTCATATCTTCCATGCCTGGAGGAGACATAATCTCAACACCCATCGCAGCTTGCTGAGCCAGATCGATTTCGATTTCTTTATCGTCTAACTGACCTTCGCGTAATTTCTTACGGAAAATTTGGCGCGTAGAAGAGTCTTCTTTCTTCGGTGACCCGCCTTCTAAATCAGAAGTAGTGTCCCATTCTGTTTTCTCAGCAGTGCGTGCTGGCGGTAAAAGCACATCAAGAATGCGCTCCTCAGCCGCTTCATAAGCACGCTGATCAACCTTCGCCATTTCCTGCTCACGCAGCATTTTAAAACCGGTTTCAACAAGATCGCGAATAATAGATTCTACGTCTTTACCGACATAACCGACTTCAGTAAATTTAGTCGCTTCAATTTTAATAAACGGCGCATTCGCTAATTTTGCTAAACGGCGAGCAATTTCAGTTTTACCAACACCTGTTGGACCAATCATTAAAATATTTTTCGGTGTTACTTCTTCACGCAGCTCTTCACTAAGCTGCATACGACGCCAGCGGTTACGCAAGGCAATAGCAACGGCGCGCTTGGCTTCACTTTGGCCAACGATATGACGATCTAATTCGTGAGCAATTTCTCTTGGGGTCATCTGACTCATTTTTCTTCCCCTTCAGTAGCAGTAATGGCTTTGATTTCAGCCGGTGCAGTCATGGATTCGATAGTAAAATTTTGATTGGTAAATACGCAGATATCGCCAGCAATGGTTAAACTTTTTTCAACAATATCGCGAGCGGATAATTCAGTATTATCAAGCAGGGCACGAGCAGCCGATAGCGCGAAATTGCCACCAGAACCAACACCAATAAGATCATCTTCTGGCTGTAATACATCACCGTTACCCGTGATGATTAAAGTAGCAGTATGGTCGGCTACCGCAAGGATGGCTTCGAGTTTGCGTAAGGCACGATCAGAGCGCCATTCTTTGGCAAGCTCTACCGCAGCACGGGTTAACTGGCCTTGATTTTTTTGCAGCTGGGCTTCGAGTTTTTCAAACAGAGTAAATGCGTCGGCAGTGCCACCCGCAAAACCTGCGATGACCTGGCCGTTAAATAAGCGGCGTACTTTTTTGGCATTACCCTTCATTACGGTATTGCCTAGAGATACTTGACCATCTCCGCCGATAACGACTTCATCGCCACGGCGTACGGATACAATTGTTGTCATTTTCTAACTCCCAAAATTTGATGGGCTGCCTTATTTAAAAGAGATGATAGCAGCCTTGATTCAAACTAATTGGGGGCAATGATTGAGGAATTCAACCCTGAAACATACCAGCACGCAGATCTTTAGCAGTAGCAATCTCACGTCCATCTTGCAGAATACTACCTTGAGCGATAGCCAATACGGTTTGACGAGCAACCACGCGACGAATATCGACTTTGTATTCGATACAGCCCGCGTCGGGCTTAACCTCACCTTTCAATCTCAAATCACCAACACCCAGCGCACGTACTTTGCCAGGGTGGCCACTCCAGCCAAGATAGAAGCCTAACGTTTGCCACAAACCTTCTAACATCAGACTTCCTGGCATGAGAGGATCACCAACAAAATGATGCTTAAAAAACCAGAGCTCAGGATTAATATCCAACTCAGCTCTCACCTCACCGCGATTGAATAAGCCACCGTCTGATTGGATGTCGATAATACGATCCATCATCAATAACTTATCCGCGGGTAAACGCGCATCACTGGCGGCAAACAAGCTGCCCGTACTGCAAGCCTCAAGCTCTGCACGATTGAATTGTGTTTGGTTCGATATCGCTGTCATAGTGGACCTAGTTGGTCTAGTTGATTTAGCGGCTAGCACTGGCTTCTCACAGTTCAAAATTAGAAACGCAGGATAGTCTTAATAAAGAATAGATGAAACGACAAACAGCTGTGATTTTTTAGCCACAATACAAGCCATCAATCACACAGCGCTGCCGTTTATTTTTTAGCAGAGCTGTTAATTGGCTTTTTAATCACCAAAGCATTAATGCGATGATTCGCCAAAATATCTTGCGCCTTGTTCATCTTAGAACGATTGACAAAAGGCCCAACCATTACACGAAAATAGGGAGTCCCTTTCACATCAACCTGCTCTACTGAAGCGTCTAGATTTTCCATAATCAAGTTAACCTTCAGCGTATCGGCTTGCTCGCCAGAACGAAATGAAGCCGCTTGTAAGGAATACTGATATTTAGCCACATCGGTTTTTGGCGTTGATTTATAATGCGATTCTTCCTCCTTGGGAACGGGAACGTCACTGTTCTCTAACAGCTTATAAAAGTCATAGCCTGGTTTAGCGATTTGCTTTTCAACTTCTTTTTTAGCTTCTTCTTTTGCTCGGTCCACCCCCGTCTGCAATACCTTTTTAGCATCACCTTTTACGGCATCTAGCTCATCACCCGAAGGGACAGTTTTTAAAAAGAATAAAAAAGCGACAAAACTAACGGCTAAAATAGGGGTCAATAACCAAACGATTTTAGGAATACGACTAATACTTTCCGACATGAGAAACCTTAATATTTGAATCTAATCTGTGAATCAATAATCGCTGTAAATAGAGCGAGGGGGTAATTATGCCACCTAAGATAGCTGAAATTTTCTAAGATGCTAGAGCGATTATGATTTATCATGGGTTTTTTATGTACACACCACCCATTTATTACACCGCCATACGAGCTTTAACATGACCACAGAGATACACGCCCCAGTTAAACCCAATCTACGTAATCCCGTACACCTACTCGCCTTTGGCCTAGGTTCAGGTTGTGCGCCCAAAGCCCCGGGTACCTTTGGCACAATAGCCGCCATCCCTTTTTGGTGGTTTTTACTGCAAGATGTGCCGCTGATTCCCTACTTATGTGTTCTTATCTCGGGCTTTGCTTTTGGTGTTTATCTTTGCGAGCAAACCTCAAAAGACCTAGGCGTACATGATCACGGCGGCATTGTCTGGGACGAATGGATAGGCTTATGGATCACCTTCCTAGCCCTACCTGCTGGCATAGAATGGGTCCTTATCGGCTTCCTATTCTTCCGCTTCTTCGACATCCTTAAACCTTGGCCGATTAAATGGCTAGACGAAAAAGTTCATGGTGGTTTTGGCATCATGATTGATGACGTGTTGGCTGGGATATTCGCCTTAGCCTGTGTACAGGCCTTAGCGTACTTCTTCTAACGGCGCTTTTTTTAGCTACGCGTCTTAACGACGAAGGTACCTTAACCAGCGCCATACGTTCAGCAAACTCGCCAGCGAACCTGCGACATACGTTAGTGCGGCAGCCAATAAAATCTGCCGCGCGCCCTTCATATCTTCGTCATTCAGATATTCACCTTTTTCTAAAATCGGCAACGCCTTACCAAAGCTCGCATCCCATTCCACTGGCAAAGTAATCAAGTGAACCAAGGTGCTAGCCAATACCGACAGAACCGCCACGATCAAGCTAACCCGACTGGCTGCTGGATTAACCGCCGCCAATAAAGGACTGATCCAAAACGCCACAGGGGCAATACGCTCAGCGACACCAGCAAACCTTGCCGCCTGAATACGCGCATTAAAAGTTGTCTCTTTATTATGATCTTGAATCGCATGGCCGACTTCATGCGCTGCCACCACAATCGCCGTCAAAGAGCGACCATTGAGCTTGTCTGGGGTTAACCTAACCACCTTATCGGTAGGGTCGTAATGATCTCCGATACCACGAGCAGGATCCGCTTCCTCAACGATGACACCTTCAAGCCCCTGAGCTTTAATAAGATGCTGCGCTAACTCACCACCCGTACCAGGGAAATCCTCTCGATCTTCGCTATGACGCTTAAGAACACGCCCTACCCACCACTGAGGCAGAGTAAACAGAGCTAATAACAGTAAAAATACGATAATCCACATAACGATAAAACCTAAACGAAATAATAAGCTGCCTATCATCATATCAAGGTTGAATTAACATTGCTGCGCCCCCAAATTAGGCATGTGCGATTAATCTTGTTAAAATGCGCGCCAAATTTACTAAGTCACCGTTAATTGTCTGCTTGTTAGCCGCTATTTCACGGCTATTGATTTCAAGCACCGAGGTTTCCCCTTTGAGCATTAAATACATCGCTTCTTCTAAACTGCCAACACCTTTTGGTGAATTCACCATGCATGGCTTCGAAGATGAAAGCACAGGGAAAGAGCATATTGCCTTATCAATGGGCGATATCGACTCAGGTGAGCCAGTACTAGCCCGAGCACACTCAGAATGCTTAACCGGTGACGCACTATTCAGCATGCGCTGTGATTGTGGTTATCAGCTAGAAGAAGCACTAAGCTCCGTTGCCAAAGCTGGCCGTGGTGTGGTTCTGTATCTACGCCAAGAAGGCCGCGGCATCGGTCTATTGAATAAGATCAAAGCCTACAACCTGCAAGACCAAGGTGCTGATACCGTAGAAGCTAACGAACAGTTAGGTTTTGGCGCTGATATGCGTAAATACGACATGTGCCAGCCGATGCTAGAGCACTTAGGTATTCAAACTATTCGCCTAATGACGAACAACCCACGTAAAGTGAAAGCTTTATCTGAAGCTGGGGTTAACGTCTTAGAGCGCGTAGCGATTGAAGTGGGGCGTAATCCGCATAATGATGGTTACTTGAATACCAAAGCAAACAAGCTAGGTCACTATTTAAAAGCCAGTGCCAAGGCCGATATTAGTCATCAAGATGACAACGCTTAAGGGCCGCTGCTGATTTGGGTCACCTTCACTGGTACCACCCATTTCCACGAGTCGCGGGCTCCTTGCTATGCCTTCGGTTACTTATAATACGACCTGTAATTTCGGCCACACAGTTAGCCATTTTTTAGTATGAACTCGCTTCATAAACACGTCTTTAGAGCGCTTTTTATTGTGTGAAATCTTTCCACTAAATAGGCTCTCCAAGCCAAACGCACTGACTATCGTTATTGAGTTATGCATATCTAATGCGGCACCAATTGCGGTTTCCTTTTCTGGCCAATAGCTCATTGCATCTAAACTAGATGTATATGGGGAATCACCATTACGACTATGCATGAAAGCCTGATTTTTAGCCTCCCATAGAGTGCCGGGATACTGTTCGTTTAATTGATCAGAAATTTGTTTTTCGATGACATTGTTTGCATCAGATTTATCGTAGAACACGATATCAATATCATTTAGAGCAGTGTTCTTTGAGTATATTGAATCCCAGACAAGGTTCCGTATGAATCCTGCTGCGACGTAGCAATCTGGTAAGCCAAGTTGACTAACAATAGAAAGAACTCGCATTCTTTCTGGGTCGTTCTGTATTAGGTCTATGAGTTCGTTCATTGTGTCACTTTAATATTTACGAGATGATTATATCATCTCTAATTAGGTGGCCAAATTCACCGTACCACTACAGAATCCGCAAAGAAACCAACAGCACCAAAAATTAAGATTAAACAGACTCTCTCTTGTACAGATAAATGTAAAACCAAGCCGAAAATTAGCACCGCTATTGAACTGGAAATGACTTGAAATAAAACTAGGCGCTTAAATGCTTTAGGCTCGATAAGTGGAGCAGCTAATAGAAATAATCGATATAACAGGTTACCCTTATATTCGATTGCAGGCTATAAACGTTGATTCTTCATGGTAAGCAAAGCAACGGCAGTCATTCAGGGTATTTATAATGCACGATGGATTGTGGTTATATTGCTTATACCCATCACACAAAGCTAAACGTCATGGAACCCATGCGATGACAGTCATTTTATTTGCATTATGTAGCGCATCGTTATTTACGATTATTTTCACTTACCTATTTCCTGTGCTTTACCATCTTAAAATAGGTGCCTTTTGGACCTGGGCTAAAAAACACCCCAAAAAATTCTTCGAGTCAGTCACAATAGCCTCCAGTGTCATGTTTATATTAATGTCTCTGCTACTCTCAGCAATGATATTTAGCTTATTCGACACCGCTTATAACCGTGCTTTTAGCGAATCGAAAGACTATATCTATATGGGTTCTAGTGACGATGGGCACCATTATATCGACAGCACAAGTCCGTCATCGCCGCTATTGCTACGATCAGCGAGAACATACAATGGCAGTTTTCATTCACTGCTGAGACCTCACACATTTGCAACTACCGCAAAAAATGGCTATTTAGGTGAAAAGGTCACACAAACTCAATTCTTTTATATCCTTTCTCGCTTAGCATTTATCCTAATGACGGCAACCATTGTGCTCTCTTTTTTACATACCAGTGTATCGGGGGCCGTTATACAAATACATAACGTACAAGAATATGGCCAATTGATAAGTCGCGGAGATTATTTTGATCAGGTCAGTGCCAATATAGGGCTGAGTAAGCAATCTGCAACGTTACTAGGGCTCGGGTCCATGTTTGCAGCTATGATTCTAAGTCTTGTGGCTATGAATGTTCATAGATCAGAGTCGCGCGCACCTTTTTATTCATTGCCTTTAGATATAAAGGCCGGAAATACCATTCACGCAAGACCTTTAAGCATCAATCCACTCATCGAACAAAAAACAGAACGTGACATCAGTGGTAGAAACAGTTATTCCTCTGTTGATACAGGAAAGCGCTTCCTGACCGTTGTGTATGAAAAGGGGATGCCTAGCCCTGTCTATTTGTCGCTACTCATGCACAAAAATGAGATACCTGGCTGGGTAGAAAAAACTGAGCAAGCCATTTCATCAAACACCGATCTTTCATTCGAACTCACTGAAAATCTTAGCCTTAAACTGCTTGAGTAATTATAGCGCCAGAGATAGTTCACTTAAAACCCCTCGATCATAATGAAAGACTAAGAGTCGTCCTCTTTAGCAATGCATCGTTTTAGCATCCAGTGTCAACGGTGCACGGTGCAGAAAGCTGACTATTGTATTGAGACAGCCACTTTTAATAATTTTCACTTCAATTTATTCAGCTCAGATAAAGCGTCCCAATCCCGCAGGGACGTTCACCAATGTCTTGTTAAACGATTCATGGTGTATGACCACCGATTAATACAGGGATCGTCATCGTAATAACAAAAAATATAAACTTGAAACCACCCCATCCAGCAAGAATAATTGAAGGGATTTCTAACATAGCAGCCTTTTTATTTATTGCTACTCTAAAGGCATAAACAGAAAAGGTGTTACATAAGAATACCGATAAAACCTGAAAGCCTTTCAAGGGATCGCTTTGATCAGAATACCATTGGACTATAAAAGAACAAAGACCAACAAGATATGCCACAGCAATTGCATTAAATTCCTTTTTCATACTTTACCGTTTAACGCTTTTGTTGTGGGGCGCTGAAAGCGTCCAAGCCCCGTAGGGGCTGAACCACCAACTTTTTGTTAGGCTTCATCCCTAGATTATCCATTGCTTCTGACCCCATGTTATCTTCATACTTTCAAATTGATCAGAGTTATCTTTCATATGAATTTCGATATTATTTTCTAAATGAAGTACTAACAGCTTATCGTCAGGAATAGTGTATTTAACAACATCAGAATTCATAATTTCGTAAAATTCAGGAGAAGGGAAACATCCTTCATACCACAGACCGATACACTCTCCGTTTCGGAATAACTCAATTTCTGATTCGATTTGGAAATCAATTTCTCCAAATGTAAGCTGTAGATCAAACTGCCCAATTCTAAGCTGAGTTGTGAAGCTACCTATAATTCCTTCGAGACATAAGTCTTGCGGTATTCGATTCATAAGAGCCTAACCAGGCTGTAGAAAAATTAACTTTTAAGCAAGAAAATCCACATACAGCTATTATTTAATTTGTTTTAGGTTTGCATACTCAAAGCTAAGAAAGTGAACAATTTGACTAATATATCACCAAATAAAGCTCAATTCATCGCCACCTAGCCCGCAATAACGCTATATCAGTAGCATAAGCCCACTACACCATACTTTCTTCGTATCTAGCATCACCATAACGCCATAATTTTTCCATATTATGAACCATACAAAACATCATCCACTGACAAGTCACTTTAGCCTTGCCTCGCAAGCTTAATTTATTCAAACGCTTGTTACTGGTGATATTTCCAAACACCGGTTCAATAGTCCACATTCGTTTTGCGTAATCCTTTTTACCCGCTACGCTATCTATCTTTTGTTTCATTAAGTCTAGGTAGCTAGTATTCTTTTCATTATCCACTACAAATGAAACTTGCCTGCCATGTTCATTGACTGGCTTCTTCATGCACTTAGTTTGTAATGGGCAGTCTCTACAATTTTTTAAGTAAGACTTGAAACGATAATATCGTTTATGACTAATAACAAAATGATCTCCGTGATACATCATCTCGTGCCCGTTTGGGCAAATGCAAACCAGGGCCTCTTTGTTAAAAGTAAAATCCGACGATGGAAATATCAACTTACCTTTAGACTTATCTTTTCTTGTCTTTTGACGATGAGCCTTATGTTTCTTAACCGTTTCAGATTCTGAAAACTTTGGATCTCGTTGTCGAAAATTATTATCTGGAATAACAGCATTAATGTTCTCACCAAATACATACTCCATATTAGCTTCACTAGAATACCCTGTATCGGCAGTTAACAAAGCGCCTCTGCTCAACACCGACTCACCAAGCTGAGATTTGATTTCTTCAATCATGGGTTTTAACGCAGTTTGATCTTGGCCAATTCCCACAGCATGAGTCGCTATCACTATTTGGTGTTTTTCATCAGAAGCAGTCTGGCAGTTATAGCCTTGTATAGTACCTTTTGATGTCGTCATTTTGGTACTTTCGTTATCGGTAATATTACTCTGTACTTCGTTTTTCTTTCGGCCTACGCCCATTCTCTTTTCGTTGCTCGCTAAGAATTCATCAATTTTATTAGCATTCTTTATTAATGTATCGACAGTCTGAAGCTCTTTCTTTTTATCGCCATCGTTTTTTTCAGAATCATTTAATAAATGATTATTAACAATTCGCTCTGCAGATTTGCGAAGCTTAATTGATTTCTTTTTTAAATCAGCATGAGTTCCACTCCATTCTTTAGATGCGTCAGAAGGAAGCTTACAACCATCAATTGCAAAGTGCTCTTTTCCCACTAGGCCACTTTTACAGCAGATCATTAACAGCTTGTGAAATAGATCTTTAATTTCATCACAATGACTACTGGCAAAATCTGCAATGGTTGTGAAGTGTGGCGTACGTCCTGAGGCAAGAGACATGAATTTCAAATCAGTTTTGCAATTACGTTCAATGGCTCGACTGGAAGTGATGCCTCTGTAATAGGCATAAAATATTACTCTCAATAATAAAGCGGGAGGATATGCTTTTCGACCAACTGATTTATTTTTATAGCGACGAGTAAATTCAGTTAAATCTAATTGATGAGTTATTAATTGGTATAGACAAAATTCAAAAGTATTTTCTCCTAATACTTCTAAATAGTTAATATCTAAAAATACACTTTGATTCAGATTGTCGTCTAAGAAATTGGCCATGAAATCGTTGATCAGCGGTAAAAATGATATTTTACAGGAAAGGTGCTGATAATTCGCGGGCTCAGGCTATTTTCCTACAGCCTGAACGCCTAGTATTTGCGGCGGTTTGCAGCGAGGTACGAGCGAAAAACCGTCCAAGCTACGCAGTAGTTGATGCAACATACTTTTGTTAAATTCATTTCTCACTCTGAATTGTAACGTCAGATTTACTAAAATAATCATCAATGCTTATCATTTTATTCCTGCCATGTAACTTATAGCTAATCATAGTAGTCCCACCAACTTCTCGTAACCTATACTTCTCTTTAATTGATTCCTTGTAAAATTTAACCATTTTATATTTAGGAATAATTGATATATACCTTAGTGTCGCAATATCTACGGATGGGTGATCGGAAATTTCTTTTTTCTTAGCGGTCGAATGCACTGAAATTCCGTAAAACAAGGCAGATTTGCTTTTCTTTTTATCTACTGCTGGCTTAGTGTTCTCTATTTTTAATGTGCTTACCTCGCAAGGAGTACTCTGAAACGATTTTTTTCCACTTGCAGTTTCGCAGTGGTATATTTTTCCTGCATGAGAATAAAATGACAGGAATAGTAGAGTTGCTAAGAATATTTTTTTCATATACTCACTTTAATTTAACGCCAATATTGTGGGGCGCGAAAGCGTCCCAGTGCCGTAGGCACGATCACGAATGCCTTGTTAGAGGCTGCTGTATATTTAAATGAGTTGCCGACTGCCAACTGTTACTCGATCATTTTCTGTCCAGGAATAAGGATTTGATGGTGCATCAAAAGCTTTGGCCCATTCTTCTTTTGTAGGTTTGTTAACGGCACCAACAATAGCGCATTTACTACAATGTAATTCTAAGCACACATCAGCTAAAGCAGTTGAATAAACCTCCCACTCATGAGCACATGTTTTGGGATCTTCGAAAACATATTTAATAGCGAACCATTGCCATAATTTTATTAATAATTTCTTCATCTATTTGCCTTCTAACGCCCAGCTCAACTGCCGGAGGCTACTGGCGCCTTTTTTGCGGGGTTATGCAAAAAAAGGTGACAGTGGCCGGAGGTCAGATTGCAGCTGCTTGTTAGGCGCACTTGCTAGACACCCATTTTTTGTAGACAGATAGCCAGCGATGTGAATTTTCATGTTTTAGTTTAGATGTTGCACCCGTTGCGTGTGCATTTACGAAAAATGCTAGGTCTCTTGGTGTATGCATCTCCAAAACCACAATATCCTTCTCAAAATCTGAGAGCTCATAGCCATAGCTTTTATAGAATACTTCCCATAATGCAATGTTGCTATCGGCATTCATCCAATCAATCTCATGATAGAAGTCCGATAATAGTGTTTTTGTTGCTGTTAAAGGTTCGTAACTCATATCTCTCTATAGCCGCCTAACGCCTTGCCATAAAGGGCGGAGCGTCGCGACGTCCAAGCCCACAGTCTTTTCGTGGGCTGCCTTTAATGCAATTGTTACTTGCTACCCCATTTCGCGGTTTCTTTGATCAAGGCTTAGCAAGTTATTAATTAATACAGGAAGTATGCTTTGGAGAGTTTCTGATTTTTATCAAGAAACCAATTTGGACAACTTCCTTGCTGTTCGTGGCTGGTATATTCCCAGCCGAATGAATACCCATAGATTACAGGAAACTCATTAATACTGCTAAAGGCTTATTATGAAAAATCACTTAAGCCAAGTAACGCCAATATTGTGGGGCGCTGAAAGCGTCCCAGTCCCGAAGGGACGTTCACCAATTTCTTGTTACGTGCTCGGACAAATGCCACCATTTTTTGTAACGAGCGTGCGCTTTAATGACTTAGATATTTTTCCAACCCTGCCTTCTGCCCAATCCGAGAACGAATAGCTGACAATTAACACTTTAGCTCCGTACAAAAAGTATTCACCTTCGTAAATATCATTAATACGATGGCATCGCACTGGTGATTTCTTTTTAGAAGTATAAATTAACATACCTTCATTCGCATTATTATTTATAAAAGATGTACCTGAAAACGTGTTTTTAATTTCGAAAGAATACATGCCCAATTTTAATTGGCCATAACTAGGCAAGAGATTTTTTTGATGAATGCATTCGATATTTTTTCCAGCTTGGGATAAAGAAACTGACTCAACGGATATTTCACCGTGCCTTTTATCATTTAAAACTTTAAAAACTGCATCGACTACACCATCAGTTAAACATTTAAAATTATATGCTTCTTCAAAGCCTCCAATCAGAGACCGAACTTCATTGATGTCAGGTGCATTTACCATTCCTAAGTAAATATTTAGGTAATATTCCTGATCCAGTGCATTAGCTTGCAAAGAAATAATAGCAATTATTATGCAGAATTTAATTTTCATATTCACGTAACGCTTAGCTAAAAGGCGTGCGTCTAGCACGTCCGGTGGAGGCCGTCTTTTTGGCCGGAACGCATTTAAGCGTATTGTTATACGGTTTCATTTTCGCCGTCTAAATTTGCTAATAATAAACAATACATTGTCGAATGATGTTTCCAGTGCCATTGAAAGTTGTACGGATATGATCCCATAAATCCAAATCACTCCCATCAAATATGTAAAAGCATTTTCTAACCCAAACAACAGCATTAAAATAAACCAAGCGATTAATGAAATTAACAGGGCATAAATATTTGGTCTTGTTCTAACTTTCCAAACTGTAATTGGGCCGAATATAATACAGACAATAATTGCCCAGAACATTTCATATGAGTCGGGTATAAAACCTGAGAGTGACAATACTCCCCCTAAAGCGCACCCAATTATAATCGATATTTTTAGATCAGGTCCCATATTTATACCGTATAACGCTTTAGCTAACGGGCGTGCGTCTAGCACGTCCGGTGGAGGCCGTTTTTTGGCCGGAACGCATTTCAGCGTATTGTTATGTTTCAATTCTAAGCTGCTCTATTTCACTTGGCTCTTTCATCTCGATAAACCACCTTAGATTAGAGCCAAGTTTTTTATCAGCTTTTATCGGGTAGCTTTTTACATCGTTACCTTGCTCGAACTGAATATCTAAGTAAAAATCACTATCTGTTCCGCAGCCATAGTTCCAAAAATATCTGTAGTTTGATTGTGACAATGCGTTGAATGGCTTGTGCTGAAAAATGCGCTTTATACTGTTGTAGCCAGCTTTAGTTACACCAAACTGATAGACATTCCGAGCATCTCCAAAGCACTTAGCTATTTGAGCAAAGAAATCTCCATTTTTCTCAAAGGCACCCAATATTTCTATCATTTTTTCATGCTTCGTACGCATATCTATCCTGAAACATAACGCCTAGCATTTGCGGCGGTTTGTAGCGAGGTACGAGCGGAAAACCGTCCAGACCACGCAGTGGTTTATGCAACATGCTTTTGTTAGCCTTGGGCTGCATATAAGTTCGCAGATTCCCAAAACCCACCATTCTCTTCTTCAATCTTGTCAGCCACTATATTCTCATGCTCTTCCAAAGGTATTGCATCATCACCATTCTCAAGATAAAACTGCTCAATTAAATTCTCGCGGGCAGAGCGGTCTCTGGGGTAAGGCTCACCAAAGAACTTCATCGCATTAGAGATTGATTCTGCACATTCGGGCATGCCTATTTTAATAAATGCTTCCACAGCCTCTGGAGCTAATACTCCCGTAGGATTTGAGAAGAACTGACCAAGACCACCATTTAGTATTTCAGATTGAGCCCAGTGAGCTGAAAATAAAACTTTCTGTTTTTCTGTAGCCTTCGAGTACTGTGCAATAAAAGCATCGCCGCCTTCATAAATACTAATGGTATCCCAAACTGGATCTACGAAATCCCAATACAGATCAGACATCGAATAAATTTCCTAAGAGGCTAACGCTTTTGTTGTGGGGCGGTGAAACGTAGCGAGGAACGAGCGAAGTTTAACCGTCCCAGCACCGTAGGTGCGAACACCAACTGATTGTTAAGTTCATTCATCCTTAACACGAACCCACTCTGAATTTATTGATTCTCTCGTTGCACTCCATCCTGGGGGTAAATCTGCAATCGAGTATAACGTTGGATCAAGGTTTATGGCTTCCCCCATACCGACAATCATAAGGTCTTCAGATCTATTAGTTGTACCACAGGTAAATGCCCAAGAATCATCATCCTGATAATGCACAACCATTAATATAGGAAAGGATTTTTCAACAACTTGTTTTGTCGTAATAGCCGCAACATTCTGCGCCTGATCAAAAGGCCAGTCCAATTCATTTTCTCCATATGAGAATAAAGTAAAACTAAGTAACGCAAAAATTAATGTAAATTTCATATTTATAGAACTTAACGCTTTTGTTGTGGGGCGCTGAAAGCGTCCAAGCCCCGTAGGGGCTGAACCACCAACTTATTGTTATGGTTCTTTTTCATTTTTCTCTAAATCTTTAAGAGCTTTTTTAGTACTTTTAGGCATCAACAATTTAGTTAATAACTCTGGAAATAGTACGAAGGCCCCTATTTTTGAAACTTTCGATTTTGAGGAGTATAAAACCAAAGCTAGCATGCCAATGGCCACAGTAATTCCTACATAGAGTAGTCCATATACACCACTGGCATAGCCGACTGAAAATACAATCAAAGCTGTTAAAACTATTCCTGCAACCGTATCTTTATTCATAACTCATTGAGCCATAACATTTTAATCGTAAGCATGCGCGTTTGCACGGAAGCGATATTTCACGACTTCAGTACAACTATTTGATTTAACTCGGTAATTTTTTGAAATCCATTTCCAAGCTCCAGAAATACGCGCATGCGCATTTACCTAAATAACGAGGGTCTCGTTATGTCAGGTTCCATTTTGATAATGCACTGATTTTGCTACATTTTTTATAAGAGTGCCAGTGCAAACGTGCACTGAAAAATATCTTTCCGTGCAAACGCGCACGAAAAAATCTAATACGCAAAAATCATCTGTTTATACAACCAGCATTTCAACTTGCAGTATTTGCGCTTATTAAAGAGGTGAATCTAAGGCTAATTAGACTTCAGGTGATGGGATAAAAGTTAAAGTGATGAGCTATAAAAAACTCATCACTTTAGCAACGATAGCTGCTTGATCGATACCGATATCGGTCAACTGCTGAGTTGGGGATGCATGCTCGATATAACGATCCGGAATGCCCATTAACTGGCAAGGTGTATGAATACTTTGTTCGGCCAAATATTCTAGTACCGCAGATCCTGCTCCGCCCATAATTGCGTTTTCTTCTACGCAGATTAACTGGTCGTGAGTCTTAGCTAATTCAGTCACTAGCTCTGCGTCTAATGGTTTCACAAAGCGCATATCGGCAATGCTGATATCAATGCCTTGCTGTGCGAGTTCTTCTGCAGCTTCTAACGCAAAGTTCACACAAGAACCAAAGGCTAATACAGCAATTGATTTGTCTGTATTTTTTTCAACATTATTAGCGCTAGCAGAACGCTGGCGTCGCATAATGCCTTTACCAATCGGTAACAGCTGCATATTAGCTTGCGCTTCAATACCTGCACCGCTGCCACGAGGATAACGCACGGCAGTTGGACCTTGATATTGATAACCGGTATATAACATTTGGCGACATTCATCTTCGTTCGAAGGTGCCATTATTACCATGTTCGGAATCGGGCGTAAGAAGCTGTAATCGTAAGCACCGTGGTGCGTTGGGCCATCTTCACCCACCAGCCCTGCACGGTCGATGGCAAACATCACATCGAGGTTCTGCAAAGCTACATCGTGAATTAACTGATCATAGCCACGCTGTAAAAAGGTCGAGTAAATCGCCACGACTGGCTTAGCACCTTCGCACGCCATGCCTGCCGCTAACGTCACCGCATGTTGTTCGGCAATGGCGACATCAAAATAACGTTTAGGATATAACTCAGAAAAACGAATCATGTCTGAGCCTTCACGCATGGCTGGGGTAATTCCCATCAAGCGCTCATCGGCTTCTGCCATATCGCATAACCAGTTACCAAAAATATTGGAGTAGGTTTGCTTAGTAATCGCTGGAGAGCTATCGACACTGTTATTAGTACTTGTAGCAGAGCTCTGCTTTTTCAACGCGTGGTATTTAATCTGCTGTGCTTCTGCTGGTGCAAAACCTTTGCCTTTTTTCGTCACGATATGAAGAATCTTAGGCCCTGGTAATTTTTTCAAATTTGCCAAGGTGTGCACAAGCTCTTCGGTATCGTGGCCATCGATCGGACCGTAATAATTAAAACCGAGCTCTTCAAAAAAGATACCTGGGGCGACCATGGCTTTCATGTGCTCTTCGGTCTTACGCATGAATTCCCAAGCGGTGCTGCTTTTTTGCAGTATTTTTTTGCTGCCTTCTCGTAGCGAAGAGTACGTTGGGCTAGACCAAAGACGAGTGAAGTATTTATTCAGCGCCCCCACGTTATCGGAAATTGCCATGTCGTTATCATTGAGGATAACCAGCATATCGGCTTTTTCATGGCCAGCGTGGTTTAAGGCTTCAAACGCCATTCCTGCAGTCATCGCGCCATCACCAATAATCGCAACGGCTTGATTGTCTTTACCCATCGCGCGCATGCCAAGGCTCATGCCCATAGCAGCGCTGATCGAGGTAGAAGAGTGGCCTACTCCAAAAGTATCGTATTCACTTTCGCTGCGTAATGGAAAAGCCGCTGGCCCTTCTTTCGTGCGAATAGTCGGCATCTGCTCGCGACGGCCGGTGATGATTTTATGCGGGTATGCTTGATGACCAACATCCCAAACAAGTTTATCGTTGGGAGAATCAAAGACATAATGCAGCGCTGTGGTGAGTTCAACCACCCCTAGCCCAGCACCAAAGTGTCCGCCCGATTGGCCAACACTGTAGATTAGGTATTCGCGTAACTCGTGATTAAATTGCTCGAGCTGATCTAAAGCTAATAAGCGCAGATCTGCCGCATCGGTCACAGAGTCCAATAGAGGCGTTGTTGGTCTTTCATTGGGTATTTCAGTAAACATGCACATCACGATGTTGCGGGCATATAAGGCAGAAACTCAATCATTCCGCCTTTATGCGCTTATTCATTATAGTAAAAGGCGCTATTCTACTCTTCTAGCACGGCAAGTAGAACCAATAAATAAAGCGCCCTTCTTTATACTGTTTGTTAGCTCAAAAATTAGTGATCGCGTGTGATGATGTAATCGGCCAGCTGCTCTAAGGCGATAGTATTACCTTTAATATTCTGCAATGCGCTTAAGGCTACTTGATGTAGCTGCTTCGCTTTCTCTTTAGCCCCTTCAAGCCCCAGTAGCGCGGGGTAGGTTGGCTTATTCAAAGCGATATCAGCACCTTGCTGCTTACCGAGTGTCGCAGTATCACTTTCAATATCTAAGATGTCGTCTTGCACTTGAAAAGCAAGGCCAATGGCATTGGCATAAGTGGTTAGGTGCTTGAGCGTTTCTTCATCAGGGTCACCACAATAAGCACCCATCAAAACACTGATACGAATTAATGCCCCTGTTTTATGCGCGTGCATGCGCTCTAGATGCTCTAAATCCACGTCTTTACCAACTGACGCTAGATCAATCGCTTGCCCTGCCACCATACCCGAGGCACCAGAGCCTTGGCTTAATAAGCGAATCAGTTGTAAACGCTGCGCCATAGAGAAATCTGCTGGCATCTCGGCCAAGATCTCAAACGCCCCAGTCAATAAAGCATCACCCGCTAGAATGGCAGTTGCTTCATTGAATTTTATATGACAGGTTGGCTGACCGCGACGTAAATCATCATCATCCATCGCTGGCAGGTCATCGTGAACTAAGGAATAGCTGTGTACCATTTCAATCGCGGCCATCGCGATATCAACCTTTGCAACATCAGCCTTCGCATCATCAATGCCCAAAGCCTGAGCTGTCGCTTGAACTAAAAAAGGACGCACTCGCTTGCCACCATTAAATAAGCTGTAAGCCATCGCTTCAGCCAGATAGTTATCGCTAATATTTAAATGGTTTAATGCTTGGTCAAGTGCGGTTTCACAGCGTTGTTGGCTGGATAGCAGTTGTTGTTTAAAACTCATACAGACTAGTCTTCATCACTTGGTGTTGAAAATGGTTGAGCTTCCATCTGACCATTTTTCTGTAATAACAATTGCACTTTCTGCTCGGCTTTGGCTAAAGCATTCTGGCAATCACGGGTATATTTAATCCCTTGTTCAAACGCTTTTAATGAATCTTCTAGAGTCATTTCACCCGATTCCATGCGCTCAACTAGACTTTCTAATTCCGCTAGGGATTGTTCAAAATGAAAGGTTGTTTTCGCCATAGTGCACCTATATTTCCTACTTTAAGCTATCACTCAGTCGCGCCACACTAACCGAGCATTCTCTTCTAATCAAGTAGCGAATTCGCACAGGCTCCTATGCTAAGAATTGCAGCAGAATAAAAATCTTTGGCTACACTTTTATATATAACTATTAACACTCTTCAATTATTACAATATAGCTAAAGGAGTAGCAGTGGATCTCGCATCTCTGGTAGGAATATTAGGCGCCTTCGGCCTAGTCGTCATGGCAATGGTTCTCGGTGGCGACATTATGATGTTCGTCAACGTCCCCTCTTTACTCATCGTGGTCGGCGGTAGTTTATTTGTCGTTTTAATGAAGTTCGAAATTGGTACCTTTTTTGGTTCTTTCGCCATCATGGCCAAAGCCTTTATGTTTAAAGTCAGCAAGCCTGAAGAAATCATTGAAGAAGCGGTTGAGCTTGCCGGTCTTGCTCGTAAAGGCGGTCTGTTATCACTCGAGGGCAAAGAAGTCAGTAACGACTTCCTTGCCAAAGGCATCCAGCTATTAGTCGATGGTCATGATCCCGAAGTTGTAAAAGCCTTGCTCGGTAAAGATATGAAGCTGGCACAAGAACGCCACAAATACGGCGCAACGTTCTTTACCCACATGGGCGATGTAGGCCCAGCGATGGGAATGATTGGTACCTTAATTGGCTTAGTTGCCATGCTAGCTAATATGGATGATCCCAAATCCATTGGCCCTGCAATGGCAGTTGCTCTACTGACAACGCTTTATGGCGCCATGATGGCGACCATGATTATGATTCCGATGGCCGACAAACTTATGCTTCGTGCTGAACAAGAAGGCTTGATTCAAAAGATGATCGTTGATGCCCTAATCGCCATTCAAGGTGGTCAAAATCCCCGTGTAATTGAAGCTATGCTGCAGAATTATGTTAAAGAGAAACAACGTGCGGTAGCGGAGTAATCAAGGATGAGTGATGAGGAAGAAGAAGTCTGTGAATGCCCCGCGGGGATTCCTGCATGGGTAATGACATTTGCCGATTTAATGTCGCTATTGATGTGCTTCTTCGTTTTATTATTATCATTTGCCGAAATGGACGCCTTAAAGTTTAAGCGTTTAGCAGGTGAACTGCGCCAAGCATTTGGCGTGCAAACTCAAATTAATGCCGATGATCCACCCAAAGGCACTAGCGTTATTGCTAAGCACTTTAGCCCTTCTATTCCTGAGCCCACCCCTATTAATGAAATTCGACAGAAGACCAGCGACTTAACTAAAAGTAGCTTAGAAGTTTTATGTCAGGACGAGATCACTCAACAACAAGAGCGCCAAGGTGACGAAGGCCAGAAAACTCGAGAAGTTGTTGTACCAACAGAGTCTGTGGCAGAAAAGAAAGCCGAGGAAACCGCGGTTGAAATAGCCGCCGAACTAGAGTCTGAAGTCTCTAGTGGTAAAATCGAAGTTGAAACTCAGGGTAAAAAAATCATCATTCGTATTCGTGAAAATGGCGCTTTTCGCTCTGGCTCGGATTACATTCACGATAGATTCTTGCCCGTTATCGATAAAATTCGTGAAGTATTAGTCAACTTACCTGGGCGAATTTCGGTAGAAGGCCATACCGATGACATTCCAACTCAAGGTGGGCGTTTCAGTTCAAACTGGGCGTTATCATCTGCTCGCGCTGCCGCTTTCGCTCAAGAATTATTTATTGCCCCTGAAATGGGTCAGCATAGATTTCAAGTGGTTGGCCATGGGGATGTGAGACCTCTCGTTGAAAATACAAATGCCGAATCCCGGGCTCGCAACCGTCGAGTAGAGATTATTATTCTGCAAACAACTGATGGTGATGATGACGACAAACCATTAATTGAAACCCCTGAAAAAGCCATCGATGACGCATTGAACTCAAGACCCGAAGATTTTGAGCTCGACAATAATGAAATTTTTTAAGCAACCACGAAAGATATAAAAGGATAAAAGATGTCTGATGAACGCCGCCGCTTTTTTCGTATTGATGATGAAGCTGAAGTGAGTTTTAAAACCATTAGCGATGATGAATACCAGGCGTGGTCGGAAGGCCAGCAGGATGAAGAAAGTGAAAATTTTGCAAAAATAGAAAGTGAAATTGGCATAGCACTATCAAACTTAAAAAGTCAGCAGCCACAGTTGGCTAAAATTTGTGAACTATTGAATCAGAAAATTAATTTAACCATGAGCAACAACCCGTCAGGCCACGCTTTTGTTGATAACGGTGAACTCAAACCGATTAACCTGAGTGCTTGCGGTATTGCCTTCCAGAGCGATGAAGATCTTAGCCAAAACCAAAGCATTTTATTACAGTTAAAGCTAAAGCCATCAAATGTCTCAATAGTCACAACAGGGAAGGTTGTTGATACCGGTACAGAAAACAACAAAAACATTGTTCGTGTCGACTTTCAGAACTTAGGGGAGAACAATCAGGACTTGTTAATTCAACACCTTTTCCACGTTCAAAGTCGAGAACTTAAAAAACAACGCGCTGAGGAATAAGGTGCTCAGTTTTAATACCATAATCATAATAAAATACATTGTATTAACCAATAAACCCCATTCCTATCGCTATTTGAGCCAAGTTTTCATAACTCATTGCAAACAATTTTTTCCTGAGTAATCTAGAAAATAAATCTGGCCATACTAATAATTCATTAGTGGGAGCTAGATAAAAGATAATAATAAAAACACCTCAAATGAGCAGTTAACATGATAAATAAAACTCTTACCATGGCAATGGGCGCAAGCTTAATGCTAGGCAGTCTTGAATCTCAAGCATTTACCCAACCGACCCATAAACGCATAGTACAAGACGCTGTTGCTTACATGCAGGCACATCCAGAATCTACTAATTTTGCTAAATTAGCCGCTACTGCTAATGCCGCTGGTTATACGATTGAGCAGTTTGCAGAAGCTTTAGGCCAAGGGGCTCGCGATGTGGATGACTTCCAAGATACTTTTCTTTGTGGCGCAGTAACAGGTGATTGTGTTGATGCTCCTGTTTTTGGCATAGGTAGCTTCGTTGCAACTTATACCGCATGGTGGCATTTCCAAAATCACTCTCGTGGTGGCGATGTTCACGGTAATGATCTCGCTGGTTATAACTACAGCCAAATCCCAGTAAAGGGCACAGAAGATAGCTTGCTAGGCACATGGTTAGTGGGCGATCACTTAGACGATGGTAAAGGGGGTATGACAGGTTGGTGTTTCTGGCGCTGGTGTAATGAAGATTCAGAATACAATTCATATGGAATTACCGCTAAAAACTACAGCGTAGACAGTCATAATAGTAAATCTCACTTTGACGATTTCGAAGACGCTGCTTTTCAGCCAATCGATAACCTAGGTCAATACTGGTACAACGAATTTATTAACACCCCCACGGTTCAAACTCTGGGTTTCGCATTACATACCACTGATTTATTACAGCCCCACCATACCTGGACCACTTCTGCGAACAATCACGGTGGCTGGGAATCTTGGGTCGAAGATAATTACGAAGCCAAAGATATGAATAATGATGTAGCTGTTACGGAAGCGATGAATAGCTTTACCCCTATCGCGACAGGACAAAATGATATTCGCCCACTCTTAACCGAGGGCGGAGCAATTTCATATAGCCAAGGCGGTATCGTATTAAGCAGTACTAGTGATGCAGATCGTTCTGAAGTTGCAGCAACTGTAATTCCTCATGCTATTGCTATGGTCGTTCATGTATTGAATCATGCAGCAAATCGCTTCTAAGCTGTAGTTTTAAACTATTCGCTTCTATTCATTACTAGGCGGCCAACATGGCCGCCAATTTATATTTGGTTATTCCCATGAAAAAAGTTACCGTTATTTTTTGCGCGCTTGTTGTTTTTTATTCTCAATATATTTTAGCAAAAGTTCAGTACGACATTACAGATCCCAGCATCGCCGCTACTATGGGAGACTTGGTATTAAGTGCCAATACGATTGAGATATTTTGGCATTCATATAATCACCCAAATCGCCCGATTACACCACCGCAAGCAATGCAGAAAATTATTGATGATGCATTATTAGCTCAACATGCCCGCAGAACCTTACCCAATGACATACTTAATAGTACAAATAAAGTTGGGTTTGCCAATGATGTTATGCAGCAGGATCGAGCTACAGCATTAATTCGTAAAACATACGGCAAAGAACTAATCACCGAAGTAAAAAATCTTCCTCAAGGCATTGGCAGCCTTTACCAGTTTAATAATGAGATTACCGCAGACAAACTGGCAGAGTTGATGACACTAAAATCAGCCTTAATGATTGAGGCTAATCCAGAGCAGCAGACTGAGGCACAAAAGACTATTATTGCCACCTTGAATTTCTCACCTGCCAAATTAACCACCAGCGCTCAGCAGCTAACACTGTGGGATATTTATCGCCGCCAAAACGTTCAAGGCCGCCTTGCAATTCATAAAGCAGATTTAAATTATCTACAAGGTCAGGTTAAACAACATGTTGGGGCATTAATGGTATTAGCTTGGGCAAAGAAAAATATATCCCCTACAGACTACGCAGCCATAAAAGAAATATTATTAAACGAGCAACATAAAATTCGATTATTAGAAAGTATGGGACTGCATGCTGATGTTCACGACGACAACCCTGCTTTACGTGAATACGCTAAAAATATTAGTGAAGAAAAAATTAAACATTTTTATCAAACCAACAAAGATGAATTCGCTGTTGTTGAGCGAGTTAAGGCCCGCCACATTCGAGTCGCTAGTCAAAAACTTGCCGACCAAGTTGCCGCTGAAATTAAAGCAGGATTAGATTTTGACGTCGCTATTAAAAAATACTCTATCGCCGATGATAAAAATGACGCTATAGCAGGAGATTTAGGCTGGCTTAAGCGCAGCGATAAAAATCGTAGTTGGTTACATGCGATCGCGTTCATGCAGCAAGCAGGAAAAGTATCAGCGCCGTTTCGTAGTCCACAAAACCAGGGGGATATTGTTTACGAAATCATCTTTGCCGATGATCGTATCGATGGCCACTTACCTTACAGTGATCCGACAGTTCGCTATGAGGCTAGCCGTGATATTGCCTTGAAAGAATTACGCCAAGAATTTACTACTCTTCAAACAACACTGCGTAATAATGCAGACATTCATCTCAATAAAGCGGCATTAAAATAATGCCCGTTAATTAAGGACTATCTTTGTATGCGAATTTTGATTGTCATTCTATCTCTCGTGATGGCTTGCCTCATAATTTTTTGGCAATCAGACTCACAAATTTTATTTTGGCAGGAGTCTAGTGAGAGCTCAAAATATGAAATCTTAAAAGCCAACGATCAATCTGCTAGCGCGATAAATGCCGCTCAGGCAGCAAGCAAAGAAACGAGCAGGGGAGTTGAATACGACGTTCAAGGTTCTCAATTTTATGAAGAAGCATTTACTCCAAACCCTGCGGCAATTGCTTCAATGCGCCAAGCCCGACTTGAGGGTGACCCACGAGCACCCAAGTTTGGTGAATATCATGAGCGTGAAATTCCGACCAAAGAAGAGTTGGGCGATCACGAGCAGTATCTAGAATATGAACGCCGCCAGCAAAAGCGCGTTTATCGAGCTTATGTCGATGCCAGCAAGATCAAAACAACCCAATTACGCAGTATGATCGAAAAGGGCAAAATCGAAGGTATTAGCGCAGAAGAGATTGCATTTGCCGAAGAAAAGATCCGCGGCATTGAAGAAATGGCAATCAAACTTCAACAAGACTATCCCGACATTATGGAAGACAGTTACCAGCCACCCGCCGATTGGCTAATCGAAAACCTTGGCCAAAATGACGATTCTAATAAAACTGACAAATCTACGCCTAAAATTGACTAATAAGCCGTCTTTAAATGGCCTTCTAGGCCCTTGTAGATAGCCCTATTCAAGCCAATAGAGGTATACTAGCGCTTATGAATATTAAAAAATGCCAGGAGCATAACGCCTAGTGAGCAAACCCCGTAATAAAAAACCTCAAGATCCACATGCCGCGCGCGAAGCTAAGAATTATGAAAATCCGGTGCCAAGCCGCGAGTTCATTCTTGAGACCTTAGTTGAATTAGCGACTCCTTCGACCTACGAAGAAGTCTGTGCTGCGCTGCATGTTGATGACGAGGATCGTACCGAAGGTGTACGACGTCGGTTAATTGCTATGGCTCGTGATGCCCAAATCGACAGCAACCGCGGTCGCCAAACTTATTTCCCGCTTGATCCTAAAAAGATTGCCATTGGCATTCTGCAAGGCCATAAAGATGGCTACGGATTTCTGCTGTGCGAAGAAGGCGATGATGTTTACATCTCCAATAATCAAATGCGTAAAGCCTTCCATGGCGATAAAGCTATGGTTCGCATTACCGGCACCGATCGTCGTGGCCGTTTAGAAGGTCAGATCGCTAAGGTACTTGAGCACAATACAACGCACATCGTTGGCCGCTATTTCGAACAAGCCGGTGGCGGTATTGTTCGCCCCGATAGCAAGCGCATCAGCCATGAAGTAATCATCGCCGCCAAAGATCGCAACGGCGCTCAGCACGATCAATTCGTCAACGTTGAAATTATCAATCAGCCACGTCCAGGTGAAATGATCACCGGCCGTGTCGCTGAAGTGCTAGGCAATAACTTAGCTCCGGGGATGGAAATCGAAGTTGCTATTCGTAGCCACGATATTCCAAATACTTGGAATAAAGAATTATTAGAAGAACTAAAGTCGATTCCTGAAGAAGTGATCGAGAAAGATAAGAAGAAGCGTGTCGATTTACGCGATCTTCCGTTTGTCACCATTGATGGTGAAGACGCGCGTGATTTCGATGATGCCGTTTATGTAGAGAAAAATAAACGCACCAATGGCTGGCGTTTATTCGTTGCCATTGCCGATGTATCTCATTATGTCCCTGTGGGCAGCGAACTGGATAAGGAAGCGACTAAGCGCGCGACCTCGGTTTACTTTCCAGAAAACGTTGTCCCAATGCTGCCAGAAGCCATTTCTAATGGCTTGTGCTCACTGAATCCTGAAGTTGATCGTTTAGTCATGGTCTGCGAAGTGACGATCAGTGAAAAAGGCAAGATGTCGGGCTACAAGTTTTTCGAAGCCGTTATTCACAGCCATGCACGCCTGACCTACAACTTAGTTTGGGAAATGCTGCAAAAGCCAATGACGGATGAGGGCAAGCAATGGCGTAAGCATTACCGCCCTATCGTGCCGCATTTAGAAACTATGTACGGCCTGTATAAAATGCTGCGTAAAGGTCGTACCAAACGTGGCGCCATCGATTTTGAAACTGTAGAAACAAAAATCGAATTTGATAGCGAACGTAAGATTAGCCAAATTGTTCCAACCTCACGTAACGATGCTCACATGATCATCGAAGAGTGCATGTTGATGGCAAACGTTTGTGCCGCTGATTTCCTTAGCCGTTATAAAGTGCCTGGTTTATTCCGTGTGCATAATGGCCCAAGCGATCAGAAGCTCGATAACCTAAGAGAGTTTTTAGGGGAAATGGGATTGAGCATGGCCGGTGGTGATCCATCTCCAAGCCATTACCAAGAGCTGCTAAAACAAATTGCTGATCGTCCTGATGCTAAATTAATTCAGACGGTTATGTTGCGCTCGTTAAGCCAAGCTGTTTATCAGCCTGAAAACGAAGGCCACTTTGGTCTGGCGTTTGATGCTTACGCGCATTTCACTTCACCGATTCGTCGTTATCCTGATTTATTAGTGCATCGCGCTATTCGCTCAGTGATTCGCAGCACTCGTGAATGCAAACATGTACGCCGCGTTGAAGGTGCGGGTCGTTTGGCGAAGAAAGTTATCTTCCCTTACGATATTCCTGCAATGGAAACCTTAGGTCAACATTGTTCGATGGCCGAACGCCGCGCTGACGATGCGACTCGTGATGTTGTCGACTTTTTGAAATGTGAATACATGGAACAGCATGTCGGTGGCGTTTTTGAAGGCACTATTGCTGCTGTGACTGGTTTTGGTTTATTCGTCTCGTTAGACGAAATTTTTGTCGAAGGTTTGGTTCACATATCCAACCTTAATAATGACTTCTACCAGTTTGATCAGGTTAAGCATCGCTTGGTCGGCGAACGTACGCGCAAAACTTTCCGCTTAGGCGATAAGTTGTGGATTCAAGTGATGGCTGTATCCCTTGATGATCGTAAGATTGATTTTGGTTTAGCTACCGCTCCAGGTAACGAAGGCCGAGTCGATATTACTGAGCAGGGGCAAGGTCACAAACCTGCTGCTGGTAGAAAATCGCATAAACGCCCTGTTTCTCGTCGCCCTGCTAGCCACTCTCAAGGGAGTTCAAATTCTGATAATGAATCTGGCACTGAAGGCGGAGAGAAAAAGAAGCGTCGTGGACTGCGTCGCAATAACCGTAAAAAGACCACTAACCCTGGTGCTAAAAAAACCAACGCTAATAATACAAATGATAGCAATCCATCTAAACAAGCTAATAAAGCAAATGGCAGCAATACTAGCGACAGCAAGAAAGACCGTCCGGCGAAAAAGAAAAAACGCCCAATGTCTAAGCGTCAGAAGTTAAACGGTGCCGCTGCTAAATCGAAAAATCAAAGTGCCGACTCTAAGACGCGCAAGCCAAAAAAACCTGGTTCCGCGAAAAAGAAAGCTAAAAAATCAAATGCCAAAGCGCATAGCGACTAAACACCTTTTACTTTTATAAAGATGATTTAGTTTATAGGAAATAGAATGAAACTTGAGATCGTTTACGGCATCCATGCCGTAATGACACTATTACAACGCAGCCCAGACCAAGTGACTGAGCTGTGGGTACTGAAAAGCCGCGACGATAAGCGTATGCAAGAAATTATCGAACTGGCCGAAGCCCAAGAAATTCCGATTATGGAAACCAATAAAGGCTTATTGACTCAAAAGGCCGATGGTAACCATCAAGGTGTTATCGCGATGCGTTATCCGCAACGTGGTTATAGCGAAAAGAATTTAGACGAAGAGCTGGATAAAATAGAAGGCGCTCCGCTTATTCTAGTTTTAGACGGTGTAACCGATCCGCATAATTTGGGTGCTTGCTTACGAACTGCAGATGCTGCTGGTGTACACATGGTTATCGCCCCAAAAGATAATTCAGCACCGCTTAATTCGGTTGCTAGTAAGATTGCTTGTGGCGCTGCCGAAGCAATTCCTTATATTCAGGTGACGAATCTTTCGCGTACGCTAAAAGATTTACAGCAACGTGGCATTTGGATTACGGGTACTGCGGGTGAAGCAACACAATCTGTTTACCAAGCAGATTTGAAAGGCCCACTGGCTTTGGTTATGGGTGCTGAAGGAAAAGGCATGCGTCGCTTAACGCGCGAGCATTGTGATTATTTAATTAATATTCCAATGGCCGGTGAAGTGAGCTCATTAAACGTATCGGTTGCTACGGGTGTGTGTTTATTTGAAATCGTGCGCCAGCGCGTAGGCAGCTAATAAATAGCTTTAGAAATTAAGCATCTACTTAAACGCAAGCAGTCGTTAACATTAAAAAGGAAATACAATGGATTGGTGGCAAGATTTAATTCAGCAGAATTATGATTGGTTATGGGAAGCAGGGTTAGCGCTTTTAATAACATTGGTTGTAGCCCTAGCTTGGCGATCGTTTCGCAAACGCTTAGAGAGTGTTATTAAAAACAGTAAAAATCGCTGGGATGACATCGCACTAAAAGCTTTTGGCATTCCAGTTAACTGGCTAATAATAATTATCGGTGGATCTTGGTTTGCCGATATTACTGCCCGACACTTCTCTACTGAAATAATCGCTAATATTCCAGTTGCGCGCCAGCTTGCAGTTCTTGTTGTTATTGCTTGGGGTGTTTGGCGCTTAATCTCTGGCATAGAAGCCAAGCAACTAGATAAAGGCAATGACCCTACGACGGTTCAACTCGTCGGTAAGGTTACTAAATTAACGTTAACCATTTTAATTGTTTTACCTATTTTCCAAATTTTAGGCATCTCAATTTCTGGCATGCTGGCATTTGGAGGCATGGGTGGTTTAATTGTTGGTATGGCGGCGAAGGATTTATTAGCTAACTTCTTTGGTTCTATAATGATCTATCTTGATCGCCCATTTAAAGTTGGCGATTGGGTCCGCTCTCCTGATCGTAATATTGAAGGCACTGTAGAAAAAATCGGTTTTCGTTTAACCGTGATTCGTACTTTTGATAAGCGTCCTTTATACGTTCCGAATTCAGTTTTTACCAATATCTCGGTAGAAAATCCGTCGCGCATGAAAAACCGCCGTATAAATGAAACCATTGGTGTACGCTATCAAGATGCGCAGAAGCTGCCTGCTATTTTAGACGATGTTCGAACAATGCTAGAGCAGCATAACGATATTGATAGTAACCAAACATTAATCGTTAACTTAAACAGCTTCGCTGCCTCGAGCTTAGACTTCTTTATTTATACCTTCACTAAAACCACTGATTGGGTTCAGTATCATCACATTAAACAAGACGTGATGCTGCAGGTATTAAATATTATTCATAAGCATGAAGCGGATTGTGCGTTTCCTACGCAGACGTTGCACATTGATTCTGTGCCCGAAGCAATGGCAAAAAGTTAACGCTCGCATTTATTGAGAACACAAAAAAGCCGCAATATTTATTATCAATATTGCGGCTTTTCTTTGTGCTGAATTTAACTTTACTCTGCAGCTGGCTCACTTAGCGCTAAAAATTCTGCCAATGAGTGGCTAACTGATGTTGTATCATCTGTCACCATCACAGTATCGCCATCAAACGTTACGGTTACCGTAAAATCACCCGCCGCATTTTGATGCACTAGCGTTAATGTTCCAGATGGCGAACCCGCTAAGGAGATCATCATATCTGGCCAGGTCACTGTGGTATTTCTATCCGTTCCGCCACCCATGCCAGCATTCGCCATAGTTGTTTCTAGGCTATAGGCATAATCGGTCGTGACTTTACCAGTCAAATCATCACAAGTATAAGTTGGAATGGCTTCTAGTTCTAAGCCAGTAAGCTCGGTATACAAATAGAAGTTATTAGTGCCGTCACCTTCTTGTGTACCAACCAGATCGCTGCGCATACCTTGGCGCACAACTGGGTTGAATTCAATTTCAAGCTCACCCTCACCGCAACTCATCTTGGTCTCAGAAAAATCAACATACGATTCATATTGATTATCAAAGAAGAAAGTCGAAGTATCACTCTGGAAATGATAATCGGTGAAGTCCTTAGGGATCGGGTCACCAAACTCATCAACAATCAGATCTCCATTTAGATCATATTTAAAGGCTGTAGATACGGCAGAAAGTGTCGTACTCGTCTGACTCTCGCCAGCGGTTCTAATATCCGTTCTTGCGGTAGCATTAAAGAAACCATCAAAATATTGCCCAGCAACCGTTCCATCTTGGCAAGCAATGCCTTGGCTCTTTTGCGTATCTTCTCTTAATGGTGAAGCTTCTACACAAGCCTCTGCGGTTGTGCCATCTGTTCCATAACACATTTCACCGAGCTGCTCAGCAACCATACGTCCACTAATATTACAATCTCGATTAGAATCTACGCGGAATAAATTTACCAAGGTATCAAACGCCGCCAGCTGGTTAGTAAAAACCAATCTCAGCATGCTGTTTTTAGTAATGACACGATAAGCATGAGAAGCATTGACGTCGTAATTAGCAGCGGTCCATTCTACCTCAGCAATTGTTTTATCGATTACAACAGGATCTATCACTGGGGCAGGGCCAGAAGATGTACTTGAGCTATTGCCCGAGCAGCCAGCTAAAAAGCCGACTAAGCCAATAGCAGCACTCAGTTTTAACGGATTCAATAAGGCATTCAATTGCATGGTGAGATCTCGTGATTATATTTTTATTTGCCGATAGTGTAATTGAGTCGTCTCTATAGGCAAAGGTCAAACACGCCTATTTACTGAATGCTCACATTCATTAGGGCTTTTGATTGATTTTTATCCAACCGACTGATAAAATCCGCCCTCATTTTTCTGTCTGAGATGGTTAAATTTGGCTTCGTGCCAGTGTTTATCGGTCATACAGCAGAAGACTCCTTGCCTTACCGCATCTTCAATAGAGGACGGTGGGAGGCTAACAAAACCATAAGGAGCCTAAACATGCGTCATTATGAAGTAGTGTTTCTGGTACACCCTGATCAAAGCGAACAAGTTTCAGCAATGGTAGAACGTTATACTGCGTCTATCGAAGAGTCTGAAGGCACAGTACACCGTTTGGAAGACTGGGGCCGTCGTCACTTGGCATACCCAATCAACAACATCCATAAAGCTCACTACGTTTTGATGAACATCGAATGTTCTCAAGCTGTTCTTGACGAGCTAACAACTTCTTTCCGTTATAACGATGCTGTTCTTCGTAACATGGTTATTCGTCGTGACGAAGCTGTTACTGAAGTATCTGCAGTTAAAGCGGCTGAAAGCCGTGATGACCGTCGTCGTGATGACCGTCGCACTGAAGCACCTGCTGCTCCTGTTGCTGACGAAACTGTAACTGAAGAAGTAGCTGCTCCTGCCGCTGCTGAAGAAGAATAGGAGTTTCACCATGGCACGTTTTTTCCGTCGTCGTAAGTTCTGCCGTTTCACTGCTGAAAATGTTGTAGAGATCGATTATAAAGATCTTGATACCTTGAAAGGCTATGTTACTGAAACTGGCAAAATTGTACCAAGCCGTATTACTGGTACTCAAGCTAAGTATCAGCGTCAATTGTCTACTGCAATTAAACGCGCTCGTTACATTGCTTTATTGCCATACACTGACGCTCATAAATAAGCGACGGTTATAGTAATAATGTTTAAAGCCCTAGCTAAATGGAGTATGGATAAACCGCTGAACGCAATCATTGCGATTGTGGCGACGTTATTTATTCCGCTATTATTTTGGTTAGGTGCTGCTCTCATGGCGCTTTCTATATTGCGTCATGGGGCAAAAGAAGCCGCCAATGTGGTTTTGTGGGGTAGCTTACCAGCCTTGGCTTGGTTAGCTATGGGGGATTCAACTCCTTTTATCACAGCCCTTGGCGCTTCGACTTTAGCGATTATCTTACGTTCCAGTGTTGATCTTAGATTAACGTTAATGAGCGCAAGTGGTATTGGTGTGTTGATTTATTTTGCCCTACCGATGTTAATGCCTGAGGTATTAGCCGAAGTACAAAAGCAAAGTGAAGTCATGTTAGAAGAAGCGTTAAAGGATAACCTTGAGCTTTGGCATAGCATTCAACCTAAAGTTGGCCCCCTAATGGTTGGGGCATTGGCCGCCGTGCAAACGATGGTCATGGTTTTGTGCTTATTATTAGCGCGTTGGTGGCAAGCTGCTTTCTATAACCCTGGTGGTTATAGTGAAGAATTCCATCCTTTAAAATTACCTGTCGGTTTTACCGCGAGCGTTGTTTTATTATTGGTATTTGGCTCTAGTCTTCCGCCGTTAATCAGTGGCATTTTACCGATATTAACCATTCCTCTGGTCATTGCAGGTGCAGCTTTTGTACACGGCATTGTCGGGATGAAAAACCTAGGTGGACAATGGCTGTTTGCGTTTTATATAAGCGTATTTTTATTCGGCCCCTACCTATTTACATTACTAATTTTTCTCGCTCTGATCGATAGCATTATCGACATTCGGGGCAGACTAAAAGACACAGTTGATTGAACCATAAAGGTCTCAACTCTGTAGTGCTAAGGATATTATTATGAAAGTTATTCTATTAGAAAAAGTTGCTAAATTAGGCGGCCTAGGCGACACAGTTACTGTTAAGCCAGGTTTCGCACGTAACTTCCTTTTGCCACAAGGCAAAGCGACTGCTGCAACTAAAGCGAACATCGAGCACTTCGAAACTCGTCGTGCTGATCTTGAAAAAGCGGCTACTGAGAAGCTTACTGCTGCTCAAACTCGCAAAACTAAGATCGAAGAAATCGAACTTACTGTTGCTGTTAAAGCTGGCGACGAAGGTAAGTTGTTCGGTTCTTTGGGCAACCGTGACATCGCTGAGCTTGCTACTGAAGCTGGCGTTGAATTGGCTAAAGCTGAAGTTCGCTTGCCGACTGGTCCGATCCGTAACGTTGGTGAGTTCGACATCACTGTACAGTTACACGCAGAAGTTTCTGCTACTTTGAAGCTATTGGTTGTTGCTGAAGACTAATCTCTTCACTAGAACTAAGTTTCAGATTAAGGCACTATTAGCTCAGGCTTCTAGTGCCTTTTTTGTTTTTACATTCTCTAAAATGATTTATTGATAATGACTGACCAAGCTGCCGACGAACAAACTTTATCTTTACGAACCCCACCTCATTCAATTGACGCTGAGCAATCGGTGCTGGGTGGTTTATTATTGGATAATCGCGCTTGGGAATCGGTATCGGAAGTTCTAGAAGACAACGATTTTTACAGTCACAAGCATCGCAATATTTACCGTGCGATTAAGTCTTTGGTTGATCAAGAGCAGCCGGTCGATGTAGTAACTGTTTCAGAAGAATTAGACGAGCTAGGCACATTAAACGAAGTAGGCGGCATCGCGTATTTAGGCGAGCTGGCGGATATGACTCCTTCGACCGCTAATAGTGGTGCCTATGGCGTGATCGTTAAAGAGCGCTCACAGCAACGTCGCTTGATTGAAGCCGCTGCCGACATTTCACTTTCTGCTTACGAGCCAGAAGGTAAGAACTCTCTCGATATTCTATCTGATGCCGAGCAAAAGATTGCTCAGATCGCGGAAGGTAACCGCAAAGAAGGTGGCCCAGTTGTGGTTGGCCCCATTCTCAAAAGCACCCTCGATCAGCTCGACGAATTATTTAATAAACCTGAAGGTTTGAGTGGTCTGACCACAGGTTTTACTGAGATTGATAACCGCACCTCGGGCTTCCAGAAAGCTGACATGGTGGTGGTTGCTGGTCGTCCTTCGATGGGTAAAACGACTTACGCGATGAACTTGGTCGAAAATGCATTAGTCGCAACCAAGCGTCCTTGCATTGTATTCAGTATGGAGATGCCGTCTGAATCCATTGTTATGCGTATGCTTTCTTCTATCGGTAAAATTGATCAAACTCGAATTCGTAGTGGTAAGTTAATTGAAGATGATTGGCCTAAACTTTCGTCTGCGGTAAACATTTTAAAAGATTTACCGCTATACATTGATGATACCCCTGCACTAACCCCACAAGATATGCGTGCACGATGTCGTAAGGTGTATCGTGAGAACGATAATGACCTAGCCCTTGTGATGGTCGACTATATGCAGTTAATGCAGGTTACAGGGGTTTCTGAGGGCCGTTCGCAAGAGATCTCGGAAATCTCGCGTAGCATGAAGGCCATCGCGAAAGAATTCAGCTGCCCAATCATTGCACTGTCGCAGTTAAACCGTTCCTTGGAGCAACGCCCTAATAAACGCCCGGTAATGTCGGATCTACGTGAATCGGGCGCAATCGAGCAGGATGCGGATATCATCGCCTTTATTTATCGCGATGAGGTTTATAACGAAGATACACCGGATAAAGGCATCGCCGAGATCATTACCGGCAAACACCGTAACGGCCCCATCGGGACTGACCGCTTAGCGTTTGTTGGTAAATATACTCGCTTCGAGAATCTAGCCGCGGGTTATGAAGGCAATTGGGATGATGATGAGTGATCTATAAAACGCCGTAGCGCTTAAGCTGCCAACGATTCGCGGGTCGGTATTGGGTGTCTCGTTCTGCGGCACGCTGTGAATACGTCGCTTCGCTCTCCCTGTAAGCTCGGCCACAGCATCCATGCTGCGGGACGGCCTTAAACAAGACACCCAATACCAATCCGCGAATTCAAAGTATTAATCCAGATTCACCTCCGCCAACAATCTCAAGTATGACGGCTTATCCGTAGAATATTAGCCGTCATTACTTCGTTATATGCAGAGGTTTTAAATCTATGAAATTATTTATGGTGATGTATTAGGTGATTCGTTTTGGGGGCTTCCCGCAGCAGGAGCTGTGGAGAGCCCCCATGGATGGGTTCACGGCGTCCCCTAAAAGGAACCACCTAATGCATCGCATGCCAAGCCATAGAGTTACGGCGTTTAGCAAATAACTAAAGCCCAGAGTCTTTAAGAAGCTGCTTCATTTTCTTCTGTAAATCTTTGCGCTCGATAGGCTTTTCAATGTGGTCAGGCAGCGCTTTCGGCAATTCAATCGTAATATCTTCGCCAGCGGCGACTCTCTCAATCAACATTGCATAATTACGTTCAAATACAGGAAAAGCTTTAGCCTCAATACTATTCGCTAAGAAGAACCAATCACTAGAACGCCCCGCGTAATAAACCGCCGGATGCGTCCATTGATATTCTTTCTTCGGGGAAGGTGCTCGGCAGGCTTCGATATACGCAGAATGTGCATCAGGCATGCCCAATAATTTGTGTGCCGAAGAATTACAAGCTTCTACCACGTCGTGAACATTGGGTAAGAATTTTTGTTGTTTAACGACTTGCTCGGCAGCGAACATAATCGTTTCCGCAGGGAAATCCACCAGCAAGCGGGCCCATAGTTGCTTGGCCATAATCACGGTATCGTGATCAGGGAAGGCTTTTAAAAACTGATTGTGATAATTAAAGCGGAACAATTCAAAAACCTGATTAATGGCAGATTTCTGATCAATATCTAATGGTCTTTGAGTACGATGAGGCTTCTCATTACCAGTCTGTGTCGGTGAGACGCTGCCTGCTTGCTGCAGCTGTTGCGTAACCTGGTTCAGAATTGGATTGAGTACCGCTTTGCGATCCTGCATTTGCCTGTCCACCTATTTGAGAGCCTTGGTTTAACTGTCTAGCCCATTGCTGCTTAACGTACTGTAAGTATTTACTATTCCAACTGGTTTGCAGCTGATTGGAATCGCGCCAATACAATACAAACTCACCAATTAAACCTTGCGCATAATGCAGATCGATATGCGCCATAGCCAGAATATCATAACAGTCATTATCTGGCTGCCAATCATCACCGATGCGCGTCGGTACTGAAGAATGCTCTAATGAAGACGAATAACGCGCCCATTGCTGGCGTGCATGCTGAATGAATTTTGTATTCCAGGTTTTATGCGCATCCCCACGTTCTTGCCAATACAGCACGAACTCAGGAATTGAATCTTGAATAAATTGCGGCTCAATTCCTGCGCGCTGTAAAATCTGCTGCGCATCTAAACTTGGCTGCCATTGCTGAGCAATCGGACCAGCTTCTTCGCGACGCGCTTGAAAACGCTCTTGGCGATCAGGGGCTTGGGTATGGCTGGTACTGAAAGATGCTTTCGCCGCTATCTTTTGCTGTTTTTTATGGGCATCGGTTTGCGTATAGACCCAATGCTTTTTAATAAAACGGAAGAACTGGGTATTCCAGTCATTGCGATTATTACCATTCTCACGAGCTTGTAGAATAAATTCGTCCAACTTAGACAAGCTATAACTATCGGGTATACCGTGCTGCTGCAGTCGATTCAAACCATCACGAGTCGGCTGCCATTGCTGCTGCATAGGTTGGTGCGATGAAGGCTGATGCGACGAAGGCTGCTGCATCATTTGCTTAATCGGTTGCTGAGGTGCCATTGCTTGAGGCTGAGATTGCTGCTCTACGGGCGTTTGCTGTTGAACAGGTTGAGTTGATTGCTGTGTATGACCCTGATTTGTTTGAACAGCTGCAAAACAAAAAACCAACTGCGGTGCATCAGGAAATAAGGGCGAGATTAACTGCACGACACCTTTTTCATGCAGATTACGTAAAACCAAGCGGATCTTTTGATCATCCCAAAAAGGAAATACTTGGCGTACCTGATCATTATTCACATGCCATTGAATACCCCCGTTCGCCAGCGCAATATCATTCAGCCAGGTCAAAGCTATCGCCTCTTCCAAACCAATCGCAGTGGCAAGTGCTGGAGAAAAAACCAAGGTTTTATCAGCAATCAATGGGTGCATGGATATTATAACTCTATCAATTAGGAACGATCTTTTAAGCTGAGCGCTAGTTTACGACTGCGCAGCCTGACATAATAAACCCTACCCAATATTTAGTCCCCTGATTTAAGCGAAAATTATGGCCCGCTCGACTCAAGCAGTCATTAAGCTGCAGCATTTAAAAGATAATTACCAGTTGGCAAAAAAATACAGCCAGCATGCCTACGCGGTTATTAAAGCAGATGCCTATGGCCATGGCTTGATTCCATGCGCTCAAGCACTGGCCGATGCTGATGGTTTAGCCGTTGCCTGTATGGATGAAGCACTGCAGTTGCGCCAGCAAGGTATTGTAAATCCAATTCTGGTACTTGAAGGCGGCTATGACGAAGATGAGTGGCTAGCAGCTATTGAGCATGACATCGAGATGGTTTTACACCATCAAAGCCAGCTCGCCATCTTAATCGCTGAATCTCACTTCAAAAATGTCAAACTGTGGCTGAAGGTTGATTCTGGCATGAATCGCTTGGGCTTTCGTTTAAACGAGAGCCATGACATTTTTGAGCAATGCCGTCACGCTGGCTTAACTATTAAAGTGCTAATGAGCCATTTTGCTTGCGCTGATGACCTTGCCAAAGAAAAAACTTTGAATCAATGCCAGCTGATTGCAGATATTTATCAACAACAAAAAGAGCTTTGGCCAAACCTTATCCTCTCGACCAATAACAGTGCCGCCATTATTGGCTGGCCTGAAATTACAGATCACATCAGTCGCCCTGGCATCATGCTATACGGCAGCTCGCCACTGATAAAAGAAACGAAGCACTGCGACAAGCTAAAACCTGTAATGACGTTGAGCGCTAAAATTATTGCTAGCCATACTGTTAGCGCCGGCGAAAGCATTGGTTATGGCGATGCTTGGGTCGCCGATAGAACAACCAGAGTCGGCATAGTGGCGATTGGCTATGGTGATGGTTATCCACGCAGCGCACCTTCAGGCACACCAGTTTGGTGTAACGGTAAGCGCTTACAAACTTTAAGTCGAGTTTCTATGGATATGCTGTGTATTGATATTAGTGAGCAAACCGATATTGATATAGGCAGTGAAGTGGAGCTTTGGGGTGAACATGTTAATGCCAACGAAGTAGCCAAGCTGTGTAATACCATCAGCTATGAACTGTTTTGCCAGCTTACGCCTAGAGTGAAACGGGTCTATGAAAAGTGAAACGACTTTATAAATAGAAAGCGCCTCTTTTAGCTGTAAGCAAAATAGCAAGCATAAAAAAAGCGCTAATCAATAGCGCTTTCTTTATGGCTGATTAATCTGAACTACAGATTATTTCAGCTCAAGAGTCGTCAAAGTATCTTCACGAATTGTTTTCAATAGCTCTGCATTTTCAATCAATGATTCACCGTAAGAAGGAATCATATCTTTCAAACGTTCTTTCCAGCCATCTGATTCAAGCTTATCGCTAAAGCAACGCTCAATTACATCGATCATTGTTTGTGTTGCAGTAGAAGCACCAGGAGAGGCACCCAACAACGCAGCCAAAGTACCATCCGCAGCGGCAACAATTTCAGTACCAAATTCTAGCTTGCCTTTGCCCTTCTCATCTTTCTTGATGATCTGAACACGTTGACCCGCATTGGCTAACGTCCAATCTTCGTCTTTCGCTGCTGGGAAGTATTCACGCAAAGAATCCATACGCGACTTATCAGACTGAAAAACTTCGCTGATTAAATATTTGGTCAAAGCCATGTTATTTAAACCAACTGAAACCATCGGCTTCAAATTGTTTGCCTTAACCGAAGCTGGAAGATCCATGACAGAACCTTCTTTTAAGAACTTGGTAGTAAACCCAGCAAACGGTCCGAATAATAAAGCACGCTCGCCATTGATAACTCGAGTATCTAGATGAGGAACCGACATAGGTGGCGCGCCGATAGCCGCTTTACCATAGACTTTTGCGTGATGCTGGTTAGCAACTTCTGGTTTGGTACAAACCAACCACTGACCACTTACTGGGAAGCCGCCATAACCTTCGCATTCTGGAATTTCTGATTTCTGCAATAATGGTAACGCACCGCCGCCTGCTCCTAAAAATACAAACTTAGAGCGTACGCGAGTCACTTCACCTGATTTATTATCTTCCAATAAAACAGACCAGCCACCTGTGCTACTACGTTTCATATCTTCTACAGAATGACCCAGCAATAACTCAAAGTTATCTTGCTTTTCTAGGTGTGAAACCATATTTCGAGCTAGAGAACCAAAATCTACATCAGAACCATGCTGAACATTGGTCGCTGCCACAGGATCTTTTGCTTTACGCTCAGCCATTACTAATGGCATCCACTCGGCAAGAGTTGCAGGATCTTCGCTATACTCCATACCTTCAAATAAGTGATGAGCACTCATTAGCTCATGACGCTTGCGTAAAAACTCAACGTTCTTCTTACCCCAAACAAAACTCTTGTGTGGAGTACGATTTATAAATTCTTTAGGGGCTGGTAAAGCACCTGTCTTAACAAGGTGCGACCAAAATTGCAGTGTCACTTCAAAAGAGGCATTGATATCTAAGGCTTTAGATATATTAACCTGGCCTTTGCCTTCTTCTGGGGTGTAGTTTAATTCACAATAGGCGGCGTGACCGGTACCTGCGTTATTCCAACCATCGGTACTCTCGTGAGCCACGTGATCGAGCCGCTCAACTACACATATTTTTAGTGCTGGATCGAGCTTATTTAACATCATTGCCAAGGTTGTGCTCATCGCTCCGGCACCTACCAACAGGACATCTACTGTTTTAACTGTCATTACCAATTCGCCTATCGCTATTGCTTAACATTCACCTATTTTTCGCGACATATTCTACACCAATTCACGAATACAACCTACAGGATAACTTCAGTCGCTGATTCGTCAACTTTGGTCATTGACACGATTCTTAACTTTCAACGCAACTAACAAAAACAAAAAAGCCCGCACGAGGCGGGCTTTTCAGAACAATAAGACAAGCTTAGTTATTCAACTCTCGGCTTATTTCACCCACCGCTTCGACGAAAGCACCGGCGTGAGCTGGGTCGACAAACTGGTGAATTCCATGGCCAAGATTAAATACATGACCTGAACCAGGACCGTAACTGGTTAGAATACGCTTAACTTCCTTACGAATAGTAGCTGGCGAGGCATACAATACTGAAGGATCCATATTACCTTGTAAGGCAACACGATCACCAACACGGCTACGGGCATTGCCCATATCAGTTGTCCAATCAATACCGAGCGCATCACAACCGGTATCAGCCATAGACTCTAACCATTGACCGCCACCTTTAGTGAATAAGATCACTGGCACTTTACGGCCTTCGCTTTCACGATTTAGACCGGCAACAATTTGATTCATGTACTTTAAAGAGAACTCGCGATAACACACATCGCTCAAGTTACCGCCCCAAGTATCAAAGATCTGTACCGCTTGCGCACCCGCTGCGATTTGAGCATTCAAATACTCAGTCACAGATTCCGCTAATACACTTAATAGCTGGTGCATAACTTCTGGCGTGTCGTACATCATGGCTTTTACATGACGGAAGTCTTTCGAAGAACCGCCTTCAACCATATAAGTCGCAAGCGTCCAAGGACTGCCCGAGAAACCAATAAGAGGAACTCGACCATTCAATTCACGACGAATCGTACTAACCGCATCCGTCACATAAGGAAGATCTTTTGCCGTATTGGTCGCTTTTAATGCCGCAACATCTTGCTCAGTACGAACGATTTTTTTGAAACGTGGACCTTCGCCCGTTTCAAAGTACAAACCTAAGCCCATCGCATCAGGAATGGTCAAAATATCAGAAAACAAAATCGCCGCATCCAACGGATAGCGTTCTAATGGCTGCATCGTTACTTCACAAGCGAACTCAGGGTTCTTACACAAGCTCATGAAATCACCCGCCGTCGAACGGCTAGCACGATATTCTGGTAGATAACGCCCTGCTTGGCGCATCATCCATACTGGTGTTTGGTCTACAGGTTCGCGCAATAATGCACGTAGAAAGCGATCGTTTTTAAGTTCTGACATGGATATATTCGACTTCAGATTTAAGATGGGAAATATAATAACAAAAAACCCAGCGCTAGGCTGGGTTTGATGAATAAATCATGACTTTAGTCAGTAATTGTATCTGCGGCTATCTTAGCATCACCAAGGACTCGCTAAACTAGACCTATAATAGGATAGAATGGGCACCAGAGTAATATACAGCCCCTGTTGACTGCCTATGGATGCTAATATTCAATACACCGTGACTTTCACTATTGCCAAGTATTTTGTCAAGCTGAATTCTTAATATACCATCATCTGTCAGCTGGCTACTAAAAACTTGAAAGCGAGAATTTTTCTGCTCTGGAATAGCGGCCGAGCTTTTCTCATTGGTCACACCATCGACATCAATTACATCAGTTTTTGAAAACAAAGAAACTGCAACATTTTCCACTTGCACAACAATCACATCGCCTGGTAATGGCGGATTACCACAAGCATCGGTAAATTTAAAATAAGCAATTTGCTTATTTATTGGCGCGCCTCCTACAGTCGGTCCTGACTCATCCGATATATCTAAAATATAGTCAGTTGTTGTTATGTCCATAGAAGGGTTATCTGTTAACCTCATACTTCTAGCAGACGAACCTACCACAAGGCCTGATAGGTTTTTGGCAAATATCTGAGCATAACCATCGTTCCAATCTCCATCGGCATCAAGTGTAATGCTTACTGGATAACCTGCCGTTAATGAGCTTCTAGTTGTTACGACACCAGGTAGTGCTTCAATCTTAAAACCTACACTATCCACCCCGAACGAATAATTTTTAATTGGAATGTTCCCGTTAAAATCTGATACTAAGTAATTAAAAGTAACACTCTTTTCTTCTGACAAATTAACACAAGTGCTATCTGTGAAATCTTTAGCAAGAGAGGTATCTGGGTCAACTGAACCTGTAACTGAATCAAGTTTAATATCAACTAAATTTGACGACATAATTAGCTGTAAGCTACGACGAATATGAACCAAGCTTGCACAGTGTCCTAAAGCGCGAGCATTTTCACTGCAAGTGCCCCCCTGATAAAAATCTGGTACATCTGCACGAGCGGTATAACCACCAGAGCCATCGTACTCAATTAATTTCTCAAAAGGGTTATTACCATCAGGAATATCATACTGACCATTTTCATTAGCATCTAAATATGCTTCAGACATTTTGCTAAAATATTCGCCGTCATCGAAACGCCCATTTGCTTCGCCAGTTGCACCATTACCATCGGCAAAACCTACTTCTCCTTCAGTATACGCTAAAATGGTAACGACCCCGGAGCGACCACCGTTCCAACTTGGGTCATTACTTACACTTTGACATCCAATGCCTGAAGGACAATAAAATACAGAGGTAGGGTCATTTGCGGGGTGAGGCAAGCTACTTCTTTGTATTACATTATCATTATCAATACCAAACCCAGGCCTAGTATCAAATGACGCCCAGTCAACCGTACAACCGCCATTTTTGGTCAGGCAGAAGGGGGATATTTGACCACCATCGGCTATAAAATTAACTTGTGTACCGTCGGGTACTGGATTATTGAAACGATCATCTAGATTTACAGAAATTTCAACTTTGGTACCATTTGTTTCCCAAGCTTTAGGGTGATAATTATCTGCTGCTATCGAAAAAGCCGGCTGCACAGGGAGACCTGTTGTAATCGAAATATTAAAGGACTGAGTGCGCTTAGTTGGATCACTCTTAATCACCGCTAAGACTGATACTAGGCCATGAGTTGATCCTGAATTAACAAAAGCTGTAACAAGACCATCAGCATCTGTGGTGCTAACGATATTCCCATTAGCGTCAGGCTGCCCTGCTAATGTTGCTCCAACCGACGAGTTCGATAAAGAAAATACTATTTCTTCACTAGAAATAGGGTCATTAAATTCATCCCTAACTACAAAGCTGACAGCAGTTGCTTCAGGTAAAGCAGTAAATGAAATTCCCTGCATCGCAATCTGACGTGAAGTCATACCCGTAAATTCAATGGTATTAACTAATGGTTCAGTAATTGTTATTTCGCCTTGAACTAACGACAAAATTGTATCAGCATCCTTTACTGAATAGAGCATCACACTAATTTCATCCACCCCAGTACAACCCAAAGGACGATAAACAGCCTTAACTATACCTTCGCTATTTGGTATTCCTAAGGTATCAAATTCAGCCCTGCCACCTTTAGCGCATAAAGAATCAAATACAACTGTATAGTCATCACCAGTTAAGGCTGCGTTAGCACCAGCAAGATCAACGATATTCACGGCCATGGCAACATTTTGCTTCACGGTAATTATTTTATCAGCCTCAGCTAAATCCAATGTGCCAGGGACAAAGTTGACTCCAGCTCCAACACCTATTGCAGGCTCTACTGCCTCCAACCCCTCGGCAACGAAAACCGTTGCTGACATACTGTCTAATTCATTATGAAATTGATTATAAAGAGTTACAGTGATTACTTCCGCCTTACATAACTCAGGATCGCTGTCATATCTTGTTGAAATACTAGAGGTTAGATTTTGTGATTCAATACTAAAACTATCAGTGGCACAGGGAGAGCTCCATTCAACATAATAATCTGCACTGCTTAATTCAGTATTAATATTTAGCGGATCGATTACTGTCGCACTTAACTTAGTGGATGCCTCATCAACCAAGTTGGTATTACCAGAAATACTACCAACAATAAAGTCGGCCCCACTATTAGAGCCCAACAAAGGCATTTCGGTATTAAAAGAAGCAGTTGCTGTAGCAACAGGAGTATCGGAATTAACATCTGCACCAGCAGAAAACAATTTAACTGTCACGGTATCGCCACCAGAACAGGTCTGGTTAAAATAGCTATTTGCTACTTGTCCTGTTGCACTCGTTATTACGTCTGAACTAAAGCGGGTAGTTCCAGCTGCGCAACTCGATTCAAACTTATAAAGATAATCAGATGTTAATAATGCATTGGCATCTAATTCATTAACACCATTCACGCTAATAATTATATTATCGCCAGCAAGAACATAACTAGCTCCGCCTAACTTAGTACTGAGATCTAGTTGACCCAGGTTGAAATCGCTGCCACTCCCTGTACCTAACTTAGGTAGAGCATCGACACTAGCCGTTTCACCGATAATCAAGGCAATAGAAGCCGAATCTAATACAGTTACCAAATCACCTTTCGCAAATAACTTAACCGTTACCGTATCTGTACCAGCACAAGCATTAGCATCATAACGCGTCACAATATTAGACGCAGAAAGTGACTGGCTATTAATACTAAAGGTTGCATTCGAACACTCTGCACTCCATTGAGCTATATAGTTCGATGACTCAATTACAGCATTAAGGTTTAGTGCATCGACAGCATTAATCGTTAGTATCGTCGATGCATCGTCAAATAAATTCGTATTTCCTTCAATCTTGCCTCTCACAAAATCAACACCACTACCAGAACCAAGGCTAATACTGCCAACGGTTAAACTATTTCCTGGAGTAGTTGAAGTACCGGGACTAGCTGAGGAAGAATCACCAGTAGTAATCTCACCACTAACATCCTTATCAGGACTACCGCCGCCGCCGCATGCGGTTAGCAGCGCGAAGAACACTGTGGTTAACGTTATTTTTACTAGGCTCATTGATTAGACTCCATGGAAATACATTCCTATTATCAATATATTTTGTGACAAATTTCACATAAATTTAATGGCCGCTAGCTTAACACTGATAACTACTGACAATCTAGATACAAACACTAACATTTATGTCAATTATTTTACTTACAGAAACAAAAAACGCGGCCTAAGCCGCGTTTTTTACTGATTATCTAAACTCGCCAATTAATGGCCTGCCATAAGGCAAAGATTAAACCTTCAGGTAATCCATAATTCCATCTGCCGCTTCACGGCCTTCCCAGATTGCGGTAACAACCAAGTCAGAGCCACGAACCATATCACCACCAGCGAAAACTTTTTCGTTAGTGGTTTGGAATTTGAACTTTTGCTGCTCGGGTGCAACAACACCTTTCCAGCTATTGATTTCGATACCGAAGTCAGTGAACCAAGGAGCAGGGCTAGGCTGGAAACCAAAAGCAACCAATACTGCATCAGCAGGAATGATTTCTTCAGAACCTTCAATCACTTGTGGGCGACGACGACCATTTTCGTCTGGCTCACCCAACTCAGTAGAAACAACCTTAATGCCTTCAACCTTATCTTCACCAACAATAGCAACAGGCTGACGGTTAAATAAGAAGTTAACACCTTCTTCTTTAGCGTTCTGAACTTCACGAACAGAACCCGGCATATTGGCTTCATCACGACGATAGGCACAAGAAACCAACTCGGCATCTTGACGAATCGAAGTACGGTTACAATCCATCGCGGTATCACCACCACCCAGAACGACAACTTTTTTGCCTTTCATGGAGATGAAGTCAGCTTCGTCTTTTTCAAAGCCCATATTGCGATTAACGTTGGAAATCAAGAAATCCAATGCGTCATGAACACCGGGAAGATCTTCACCAGGGAAGCCGCCCTTCATGTAGTTGTAAGTACCCATACCCAAGAAAACGGCATCGTACTCATCAATAATGGTTTGGAATTCGATGTCTTTACCAATCTCAGTATTCAAACGGAACTCAACGCCCATTTCTTCGAATACTTTACGACGATTAACCATCACTTCTTTTTCCAGTTTAAATTCTGGAATACCGAAGGTTAATAGACCACCGATTTCTGGGTGACGATCGAATACAACAGGCTTAACTCCGTTACGAACCAATACATCTGCACAACCGATCCCAGCAGGACCTGCGCCGATAATGGCAACCTTTTTATCTGTCCATTTAACTTTGGACATATCAGGTTTCCAGCCCATGGCGAATGCAGTATCAGTAATGTATTTTTCAACATTACCAATGGTCACAGCGCCAAAGCCGTCGTTCAAAGTACAAGCACCTTCACACAGACGATCTTGCGGACAAACACGACCACAGACTTCTGGTAACGAGTTGGTCTGATGACTCAGTTCAACCGCTTCTAATATGTTGCCTTCTGTCGCTAGCTTCAACCAGTTTGGAATGAAGTTATGCACAGGGCATTTCCATTCACAATACGGGTTGCCACACTCCAAACAACGGTGTGATTGGTTGGCAACCTCTTCCTGTTGGAACGGCTTATAAATCTCAACGAACTGCTGCGTACGCGCATTCATCGCTTTCTTTACAGGGTCCTTGCGGCCTACCTGTACGAACTGAAAATTATTATTCAGACGTTCAGTCATTTCGAACCTCTCTCACTCGTCCGTGAGCCCTGTTACCGATTACAGTAAGTGGGCTCAGCATTTATCAAAGCGCTTACTCTGGACGAGTGCGCATGTTATCTAATAACTGCTGTAAATCTGCAGCTTTTGGTTTAACTAACCAGAACTTACCGATGAAACCATCAAAATCTTCTAAGATTTCTTGGCCCCAAGCACTGCCAGTTTCAGCAACGAATTCTGTGATTACGCCACGTAGGTGGTTACGGTAACCTTCAGTAACTTCATTACTAATGCGATTAATATCCACAAGCTCGTGGTTATATTGATCAACAAAGCTGTTATCTAGGTCCAGTACATAAGCGAAACCGCCCGTCATACCGGCACCGAAGTTGTAGCCTGTTTTACCAAGCACACAAACCATACCGCCTGTCATATATTCACAACAGTGATCGCCTGCGCCTTCAACAACCGCATGGGTACCTGAGTTACGTACCGCAAAACGCTCACCAGCACGACCAGCGGCTAGTAATTTACCGCCCGTAGCACCGTATAAACAGGTATTACCAACGATAGACGTATCTTGAGATTTAAACTCAGAACCTTTAGGCGGGAAAACAACCAGCTTACCGCCAGTCATGCCCTTACCAACGTAATCGTTAGCATCACCTTCAAGGCGCATTTCTAAACCGCCAGCGTTCCAAACACCCCAAGACTGACCAACTGTACCGGTTAAGTTCAACTTAACAGGTGCAACAGCCATACCTTGGTTGCCGTGACGCTTAGCGATTTCACCGGATAAACGAGCACCGACTGAACGGTCGCAGTTAGTTACGGTAAAGCTGAACTCGCCGCCTTTTTTGGCTTCGATAACAGCGATAGTCGCTTGTAGCATTTCTTCTGCTAATACCGCTTGGTCAAACGGCACATTGCGTTCAACTTTAACAGTATGAGGCTTATCGGCAGGAATATGATCGTTGGCTAACAATGGCGTTAGATCTAGACCCTTCTGCTTAGAGGTTGAACCTTCGATCATTTCTAATAGATCAGTACGGCCAACTAACTCTTCCATCGTACGGATACCCATTTGGGCCATCCAGCTACGAATCTCTTCAGCAACAAAGTGGAAGTAGTTCTGCACCATTTGTGCAGTACCAATGTAGTGCTTATCACGCAAGTTTTCGTTCTGCGTTGCAACACCGGTCGCACAGTTGTTTAGGTGGCAAATTCTTAAGAACTTACAACCCACAGCAACCATTGGCAAAGTACCAAAACCGAAGGATTCAGCACCTAGGATAGCGCCTTTAACAACGTCTAAACCGGATTTCAAACCACCATCAGTTTGTACACGAACCTTGCCACGCAAATCGTTGGCACGTAATGCCTGATGCGCTTCTGCTAAGCCTAATTCCCAAGGAGAACCAGCATACTTAATAGAGGTTAGTGGTGAAGCGGCCGTACCACCGTCGTAACCAGAGATGGTAATCAAGTCAGCGTAAGCTTTCGCTACACCCGCTGCAATCGTACCCACACCCGGCTCCGATACTAGTTTCACAGAAACTAATGCGGTTGGGTTAACTTGCTTCAAATCGAAAATTAGCTGGGCTAAATCTTCGATGGAATAAATATCGTGATGCGGTGGCGGTGAAATCAAGGTCACACCAGGAACCGAATAACGTAGGGTAGCGATTAGGTTATTCACCTTACCACCCGGTAGCTGACCACCTTCGCCCGGCTTAGCGCCTTGGGCTACTTTAATCTGCAATACGTCTGCGCTGGATAGGTAGTGTGGCGTTACACCAAAACGGCCAGATGCAATTTGCTTGATCTTGGAGTTTTTATTGGTGCCATAACGCTTAGGATCTTCACCACCTTCACCTGAATTTGAACGTCCGCCCAAACCATTCATTGCTTCGGCTAATGCTTCATGTGCTTCAGGAGACAAAGCGCCCAAAGACATTGCGGCAGTATCAAAACGTTTGAACAGCTCGCTTACCGGTTCAACTTCAGAAATATCGATCGCTTTAACGTCTTTACGTAAAGCTAATAGATCACGAATCGTTGCCACCGGACGGTTATTAACCAAGTCAGCGAAACGGTCGTAAGCTTTTTGATCATTCTGCTGTACTGCTTGCTGAATGCTCTGAATTACTTCTGGATTGTACGCGTGGTATTCACCACCGTGTACGTACTTCAATAAACCACCTTGTTCTAGCGGCTTGCGAGCAATCCAAGCGTTCTGCTCAACCCATTCCAAGTCTTCTTGGAAATCGGCAAAGGTAGCACCTTCAATACGGCTGCTTACGCCAGTGAAGCACAAATCTACAATTTCGGTGCTTAAACCAATCGCTTCAAATAACTGCGAGCCACGATAAGAAGCAATGGTAGAGATACCCATCTTAGACAAGATCTTCATCAAGCCCTTACGGATACCTTTACGGAAGTTATGCTGAGACTTAAGAGGATCACCTAGCAATTCTTTGCTACGGTGCATATCTTCTAAGATTTCAAAGGTTAACCACGGGTAAACTGCTGTCGCACCAAAACCAAGCAATACGGCAAAGTGATGAGCATCACGAGCAGAACCGGTTTCTACAACGATGTTCGAATCGCAACGCAGGCCCTTAGCAACTAGATGGTGATGAACAGCACCGGTCGCCATAGCCGCAGGTATGATTAATTCACCTTGGACAACTTGACGGTCGCTTAGGATAAGAATCACTGCGCCAGCGCGAACTTGCTTTTCAGCTTCCGCAACCAAGGCTTCAATCGCGGCCTTAAGACCCGTTTCTGCCTGGTAAGCTAGTTTAATAGTTACGTCTTTAAATGCTGCATTACCAGTATTTTTCAAGCCGTGGAACTTAAGCTGCGATAGAACTGGCGAAGTCAGAATAATACGTTCAGCGTGGTCTGCTTTCTCTTCGAAAACATTCTTTTCCACACCAATACACGTTTCTAACGACATCACAATCGCTTCACGCAATGGATCGATCGGTGGGTTAGTAACCTGGGCAAACTTCTGGCGGAAGAAATCTGTTACGTGACGAACACGCTGAGATAGCACGGCCATAGGGGTATCATCACCCATAGAACCGGTTGCTTCTTGACCCGCTTCCGCCATTGGGCGTAAAACCTGGTCACGTTCTTCAAAGCTAACAAGTTGTAGCTTCTGGTGCGCTTTTAACTCATCAGCAGTGAGTGGCTGTTCTTTTTTCAAAGACTGCAACTGCAAGCGTGATTCAATGCGAACGCTGTTTTCTTTTAGCCACTGTTTATATGGCTGACGCTGCTTCAGTAAATCATCAACCGCATCGGCATCCATGATGGTGCCAGTCTGAGTATCGATGGCTAGGATTTCACCTGGACCAACACGACCTTTAGACACAACATCTTCTGGCTTATAACCATGTACGCCGACTTCAGAAGCAACAGTAATGAAATCATCTTTAGTAATTACCCAGCGCGATGGACGCAAACCGTTACGGTCAAGACCACAAACTGCATAACGACCATCAGTCATTACTAGGCCAGCAGGGCCATCCCAAGGTTCCATGTGCATCGAGTTGTACTCGTAGAATGCACGTAAATCGGAATCCATGGTTTCAACGTTCTGCCAAGCTGGCGGAATCATCATACGTACGGCGCGGAATAGACCCATACCACCGGTAACCAATAGCTCTAACATGTTATCCATTGAGGATGAGTCAGAACCCGTAGTATTTACAATTGGCTGTATTGAATCTAAGTTCGGTAGCAATTCGCTTTCAAACTTGCTGCCACGAGCATTAGCCCAGTTACGGTTACCACTAATGGTATTAATTTCACCGTTGTGTGCCAACATGCGGAACGGCTGAGCCAAAGGCCAGCGTGGTTGCGTATTGGTCGAGAAACGTTGGTGGAAAACACAAATAGAGGTTTCCAAGCGTTCGTCGGCTAAATCTAGGAAGAATGCAGGTAGGTCAACAGGCATGGTTAAGCCTTTATATGACAATACATTCTCCGACAGACTCGCAATATAGAAATCTGGGAATTTGATTAGTGCTTTTTCAGCAAAGCGACGGCCATAGAACAGTTTTACGCCAAAGGCTTCGCTGTCTAAGGTTTCATTCGCAGCAATATAGACTTGCTCGAAACGCGGCAAGCAATCAATCGCCATAGGACCTAGGCAGTCGTTATTGGTTGGCACGGTGCGCCAGCCTAATACGGTTAAGCCTTGCTCTGACATAGCAGTTTCTAGAGCAGCTTTTTGCTGTTCATAAATTGCATCGTCAAAATCCATAAACAACATACCAATGGCATATTGCTCGGGCAAAGTAATGCCTTGTTCTTGCGCGACTAAACGCAAGAAGGAGTCTGGCTTTTGAATCAACATCCCACAACCGTCACCGGTCTTACCATCTGCAGCGATACCACCTCGGTGGGTCATGCAGGTTAGGGAGTCAATCGCCGTCTCTAATAACTTATGGCTGGTTTGTCCCTTTAAATGGGCAATTAGACCAAAACCACAGTTATCTTTAAAGTCACCTGGAGTGTATAGACCAGTTCTCATAGAACAGCTCTCATCAACAAAAAATTCAGTAAATTCAAGGGCTTGGAAGCGCCCAACGCTCAAAATATGAGCTACGTACAGTCAAAAGGGAGCTTATTCTACACGGATGAGGCGCTGGTCACAAATCTAGATGGCCAAACTGGATGATTTTCAACCAGTTCGCTAGGAGTTTTACTAGTAGGATTTCGTTATTTTGTATTACTGACGTGTATTCAGTAGTTCTTGTACAGGCTTAACTGAACGCACCCAAGGCTGCTGCTTACGTAATTTAGCCGGTAACTTGGCAACTTCTTTTTTTGCCACCTCTCTTGATTCGAAAGGCCCAGAGACTACAACAAACCAAGGTTTACCTTTATGCTCTGTGCGATAACTTAATAAACTGGCAGCGCCTTTATTTTCTTGCATGAAGACCTTGGCACTCTTTTGTGAATAAGAGCCAAACAACTGAGCCACAAAACTGCTTGGCAATGCCGCTAACAATACTTGCTCGTTAGGACTAAAGACCTTTTTTGTAGTTTCTGCAGCTTTCTCAATCACAGGAGGTTTTATTACAGACTTAACGACAGGCTCTACTTGCTTAATACTCTGTGACTTTGCTTCTTGCTGATTAACTGCTTGCGTCTTCGCAACTGGGCTAGGGATCGTATTGATAGTCTGACCCTTGATATTCGCGGCAACGGTTTCAACAGCCGCCACCTCAACAGGTTCGATAAAATTAAAGTCTACTTCCTCAGCAACAATTTCTTCTATTGGTTTCAAAGAGTCAGGCTTTGCTAGCTCTTCTACTTCAGTAAAGACGGGGGCGATAACTTCAACGGCTACCGTATCCTGTAATTCTGACTGACTGTTTTTATATAAAAATGAGACTATTAGTGTCGAAGCGACTAATAATATTGCAGCAACATGAGTAACTGGGAATTTAGCAGCAGGCTTGGTATTTTGCTCCTTCACGCCAGCAGCCAACTGCCGAGCAATGTACATTAGCTTGCCAGGACTACCAGCAGATTGCTGCAACATATAATCAACTTGCTCGCCACTCCAATCCTGCTCAGGAAATTGCTCTAACAAGATAACTTCAGCTTCATTTTCGGATAAAAATTCCACCTGCATCGTATGCAAAGGAGCGTGAGGTTCTGGCAGGTCCAATAACACCTGCTCAAGAATCGGTGTCGCCAATAGCATTACATGCAGTGCATTTGGCTGTATTAAGGCCAGCTGATTTAAATGCATTAATACTTGATTAGAAAGCTGATCAGCCTGATCAATGACTAATAAAAAAGATCCCTGTTCATCTTCTTGCAGTTGCTCGCAATGCTGAACAATTTGACTTTCTAAAGTTTCAACATCATCCAGCTCGGCAAGATCTACGTATTGAGCAATGCGATGTAAAATATCAAGGTAGGATAATGAAAAATCAGCATCGACCAACAAACTCTGATCAGGATCTTCGCGGCTGGCAATTAAAGCCTGAGCAATAAAGGTTTTACCCATGCCCTTTTCGCCGCTAAATAAAATTAACAACTCACTATAGAGTGATAAGTGCTGAAGCAACTCTAGCTGTTTAAACTGAGAAACTGATAATGAAGGTGGGGCAAAGGGGGCGACTGAAATCAAACGCTCATCAAACTCTGGCTGTATCTCATCATCAAGAGCCGTTATTGTTTCAGTATCCATTACGCACGTTCCTTCAATTGAAAAACTTAAAAACCTAACTGCTCACCAGCAGCCAAGGTCTCATGTAATGTATCAGTTGAAAAATCCGATGTCACCACAGCCTCGCCAATAGCCGTTAATAAAACTAAGCGCAGCTTGCCATCAAGAACCTTTTTATCGACCTGCATCAGGTCAATAAAGTCTTGATTGGTCATTTCCTGCGGTGGAATACAGGGCAATTGTGCGCGTTTCAATAATCTCTGCAGATCATGCACCTCAGATTGAGTAATATTACCTAAGCGCCATGACATATCAGCCGCCATTACCATACCTGCAGCAACAGCTTCGCCATGCAGCCAAACCCCATAGCCTTGATTGGTTTCAATAGCATGGCCAAAGGTATGACCTAGATTCAAAGTAGCGCGAATTCCGCCTTCTTTTTCATCCAGAGCGACGACCCTAGCTTTATCTAAACAGCTTAATTCAACCGCTGTTGATAAGGCTTCAGCATCGTAAGCCGCTAACGCCTCCATATTATCGTTAAGCCACTGATAAAATTTGCTATTGCAAATCAAACCATACTTAACAACTTCAGCGATACCTGCCGACAACTCTCGCTGTGGCAACGTATTCAGTACCGATATATCTGCGATAACAGCCTTAGGCTGATAGAAAGCTCCTATCATATTTTTACCCATAGGATGGTTAACAGCGGTTTTACCACCAACCGAAGAGTCTACTTGCGATAATAGCGTTGTTGGCACCTGAATAAAGTCGACGCCACGCTGATAGCATGATGCTGCAAAACCGGTCATATCGCCAATCACTCCACCACCCAAGGCGATTAATGTGGTCGTACGATTATGGCGTTTTTCTAACAAGGCATTGAAAATCAAATTAAGAGTATCTAGATTTTTGTACTCTTCACCATCCGGCAAAATAACTTCATCGACATCAAAACCGACTAGTGCAGATTTCAGCTGCTCTAAATACAGCGGGGCAACCGTTGTATTAGTAACAATCATTATCTGCTTACCTTTAATATAAGGGGTATAGAGTTCTGCTTGGGTTATTAAAGATTGGCCGATAAAAATCGGATAGCTGCGATCTGCTAGATCAACTGTAAGTGTCTTCATCATTGGCATCAATAATATTATTTTCGACAAGTCGTCGCATGATTTCTGTAACGACGTTTTTAGGATTTCGCTGATCTGTTTGAATCACGATATCAGCGACCTCTTGATAAAGAGGATCTCTTATTGCAAACAAATCCGCTAAAACTTGCTTAGGGCTTTCTGTTTGCAATAAGGGGCGGTTTTTATCTCGACTAGTTCTAACCAGCTGTTGCTCAACGGACGTTCGCAAATAGACAACCGTACCTCGACTGGCTAAGTGTATACGATTTTCTGCTCGCATAACCACGCCGCCACCGGTTGCTAAAAGTATTCCAGACATCTGAGTTAGATCATCAATTGCGCTTTCTTCGCGAGCACGAAAACCGACTTCACCTTCTTTATCGAAGATCCAAGGGATATTGGTGCCGCAGCGCTGTTCGATTTCGCGATCAGAATCAATAAATTCCAATTCTAATTCGCTAGATAAAAGACGACCGATGGTGCTTTTTCCAGCACCCATCGGTCCGATTAAATATAAATTTAACGATTGTGACATGTAATATTAACGCGTACTCAAAGTATCTTTAACAAGACGAGGAGTAATAAAGATAAGAAGTTCAGCTTTACTCTCAACATGCTCTGTACGGCGGAATAATACACCTAAGTACGGGATATCACCTAGGAATGGTGTCTTGGTGGTGAAATTTGTTTCTTCTGAGCGGAAAATACCGCCCAAAACAATCGTTTCGCCATTCTCAACCAATACTTGAGTCTCCAGGGCATTAGTATCAATGGTTGGACCTGCAAGGGTGACCTCACCAATAGAATCCTGATTGATTTTAAGATCCATAATAATGCGGTCATCAGGGGTAATCTGCGGAGTTACTTCAAGCCTTAATACTGCTGACTTAAAGGAGATCGAGGTTGCACCACTAGAACTTGCTTCCTGATAAGGAATCTCTGTACCTGATTGAATGCTAGCGGTTTGACCATCCGCAGTAATCACTCGAGGTTGAGACACAATTTCAGCATTACCATCGGTTTCAACAGCAGACAATTCTAGGTCTAATAAGTAATCAAAGGTTTGAATACCAACAGCTAGAGAGGTTGCACCAACATCATCTACACCTAGATCAACTACATAAGCATCAGGGAAAGAAATAGTACCAGGGTCTTCGCCAGCAGCACGATCCGCCAATATCTGGTTAGCTTCAGTAAGCGTTGTTTGGCTGCCACCAATGGTATTATTCGAATTGCCATTCGCTTTTGCGTGAGCACCACCCCAGCGAATACCCAGTTTTTCACCAACACTAGTATTAGCAATTACGATACGCGCTTCAATTAATACCTGGCGCACAGGTACATCAAGCAATGAAATCATTTCACGAATTTTATCGAGGTTATCACCTGTGTCCTTCATGAGCAGTGTATTGGTGCGTTCATCCACAACAGCACTTCCACGGACTGACATAAGGCCACCTTCAGCATTTAGCAATGAAGCAATATCCGTCGCTTTGGCATAACGCAGCTGAGCGTATTCAGATAATAATGGAGCTAACTCTGCGACCTGCTTAACCGCTTCTAATTCAATTTTCTCTCGAGCGGCGATTTCTTCTGCTGGGGCAACCAATAAAACATTACCCATTTGACGCTTGGCTAAGCCTTTGGTTTTTAGTACTAAATCTAATGCCTGATCCCATGGAACATTTTGCAAGCGTAAGGTAATGCCACCATCCACCGTATCTGATGCAACAAGGTTCTGCCCAGTAAAGTCCGCAATCAGCTGTAATACGGCTCGAACCTCGATATTTTGGAAATTAAGAGATAGCTTTTCGCCGGTATAGGGAAACTCAGACTTGGCTAGCTTTTCTTTTTCTAACTTAGTAATCGGCTTAACATTAACCGACAGCACACCGTCTGCCTGATACGCTAAATAATCATACTGACCTTCAGGCTCAATATAGATGACAGTATTAGTACCCTCCATATTGGCATCAATAAATTTCACTGGGGTTGCGAAATCAACCACATCTAAGCGACGACGCATATTTTCAGGCAATACAGTATCTTTTAAAGTAACAATGATTTTTTTACCCTGCTGCTCAATATCAACATTGGCTTTAGGGTTACTTAATAAAATTTGAACCTGACCATCATCTTGATCCCCGCGGCGGAAATCTACATTCATAATAGTGCTTGTTTCAGTAGCTCCCGAGTTTGCTGCGGTAATGTTCGCTTGCGACTGCTGAGATACATCAATCGCCTTACCCATAGAAACCAGTAGTCGATTACCGCTACTTTCAACGGCGTAAGGAACAAGCTGAGAAAGGCTAACAATCACACGAGCCTTGCCTTTAGCGTTAACTACGGTTGCTGTTCGCGCATTACCAAAACCAATTTTATGGTATTTACTTTTTAGCTTGCTATTAACTCCTGGTAAATCTAACGAAATCCGCGCTGGCTTTTCAATAGTATAGCCACCCGCAACAGGGGGCTCGCCATCAAAAATCAACTCCATCTGGGTAACGTCCCCAGGTAAAGCCGTGAATTTAATATCTACCAAATCAGAAGCATAGCTCTGTACGCTTGCGATAGTTGCTAGAATCACAGCAACAAATACCTGTGCTGCCTTACTTATACGGTGACTCATTATTTATTCCCCTTCCACACCAGCCAATACAAGTGAACGTGGACGTTCAATCCAACCACCTACACCATTTGGAACTATTTCAATAATATCGATACGTTGCTGAGATATACGAATGACCTTCCCATGGTTCTGCCCCATGTAATAGCCTTCTTTAATCTTATGAATTCCACTGTCAGGAACAGAAATCAAAGCCCAAAGGTGATTACTTTCGCGCTTAATCGTCCCCACCATAGAGAGTGATCCAAATGAATATTGCTCAAGCTGTTCTTTGGAGCGATTGAGATCTGGCCTCACATCAGATGTCGGTGCGACAGTTTTTGCCACATCATCTAAATTGACTGGCAAGTCAAATGGCGAACGTAAACCCGTAGCACTATAGCTAAACGCTTCATAAGGCTCAAATACAGGTAAAGGCTCAATAACACCTCGAGGCTGGCTCATTACACCATCAACGAACTGCTTTAAATCACTATTCCCTGAAGAAAATCCACACGCACTTAATACTGAGGTAAGCATTAACAATACAAGTATTTTCATATTAATCCCCCTCATTATAGCGGTAAGTTTTAGCTAATATTTTTAGTGATAACAGATCACTGTTTTTGCCTTTTGTGCTGATCGAGAAATCGTGCAAGGTAACAATACGTGGCAGTGAAGCGACTGAGGATACATAAGCACCGAGCTCATGATAGTCACCCTCCACTTCAATCTCGATAGGAAGCTCGTTATAAAATTCAGTACTAACCTGCTTCTGCGGAGATATAACCTTCAGATCTAGGCCATTATTTAAAGCGGCAAGAGAAATATCGTCAATCAAACCTGGGACTTCAGTATCTCGCGGCAATTGCTTAAGAATTGATTCAAAACTCAATTCCATTTCAACCATCTGAGCTCGATACTCTTCGAGGTTTGCAACTTGAAATGCTTTATTTTCGAAATCTTTTTTCAGTTGAGACTCTTGCTTAACTTCACGACTAAGTTTTAACTGCATGGGCTCAAGTAGCATAAAGTAGCCACCCACTAAAAGAGCGACAGCGATAACTGTACAGAAAACAGCCTTACCTACTAAAGGCCAAGAACCCATATTCTCCCAGTCGATATCATTAACATCAAACTCGTTAATTTTATCCAAATAAGGCTGTAGGTCGAACTTACTATCTTTAGCCATTATTCGTCCTCCTCATCTTTATTTTTGGGATCTACCTGAATCATTGTAACTTCGAATGTGTTGTAGCCATCTTTCCCTGCCTTCACACTGATTAAATTCGGTGCATCAAACCAGTCAGAGTCATCAAAGTTACGCATTAAAGCAGCAACTCGGTTATTCGATTTTGCCCGACCCTTTACCATCACGGTTGTGCCTTTAATATCCAAGCTAGTAAAATAAAGGTCGTCAGGAATAGAGCGGGCGATTTCATCAAACAAACGCACAATAATAGGGCGATTACCTTGTAAGTTTTGAATCAACTGCATTCGTTCTAATAACTGATCACGTTTGTCGCGCAACGCTTGAATTTCAGTTATTTGCTCACTCAATACTGCCATTTCTTTTTGAATGAATGCATTACGACGCTGCTGATCTTTATATTGGCTTTCTACCTGTCCAGTCACGAACCAAACCAAGGCTGCCGCAGCAATAGCAACGGCAACAATGATACCAATAAATTCTTGCTGGCGTTCTTTGCGTAGCTCTTCACGCCATGGTAATAAATTAATTTTAGCCATTAATCAAAACTCCTCATCGCTAAACCGCAAGCTATCATCAATGACGGCGCATCATTATTCAGTAATGAAGCATTCACTTTTTGCGACAAAGTCATATTAACGAAAGGATTAGCAACAATCGTGGAAATACCCAGTTTTTCCTGAGCCAATTGATCAAGACCAATAATAGAAGATGTACCACCCGCCAGAACAATATAGTCAACATCATTATATTGACTGGAAGAATAGAAAAACTGTAATGAGCGGCTCACTTGCTGTACGACGGAATCCCTAAAAGGATCTAATACCTCAGATTCATAATCATCCGGCAAACCACCATCCAATTTAGCTCGTTGCGCTTCTTCTTCTGACAACCCATAGCGACGCATAACTTCTTCAGTTAATTGCTTGCCACCAAACAGCTGCTCTCGGGTATAGATAGTTTTACCATGATGCAAAACACTTAACGTTGTCATGGTTGCACCGATATCAATTACAGCAACCGTTTCAACATCATCACCTTCGTCATTCAGCTGCGATTGCACTAATTCATAACTACGTTCAGTACAAAAGGCTTCAATATCAACAATGCCAGCTTCCAAACCACCAATCTCAAGAGCGTCTTTGCGTAATTCAACATTTTCAAGACGACAAGCAGCCAACAACACATCAACATTGCCAGCTAATTCGGACGGGCCTTGTACTTGCCAATCTAATGCAACTTCTTCTAGAGGGTAGGGAATATATTGATCAGCTTCGATACGAATTTGATAATCCATTTCATCATCAGAAAGAGATTCATTCATTTCTATGCTTTTGGTAATTACCGCAGATCCAGCAACAGCAATAGCAGCACGCTTGCTACTTGCCCTCGTCTTCCCTAACGCTTTTTTAATTACTAAACCAACTGCTTCTTCATCACCAATACTTTGTTCAACAACAGCATTCGCCGGCAATGGTTCAGAGGCATAATTTTCCACTTGGTAGCGGCCATTACTTTGGCTTAGCTCCAAAATCTTCACTGACGTTGAACTAATATCAACACCAAGTAAGGTTTTATTTTTTTTCTTTAAAAGGCCTGCTAACACGGTGTTTCCCCATCAAATTCACAGACTTGCGGAGCAAAGCTATTTCATCACATGAATGTTGGTCTCATTATAAGCACAATCCTATTAAAAGAACAAAAAAGCCTTATAATGAGTCAGCCCGCTATACGCGACCTAACAATCAGAAGCATACATGTATTCGTTATGATGAATAGCAGTTCTCTCTCCAAAGTATTATTTTGGCTCATAGTGTCCATTTTTTCCGGAACTAGTTTGCTAATTTCAGCGGTATATCTGTATTTAACACCACAGCTACCAGATATTCAGTCACTCAAAAACATTGAACTTCAAATCCCCCTCAGGATTTATACTGAGAACGGGCAATTGATTAGCGAGTTTGGTGAACAAAGAAGACGCCCTTTAGAATACGATGAAATTCCGTCACAATTTGTTAATGCTTTAATTGCAGCAGAAGATGACAGTTTTTTCCAGCATAACGGTGTAGATATTAAAGGTCTTACCCGCGCAGCCATTCAATTAATCAAAACGGGAAAGAAGAAATCAGGCGGCTCCACCATCACCATGCAGGTGGCAAAAAATTATTATCTTTCTAGTGAAAAGACTTTTAGCCGTAAATTTACTGAAATTTTATTAGCCTTAAAAATTGAACAAGAACTTTCCAAAGAAGAGATTCTTGAACTGTATTTAAATAAAATTTACTTGGGTAAGCGCGCTTACGGTATCGAAGCTGCCGCTCATGTTTATTATGGCGTATCAGTTTCTGAATTAAATCTAGCTCAACTCGCCATGCTTGCAGGCTTACCTCAAGCACCTTCTGCTGCCAACCCGATTAACAACGCTAAGCGCGCTAAAGAACGTCGAAATTACGTATTAGCACGCATGCATACTCTAGACTTTATTGATCAGCAGGAATTTGACGGTGCGGCAAGCGCCCCAATCACAGCCCGCTACCATGGTCTAGAGGCTGAAGTGGATGGGCCTTATGTTGCGGAAATGGTTCGCCAACAGCTGTTAGAACAGTATGGCGATGACATTTATCGCTTAGGCTACCGTGTCTATACTACTATTAATGGCAAAGCTCAGAATAAAGCGAATCAGGCATTACAAACAGGCTTACTAAAATACAATCGTGATCACGGCTGGCGTAAAGACAAAAATAGCGAAATCATCGCACCTGTGAAGCTTCAAATCTTTGATAATGAATTAACACTGACCTGGGAGCATGAGCTTGCAGAAGATAAAGATATTGATTGGCCTGCGACCCTAAAAAAATGGCAACCGGTATTAAATAAAAAAGGAGAGCATGGCTTAATTCACTCCGCCATTGTTGCTGAAGTTTTTGATAATGGCGCTCTAATTATTAGCGGCCAACGACAATGGCGCTGGCTACCTTTCGCCGGAATCCAATGGGCCAAGCCTTATATTGATGTTAATCGCATAGGCGCAGAACCTAAAAATGCCCATTCCGTACTGCAGCAAGGGCAGGTCATTTGGTTCACTCAACATAAAGAGTTCGGTATTCAGCTTGCTCAAATCCCAGAGGTAGAGGGAGCATTAATATCCATCGATCCGAAACAGGGTGGTATTCGCGCCCTAGTAGGCGGTTTCTCTTATAGCCTAAATAAATACAATCGAGTAACCCAAGCAGACCGCCAGCCTGGTTCTGCATTTAAGCCTTTCATATACAGCTCTGCACTCGCCAACGGCTTTACACCTGCTAGTATCATCAATGATGCACCCGTAGTATTTAAAGACAAAGGACTAGAAAACACCTGGCGCCCAAGAAATCATAATGGCAAATTTTATGGCCCAACTCGCTTACGTGAAGGCCTATACCGCTCACAAAATTTAGTTTCTATTCGTATTTTGAAACAGGTTGGGCCGCGCCGTGCAATTAACTATATTGCTCCGTTTGGCTTCCCTCGAGAAAAACTAAATAAAGACCTTTCCTTAGCGCTAGGGGCGTCAGCGGTTACTCCACTAGAGCTGGCAACAGGCTATACCGTACTAGCCAATGGTGGATTTAAGATTCAGCCACACTTCATTCAGCGAATTGAAATCGGCGATGACGAAGAACCCGCTTTTGTTGCAGAGCCCGTATTAGCATGCATCGAATGCAGCGCCGAAGCGGCAAGAGAAAAACAAATATCAGAGCCTGATAAACAGTACGCAATAACAGAAGTAGAGTTATTAGATGCGATTAGCGATATCGATAGCGAAGATAGCCTCAAAAAAGATTCCCTCGAGACAGAAAAAGCTCCCGTGCTGGCACCGAGAATAATGGATGAACGCACTCACTATTTAATGAATAACATGCTTCAAGATGTGATCAAGCGCGGCACAGGAAAACGAGCACTGACCCTACAGAGAAATGACCTTGCGGGTAAAACAGGAACGACGAACGATCAAAAAGATGCCTGGTTCTCTGGCTATAACCGTGACCTAGTCACAAGCGTCTGGATCGGCTTTGATCAACCCAAAACTCTCGGGCGCTGGGCTTTTGGTGGCAATACAGCACTCCCCGTCTGGATTGACTACATGGGGCTGATGCTTACTGATACTGATCAAAGAATATTCCCACAACCTGCTGGCATACTAAGCGTTCGCATTGATCCAGAAACAGGTTTATTAGCTCAGCCTGGGCAAAGAAATGCAATCTTCGAGCTATTCAAGCAAGAAGAGCTACCGGCCGCATCAGAGGTGGATTCAAGTCCTCTCTATAACTCCGAAGAAGATGAAGAAGACTCCCCTGCACTACTATTTTAGTAGTTAAAGAAGTTTGCAGTGTGCCTAGACATACTAAATAGCAGGACGCTATTTTGCATTTCGAAGAAGCCCGCAGGGTGCCCTACATGGATGTAGGGCATAAAAAAACCGGCCTAAGCCGGTTTTTTTTATAACTACCAAAAACTCATTTACGATATCTAATATTAGATGTCGTCAACAGAGTTCAATGGGTAGTTAGCTGGGTATGGAAGCTGAGCAACACCGGTATCAACAGCTGCTTTAGCAACCGCGCTTGATACCACACCCAATAGACGTGAGTCAGTTGGCTTAGGAATGATGTACTCACGACCTAACTCTAAAGAATCAACACCATAAGCTGTCAATACTTCCTGAGGAACAGGCTCTTTCGCCAAGCTAGCAATTGCGTAAGCAGCAGCTAACTTCATCTCTTCGTTAATTGCGCTAGCACGAACGTCTAAAGCACCACGGAAGATGAATGGGAAACCAAGAACGTTATTCACCTGGTTAGGGAAGTCAGAACGGCCAGTCGACATAATCAAGTCATCACGAACTTCGTGCGCAAGCGCAGGAGCGATTTCTGGATCAGGGTTAGAACATGCGAAAACGATTGGGTTTGGCGCCATTGTTTTCAACAGTTCTGGAGCTAGCAAGTTAGGACCCGAAAGGCCTAGGAAGATGTCTGCGCCCTCCATTGCATCAGCTAAAGTACGCTTTTCAGTTTCAACAGCGAACATAGCTTTGTATTGATTCAAGTCATCACGACCTGTATGAATAACACCCTTACGGTCAAGCATGAAGATATTCTGAGGCTTCATACCTGCAAGAATCAACAATTTAGAACAAGAGATCGCAGCTGCACCGGCACCAAGAACAGTCATTGTTGCATCTTCAATTTTCTTACCTTGGATTTCCAAAGCATTGATCATGCCGGCAACCGTTACGATAGCAGTACCGTGCTGGTCATCATGGAAAACAGGAATTGAACACTGTTCGATCAAAGTACGTTCAATTTCAAAACACTCAGGCGCTTTGATATCTTCAAGATTAATCCCACCATAGGTATTAGCGATGCGACGAACTGTATCAATAAAAGCTTGTGGGCTTTCAGATTCAACTTCCACATCAATCGAATCAATACCCGCAAAACGCTTGAATAATAAAGACTTACCTTCCATCACTGGCTTAGATGCCAATGGGCCAAGATTACCAAGACCTAAAATAGCAGAGCCATCAGTGATTACAGCAACTAGGTTACCTTTACCCGTAAAACGGTATGCATCTTCTGGGTTTGCAGCGATTGCTTTAACCGGCTCAGCAACACCAGGGCTATAGGCTAGGGCTAAATCACGAGCTGTTTGAGCAGGTGTAGACAGTTCAACACTGATCTTACCTGGCTTAGGGAACTCATGATAATCGAGGGCAGCTTGCTTCATATCTTCAGACATTTTGCTCTTCCAATTGCGTAATAATTAGGTGGAGAGGATAGCATGAGCCAAACCCAAATTTGGCTCACATAAAAAGTAGGACATTAAATACCAAAATTTGGCTCAAAAATCCAGCAAAGCAGACAAATTCAACTGAAATTGAGTGGTTTTTTGATGTTCGCCAACTTTATCTCTTAAACGGGGAAAATTGACTCAAGGTGCTTATTAATAAAGCGACGATTCGGATCTAGGCGCTGACGTAGTTTTTTAAACGCTTGCCATTGAGGGTAAAGAGCAGCAAATTCTTTTTCAGTTTTAGTATGCAACTTACCCCAATGAGGGCGGCCCTGATAGCGATCAAAGATAGCTTCCATCTCAGCAAAATAAGGCATATAAGGTTTATCATGGAAGTTATGCACAGAAATAGCCGCCCCAGGGCGCTTATAAAACTGGCTTAACCAGATATCATCCTCACCGACATAGCGGTATTCAATTGGAAAGATGATATCGATATTCTTTTCTTTAATAGTATTTAATACCTCACGAAAACACGCTAAGCCATCTTCCGCTGGTACCGTATATTCCATTTCATTAAAACGCATATCGCGTACATTACCAAAAATATGATTCCACTGACCATAACGCTCTTCTACACCAACAGTACGTGGCGCAATACTCATCACCGCACCGCGTAAGAAAGGCATAGCATCAATGACATCAGCCAGAGTTCTGAAAGTTTCATAGGCATCACCACTAACCGCTTCACCTTGCTTAGCATCCGACTCCTCTTTCGTTACTTCGTCAAATTCGATCAACAAAATATGATTCGCATGAGGCAAACCATACGCTTCGAAATGACGCTGCGCTAAACGCAGCTCCTCCATCTTTTCAAAAGCTTCATCAATAGGCAGCATCTCAGAGCGCTCTTTAAGATAATAAGCATCACGCATCTGCATAGTAATATCAGTAATAATGCCTAATGAGCCAATATTGCAACGCGCCGCATCAAATACATCTTTATTTTCAGTAGCACTGCACTTCATCACTTCACCACTGGCAGTCACCAGCGTCAGCCCTGTCACATAGCTTGAAAGTGAGCCAAACTGCTGACCCGTACCATGGGTCGAAGTCGCGATAGCTCCCGCCAGACTTTGGGTATTGATATCGGGCATATTGATCATCCCCAAACCATTCTCCCAAAGATCATCACCCAGGGCCGCCAAACGTGTTCCTGCACCTGCCGTTACTTCTTTAGTCCCTTGATTTATAGATTGAGTACCGCGAAAACGAGCCATTGATAACAAGGTTTCATCGGTGGGCACTAAGCCACTAAAACTATGGCCGGCGCCAACAGCACGTATCTTACCGTTTGTTTCTTTTAATAATTTAGCCAGCGCATCGATATTACGTGGACGCGCACGCTCAGCAGGGTAACTCACTTGATTGCCTGACCAATTAGACCAAGGCATGATGCCATTAATAGAAACAGGGCCTTGAACGGGCTCAGGAGTACTGCTGCACCCCGTCGTCACGGCGGCACTCGAAACCAGACCTGTCCCTGCAATCTTCAAGGCATTGCGACGACTGAGCTTGAGGTTTTTAATATTCATTATTCAGACTTCTCCGTAGACATATAACCAATCAAATCTACGAAATCTTCTTTCGTACAATCACTGCACATACCTAATGGCGGCATGCCATTAAAGCCGCTAATAACATTACCGAGCAATACATCATCCCCTTTTGCAAAGCGCTCAGCCCAAGCTTTAGCATCAAATGATTTTGGTGCCCCGCCAACACCGCCGCCATGGCAAATCGTGCAACTGCTTTCATACAATTCAACAGTAAAGGGGTCAATTGCCCAACTTGTGAGTGAGACACTGAATAGCAAAAACGAAAGTATAAATTTGGGGCGCATAGAGAACTCGTAGAATGTTTATTATTATTGTGTACGAAGGTACCAAAAACTAATAGGGGAAATCAAGCCTTCAATTGATTTCCCCTATTTCATCGACAAAGACTGAACTGCAAAATTAAAATTTAATGGCGGTAATTTTCTGGCCAATACCATTCAACAGAGAGACCCGCACCCTCAATATTCTTCGCCTTCACCTTACCGTGATGCATATCCAGAATACTGTTCACCATCGCCAAACCGATACCATAACCACCAGCTGCATGGTCTCGAGAGTGATCAGCCTGAGCAAATGGTGCAAATATTTCTTCGAGCTTGTCTTCAGTAACACCTGGGCCTTGGTCAGCAATGGCAAACTCGAGCTGGCCATTTTTATTTTCCAAACTAATGGTCAAAGTGCCGCCTTCAGGGCTAAAACGAATAGCGTTGCGCAATACATTATCGAAAGCACGCTGCATTAATATTGCGTCTATGTTGCAAAAGACCTCATCAGCCTTCAGCTGCCAAGCAATCGAGATGCGTTTATTATCCAATTCTAATTCGGCATCTTGCAGCCACACCTTAAACAACTTCACCAAATCTAATTTTTGCGTGGTCAAATCCCCTTCTTGCTGCAATTTAGCCAAGTCCAGGATTTGAGTAATAAGATCAGCTACCTGAGTCGCTGCTCGCTCGATGCGGTCATGCTCAGCCTGCAGGCTATTATCAGCATCTTTTTTACGTGCAATACCTAAAGCAATTTGCAAGCGGGTAAGAGGGGAGCGCAATTCATGAGAAACATCACGCAATAACTGGCGATGACTATGCAGCAAGCGCTGCAGCGAGTCGGCCATATCAATAAAGCCAACCGAAAGATCACCGAGTTCATCGCGGCGATTTAGATTGGGCTTCAAATCAGGCAGGTCAAATTCACCTTCACTCAACTGCTTAGTTGCTTGCTGCAAGCGACGAATAGGGCTGGTTAGATGCCAAGCTAGAGCGGCGCATAGAAGGGAAACCATCAATACTACTAAAAAAGGAATCAGCCAGCGCTCACCCTCATCAATAGAATGACGCCAGTGATAACGGCTAATCGCGATATGAATACGCTCGCCATCCATCAATGGCCCCATCATGATATAGCCGTCTTCTTGGCCCCATAACGATTGCTTTTCAGCCACCGCATGCTCATAAAACTCAGCAATATCATGAGGAATGTTGTTTAACTCATCGAGAGTAAAAACAACAACATTCCAACCAGGCTGCAGCTTGCGCCACAAATCACGTTTTTTAACTTGCAGCGGCATCATATTTTTAGCAATCCGCTGCAATAAATGCTGCTCTCGCATTTCTAATGGTCGATGATAATCATCCTGCAACCATTGAAAAGAAAGGGTAGCAACTGTCATGCATACAACGACGACAATCCAAAACCAAAGAAAAATTTTAATAAATAATGAATTGTGCCAGCGCATGCTTTAAACCTAAATCAGTCTTGAACGAGAATGTAGCCTTGGCCACGTACAGTTTTTATATACGCTTTGCCATCTTGCCTTTCACCCAGTTTCTTACGCAAGTTACTCACATGCATATCAATACTGCGATCAAATGCACTTAAGCGTCGACCCAATGCACTTTGAGAAAGCACTTCTTTATCGACCACTTTACCCGCACTTTCTAGCAAGGTTAAAAGAACACCAAACTCAGCACCCGTTAGCTCGACTTCTTCATCGTTTAATTTTACCGAGCGCGTGGCTTTATGCAGCTTTAAACCATCGACTTGAATCCACGTATTGGCAACTTTAGGCTGGCCCGCTTCGATGCGTCGAAACAACGCTTTAATACGCGCCACTAACTCATGGTGATGATAGGGCTTAGGAATATAATCATCTGCACCGTGCTCTAAACCTAAAACGCGGTCCACACTTTCTCCACGAGCCGTTAGCATAATCACTGGCAACATGGATTCTTTGCGCAAAGCTTTCAAGACATCAAAGCCATTCATTTTTGGCAGCATAACGTCTAACAATACAAGGTCATGCTGACCTGTCAGTGCTGCCGCTAAACCCGCTTCTCCATCGTGACACACACTCAACTGATAGCCTTCCATTGCAAGATATTCCTGCAATAGCTCACCCAGTTCAAAATCATCATCGATTAATAATATTTGATACATTACATTCTCCTTTCGCTGCAGTGTAATGCCTGCAAGTACACAAAGATAAGGTTACTGACCCTTCCTTACCCAATAAAATAAACTGTTCACTAGGGAGTTAATGCCCTAGCAATACCGCCAACCAACGATTTTTCTGACTATTTTCCAAACCAATTTTGACCATCATCGTCAGAGGAATCGAAAGCAACATACCTACAGGGCCAAAAACCCAGCCCCAAAAAACTAATGACACAAACACAACTAAGGTAGACAAGCCTAAAGATCGACCTAAATATTTAGGTTCAATAATACTGCCAAACACCGTATTAATGATCATATAAATAAAGGCAATAACCAACGATGTCATTGGCCCTAATTGAATCATAGCAATCAACATCGGTGGCACTGCTGCAATAATAGAACCTATATTAGGAATAAAATTCAACATAAAGGCAATCAATGCCCATAAAATAGCATAATCGACCCCCAACAGAGTGAGTGCAATACCTGCACACAAGCCAGTCGCCATACTGACCAGAGTTTTAATCAGTAAATAACGTTGCACCGAATCACTAAAGCTCTGAAAATGATCTAACGCTAATGTCTGATTACCCAAAGCACGCCGTACCTTGTCTGGAAAACCCGATGCTTCTAGCAAGATAAAAATAACAGAAAACAATATCAAGAAAGTATCGGTTAATACGCCACCTAGGCCACTAAAGACTTTAGCCACCATCTTCATTGCCGCACCAGGGTCGACATAATCCACCATCAGGCTGTCGCTCACTTCAACCCCCATACCCTGTAACCAAACCACTGCCGCCTGTTCTTGCTGTTGAAATTTTTCTTCATAAGTAGGTAAGTCTTGATAAAAGGACGATAAACTACTGCCAATAACAGTACCAAAAGTCACCACCAATAAACTCAACATCGAAACAACTAATAAAACGGCAATTGTTGGGGGTACCTTCTTACTTTTCAGCCACATCATTAATGGTGCGCATAAAACAGCAATAAAAATAGCCAACAAAAAAGGCATTAATAATTGAGTCGAAGCCTTCATCCCTGCCACAATAATAACAAACGCCGCACCTGAAACTAAAACAGAGTTCGCCGCTAACGGCTTATTAATTTCCACATTTTTTCCCTTTATAAAGCAATCCTGGACTACTACTTTTTTCTTATTTAGCGATTTATCGCTAGTCGCTTACTCGCAAAGCCATCAATAACTTCTAATCTTTTACAAGCCTGACTATTAAGAAGCACAATCCATGGACTGTATAATCATCAGTGAAGATGACGAGTGGGCTCAGCAATTAGAAGCCAAGTTATCACAAACTAACATCCAAGTTGCACGCCATAGTAGCAAGAGTTATCCGACGACAGAAGATACTCTCTATCTAGTTGATGCAATCGGTCGCCAGCCGGATATCGCCGACTGTGGAAAACGCATATTATTATTCACCGACCAGCCTAACGAATACAATGTACTACAACTACCTAGAACGAATGCCTCGCGCTGGCTGCTAAATCATTTAGGCATAGGCTGCCAAGGCCTGCCGCTAACATGGGGAGCATCAGCAACTGAAGGTCAGCTGATTGTGGACGAACAGGGCATCATCCTCAGCACTAACGAAGTGATGGCGACTTGTTTATCTGGACGTGCCGAAGACTGGCAGAACAAACCTCTCAATCTAATTTTCCCCGACCTGACCGATAAAGCTAACTACTCCATCCGCCGCCAACTCAATAAACTGTGCCAGCAAGGACAGCCCTGCAGTGGCCAACTCTTTCCCGCTAAAAATAGTCTCGGCCGCAATAAGCATTTAGAAATTTGTGTCAGCAAGCTTGTCGGCAGACGATTTTTATTGAATTGTCGCGATGTTACTCAACGCACCAGTAGCCATAAAGCAATGCGTCATAAAGCCCGTTTCGATGCATTAACAGGGTTAGCTAATCGACAGTTATTAATGGATCGATTGCGCATGGCTCTGGCTCGCAGCAAGCGCTTCCAGCGTCAACTTGCGGTTATGTATGTCGATTTAGATCATTTCAAACCGATTAATGATACTTGGGGCCACGCGGCTGGTGACGCCATTTTGCGTGAAGCTAGCCTACGCATGAAAGATGCGGTGCGCGAAATAGATACCGTTGCGCGCTTAGGCGGCGATGAATTTGTTATCGTCATTGAAGACCTAAAAGATCATCGCGATGCCGGCGTCATTGCCAAGCACGTATTAACGGCGCTATCTCAGGTATTTTGCTGGCAACAACATGAGTTTTATATCGGCTGTAGTATTGGCATCGCCATCTCTAGTGATGATAAAGAAGATGCTAATAAACTGATTGAAAAAGCCGATTTGGCCCTCTATCGTGCTAAAAACAATGGTCGTCAACGCTTTGAATTTTGCACCCCAGAACTGACCGCCCAAGCACGCTACAAACTAGTACTGCAAGAAGGCCTACAACAAGCACTGGCAGAAAATCAGCTGCAACTTTATTTCCAGCCTATTGCTAGCACCAGAGATAATAGAATAGAAGGCGCAGAAGTATTATTGCGCTGGCTACACCCCAAAGTCGGCATGGTGCCTCCCAAAGACTTCATCCCTTTGTTAGAGCAGACAGGGCTTATCATTCCCGTCGGTGAGTGGCTGATCGAAAAAGCTTGCTTGCAATGGGTCGATTGGAAAAAAGCGGGCTTACTCCACGAACAAGCTAGAATGAATATCAATATTTCTAATTGCCAATTTGCCTCACGACAATTGGTTAGCTGTATTCAACGCATTCTTTCGAGACTGGATATGCCAGCCAATACCCTAGCCTTAGAAATCAGCGAAGAATTGCTCGCTAACGACCCTAAACAAATAGAAAACAGCTTTGAACAGCTGCGTCATGCAGGTATCGCAATTATTATTGACGATTTCGGCCTCGGTAACGCATCCCTCCACTCACTGTCGAAATTCCAACTCAGTGCTATTAAGCTAGAAAAACCTTTAATAGAATCTCTTTCGAATAACCAAGGTGAAAATTCTTTAAGCGCATTTTCAGCCCTAGCCCACAGCCTAAACATCAGCATGATTGCAGAAGGAATTGATAGCCAGAATCAGCTGGAAACCCTTACTGAATCAGGCATCGACAGCTACCAAGGTCATACCCTGCATGCTCCAATGGACGCCGAAAACTTTGAACGATTCATCAGCAAACAAGATAAGATTAAAAATAATTTCAAAATATTTGCCTAAAGTACTAGACACGCCCAGCGAGTCTCTATACTATGCGCAGCCTAAGCGGAAGTGGTGGAATTGGTAGACACGCTAGATTTAGGTTCTAGTGCCGTAAGGTGTGAGAGTTCAAGTCTCTCCTTCCGTACCAAAATAAAGAATGAGAATATGCTAGTAGGACTATTTGCTCTTTTAGTTTTTCTCATTCTCGGAGAGGCAGTCCAATCTTGGGCTGCCATCCCCGTCCCTAGTTCGATCATCGGCATGGTTCTCTTGCTGATTGTAATAATTCTTCGTAACAAAATCCCAAAAAACATTGAATCTGCAGCCAATAAACTTGCGCCGCTATTACCTCTATTTATTATTCCTATTAGTGCTGGCTTAATTACCCAAGTAGATATTATCCAACAGCACGGCCTTAAATTACTCGCTATCTTAACCATTAGCCTAATTCCTGGCGCCCTAGTAACCGCTCTAATACTCAGGCTCGGTAATAGAACTGGCAATCGGCTTGAGAAGAAGTCAGGGAGTAAATAATGCTAACTGATATTTTACAGCAGCCAACCACTTGGCTCACCGTCACTTTAGGTGCTTATCTGCTGGGGCAAAAACTGTATCAAAGCCTCAATCACGCCTCTTGGCTGCCGCCGGTATTATCAGGCTTCTTAATTGTCACCTCATTATTATGGCTTACCGATACGCCTTATACTGTCTATAAACAAGGTGGCCAATTACTCAGCTTCTTTCTAGGCCCCGTTGTGGTCGGCTTAGCCGTCCCTTTGTTTTATCATTTTCATAAAATGAAAAAACAATTCATCACCATTCTATTCGCCATTACCTTCGGCAGCTTAACCACAGTCGGCACTGCTATTGCTTTAGCGCACTACTGGATAAGTATCGATGCCATCACCAGCACCATAGCAAGCAAATCCGTTACCACCCCAGTAGCGGTCGCCATTGCAGAGCAAACCGGAGGAATCTCTGCGCTAGCCGCAGCCTTCGTCATAGTTACCGGAATTATTGGCGCCGCGATTATTCCCCCACTTTTAAAACTCTTTCGCCTTGGTAGCCCACAAACAACAGGGATATCTCTCGGCGTTTGCGCTCATGCCGTTGGCACTAGCCGAGCCATAGAGCTTGGCCAAGAATATGCAGCCTATTCCGCCATGGCGATGACCCTAACCGCCAGTTTGCATGCCATATTATTACCTTGGTTGCTCTAACCCTCAGCCTCTTACTTTATTTGATGACGCTTTAGCCAATTAACACTATACTTTCAAAGTTAAAGACCCAAAGCTAACGATTCAACGCTAACGATCCAAGCGGCATTTTCAAAAGCTACATCGTCCACACTCAAGGAATGTTAAATAAATGGGCAAGCGCGCTCTCATCATAATCATATTAGCCCTTTGTGCATTTTTTATGGTCATTTCTGCTTCATGGTATATAGGCTTACAGCAAGCCTATGCTCTACAAAAAGAATCTCTGCAGACTTTCATCAATTTTATTCACCTGCCAAAAAACCAACTCAACCACGAGCAACAACTTGAGCTTGCCCAGCAAAATAACATCCAGCTTTATCAAATTTTCCGCAATCAAGATGAATTGATTAGCACCACACCAAAAACAAACAAGCTGGATAAAAGTCTAATTCTTCAAGCCCTTAAACAAAGCGACGGCTTTACCCCAAGCCACAATGGCGGTGATATTTTTTACAAACATGAAGTGGATGAAAATAGCATTCACCTAGCCTCAATCTCTTTAGCAAATATACGCACACAATATATTCAATATACCCAATACAAAATATTGATTTTGATCTTAGCGATCAGCGTTTTTTTTACAGCCCTGCTCGCTTGGCAATATCGCAATAAATCCCAACAACATATAAAGCGCCTCAATCAAGATCACGATAAAAGCCAAATGGGGATTTATCTAAAGCTCGATACCAGTCTTAGCATTATTGAATATAACGATTCTTTCAAACATACTTTCCCTAATGCTTTAAGACAACGCTTTAGCTATATAGTGAAAGCAGATGAACAAGAAAAAACAGAGCAATATCTCAGTCAAGTGATCAACAGTGAAACTCTAGTCGATTTTGAATGCACACTTATGCAACCAGTAGTGCAATCAGAAAACAAATCTAACATAGGTGAGAATCTCGACGCAGATGATGAAAGTCGCTGGGCTATAAGAGCAAAACCATTACGAGAAAATGGCTCAACTTTTATTATTATTTCTGCCGATGACATCAGTAAACGTCACCACATGGAAATTGAGTTACGCCATGAGCGTAATCGCATGCATACCTACCTCAATACCATGCATACACTATTAGTGATTAGCGATCGACAAGGCCGAATTATTGAAGCCAACCAACAGTTTATTACCTTGGTCGGTAGTGATGAGAAAAAGGTATTAGCCAAACCGATTAATAATTTTTGCCCCAAGCGCTCTCATCACCAAATTTATAATTACTTGCGTAATATCAGCCCTAAATCTAATACCACCGTATCCGCTGAATTTCCTCTTATCGCAAAAACAGGTAAGGAATACAGTATTGACTGGCGCATCACCTCTGTTCCTAATGCCACAGGCAGCGAAGAAATATTATTAACAGGTTTAGATATCACTGAATCGGTAGCGAATAACCAAGCATTAAAATCTGCCAATATTCAAATTCGCGAAGCATTACGTAGCGCTGAAGATGCGAATCAGAGTAAAAGTGTTTTCTTAGCCAATATGAGTCATGAGATTCGCACCCCGATGAACGGTATCCTAGGTGCTACCGAACTAATGCTCGATAAAACAGTTGATGAAGAACAAAAGCAGTATATCGATATTATTCACTCCTCCTCCCACGCACTACTGAATATTATTAACGATATTCTCGATCTTTCAAAAATTGAATCTGGTAGCTTCGAGCTCGAACAAATAAACTTTGACCTTCACCAATTATGCAATGAGGTCTATCAATTATTCTCAAGCTCAGCCAAGCAAAAAGGCATTCAAGTATTATATTTTTATGGTGCTGATTTACCCCAGTTTTGGATTGGTGACCCAAATAGAATTCGCCAAATTCTAAACAATTTATTCAGTAATGCATTGAAATTCACCCATCAGGGGCGTATCGATATTCGTGTTCAAGGAGAGCACCTCGAGAACCATCAATACGATTTGAAAATTCAAATTAAAGACAGTGGAATAGGCATTGCAGAGAAAAAAGTAGAACAAGTTTTTTCCGCTTTCCAGCAAGCTGATACCAGTACCAGTCGGAAATATGGCGGCACAGGATTAGGCCTGACGATTAGCCAGCACTTAGCAAACGCTATGCAAGGAAAGATTGAAGTTGAAAGTGAACTGGGGATTGGCAGTATCTTTAGCTTAAACATCCCCATGAAACCCGGTATTGCTGAAACCGTAATCAAACGCAGCGGCCAAGAACGAAACTATCAAGCCACCGTATTATTGGCCGAAGACAATGCCGTTAACGCGAAAATAGCCAGTAAGATTTTAGAGAAACTGGGCATCGAAGCTGTCGTAGTGGAAGATGGTGAACAGGCTCTAGATCAAATTATGAATCACACCTTTGATCTGGTATTGATGGATATCAATATGCCAATAATGGATGGTATTACCGCAGCCGAAAAGATTAGAGAGCTTAGCTTTCCCAAAAACCAAATCCCAATTTTAGCGCTTACTGCCAATGCGATGATGGAAGATAAAGAACGCTGCATTAAAGCAGGCATGAACGGCTTTATTAGTAAGCCCATCAAACTCATTCGCCTAATAGAAGAGCTCGATAAAGTATTAAGTGGCAGCGAATAACTGCCAATCGGTTCCTAAAGACTTTAGAATCCACTACTTAGCTAAATAATCCCGAGCAAAATACAAAGCAGCAATGGCTCGACCTTCGGTGCAATCATCGCGCATCACCAATTCTTGCAAGTTAGCGATTGGCCACTTCACCAATTCTAATGGTTCTGGTTCATCTCCCTCTAAAACCGACGGATACAAATCTTCGGCTAAAAACACGTCAATACCGCCCTTAATATAACTCGGTGATAAACTCATACGCTTTAAGAAAGTAATTTTATTCGCGCCAAAACCTATCTCTTCCTGCAGTTCACGATTTGCCGCTTCAACCTGAGTCTCACCTAAATCCACCGCACCTTTAGGCAGAGTAAGGGTATATTCTTCGATACCACCACCAAACTCACGAATCAAAGCAACATGCTCATCATCAAACATAGCAACCATCATTACCGCGCCAGAACCTCCAGGAACGAGACGCTCGTAACTTCTTTCCACCCCATTACTAAAGCGATAATCTACCGCCTCTACAGTAAATAGACGACTCTTAGATACAATTGACTGGTGTAAGATTTCGGGTTTTTCAGACATAATAAACAAATCCCTATTTTTTCATTTATTTCGAATTCGCAACAATAGAAATTAGTATACCTGACTCATATATGACAGACACCCAGCAACAAAATTTAGCTTCAAAGGCAGCGCCTGAGACCATGAAAAATATAGCGCCGAAAGCATTCACTGAGAAGCAGTGGAATAACATCGATACCGTACTATTAGATATGGACGGCACCTTACTCGACCTGCATTTCGACAATTATTTCTGGCTGCAATTTATGCCCGCCAAATATGCCGAATTATTTGGTGTCGATGATGAAGAAGCTCATCAGATATTAAAGCAAGCCTCGAGCGAGACTCAAGGCACCTTAAACTGGTATTGCCTTGATTATTGGAGTGAGCGTCTTAGCATGCCAGTGGCGGCATTAAAGCAAGACATCGTTGAAAAAATCCAATACCGCCCACATGTTAAAGACTTCCTTGAGATGCTTAAGCAACAAGGAAAAAGAGCCGTCATCGTCACCAATGCGCATCGTGATAGCGTGAATTTGAAAATGACCCAAACCGGCCTGGATAAATTAGTCGATCGCATCATCAGCTCACACGATTATCAAGAGCCGAAAGAAAGCCAGGCATTCTGGGATCACTTGCAGCAAGACGAACCTTTCGATCTAGCAACAACCCTGCTTATCGATGATAGCCAAGCGGTATTAAAATCAGCAGAGAAATGGGGCTTTAAACACCTTTTGACAATCTTTCACCCAGACAGTCAAAAGGCACCGAATACCGATAGCGAGCACCCAGGCATCCACCATTTTGATGAACTTTTAATAAAGAAAAAAATATAACTATTCAAATTAAGATAGAAAAAGGTTCATTATTGAATAATTGTGGAGCAAATATGCGAGGCAGGAAGCCGAACTAAGGCTACAGGGAGGTATTTACGCCGTTTTGTGGAATAAATATCCAATCATGAATCGGCTTATAAAACCTGCTGAATAGTTACGAAAGAAACCACAACAGACCCAATTAAATAGGATATCGCTAAATAATGAGCAAGCAGCAAACCAGTGATAGCAAAAAGATACGCCTAGATAAATGGCTCTGGGCTGCACGTTTTTATAAAACTCGCGCGATTGCAAAAGCGGCTGTCGAAGGTGGCAAGGTGCATTATGAAGGCCAGCGCTGCAAGGTCAGTAAAACGGTTGATCTCAATGCCAAGCTCACCATTCGCCAAGGCTTTGAAGAAAAAATCATCGTGATAAAAGACTTATCCGATCAACGCCGCGGTGCGCCTGAAGCCCAAGCGTTATACGAAGAAACTGCCGCTAGTATTAAGGCGCGAATGGATGCAAGCGAACTTCGTCGCGTGATGAAAGATGCAGGCGCCGCTCCTGACGAACGTCCGAACAAAAAACAGCGTCGTCAGATCCACCAATTTAAGCACCAAAGTGAAATATGAGTGAAGTATGAGTAATTTAGATAGCATGCAACGTTTTACCTTCGATAAAACCGATGTTCGAGGCGAGCTAGTAGGCCTGCACAAAAGCCTCAGCGCCGTATTATCCAAGCACGACTATCCAACAGCATTAAAAATCGAGCTGGGCAAACTCATGGCCGCCAGTGCTATAATGAGCGCGACGCTAAAATACGAAGGCCGCTTATGCCTACAAGTTCGTCTGCCTGGTGATGTTAGTCTGATTCAAGCAGAAACCACCGATACCGGTGATCTGCGTGCGATTGCACGTTATGACGAAAGCAAAGAAATTGAAACGGTAGAGCTAGCGGGTGGTCAACTTGTCATCACCCTAGAGCCCGCTGTCGGCAAGCCGTATCAGGGGATTGTGCCGCTAGAAAGCAATCTGCTAAACGAAGCCTTCGAATACTATTTTAAGCAATCAGAGCAGCTCGGTTCACGCTTTTGGCTTGAGTGTGATGGCACCATCGCCAGCGGCTTCATGCTGCAACAATTGCCCGCAGCAGAAGGTTCAGATGAAGATGCTTGGGATAGACTCAGCCATCTTGCCAGCACACTGAAAAGCGATGAACTACTACAACTCACCAACGAAACGATCTTACATCGTCTCTACCATGATGAAGAAGTACGCTTGTATGATAGCGAAGAGCTGCGCTTTGCCTGCACCTGTTCAAAAGAACGTATCGGTAATGCGATTCAACAAGTCGGCCGCGAAGAACTGATGGATGTAATAGCTGAGCAAGGTAAAGTCTCTGTCGATTGCCAGTTTTGCCTGCAGCATTATTCGTTTAATAAGGAACAAATTAACGATTTATTTCCTGAAAAAAAACTACATTAATTCCTGAGCCAATCAGCATAACCAGCACGTAAGTACTGGTTTTAGTGTTTTTTGACGCCAATACCGGTTAATTTCCTTGAAGAATTACCGGTATTGAAAAAAAACTACAAGATTTCCTCCAAACCCGTCATCAAGCGCCGACTATCACTCTAACTTATACCCGCCATTTACAGTGCCTCGGTTTTGTTAAGCCAAAAAATCTGGCATAATCCGCAACCTCAAAATATGGGTTCGTCCAATTATCATCTGGACGGTAAATACGATTCATTTGTGTATGGCCAAAAGCGATACAGACATAACGAGACCCCTCGGGCACTAATATTATGACCACATTCTATACTGATTTATCGACACCTTTATTGGTTGAAAAAGCAATTGAGCGTGGCGAAGGCCGCTTACAAGACAACGGTGCATTCGTTGTAACTACCGGTATTCGTACTGGCCGCTCTCCAATGGATCGTTTCATTGTTGAAGAAGCAAGCACAAAAGAAGCAATCGACTGGGGCAATGTTAACCGTCCTTTCGATGCGACAAAATTCGATGCCCTTTGGGATCGTGTGGAAGAATATTTCGCTAAAACTGGCGGCTTCATCTCTAACCTACACGTAGGTTCTGATGCAGCTCATTACTTGCCAGTTAAATGCCAAACTGAAACAGCGTGGCAAAACCTGTTCGGTCGTAACCTATTTATCCGCCCTGAAACATTCAACCAAGCTGACAAAGAAGAATGGACCATTCTGAACTGCGCTAACTTTGAATGTGTTCCTGAGCGTGACGGTACTAACTCTGATGGTTGTGTAATCATCAACTTCGCACAGCGTAAAGTATTGCTTGCGGGCATGCGTTACGCCGGCGAAATGAAGAAAGCGATGTTCTCTGTACAGAACTTCCTACTTCCTGAAAAAGACGTATTACCAATGCATTGCTCTGCCAACGTTGGCGAAGATGGCGATACTTGCTTGTTCTTCGGTTTGTCTGGTACGGGTAAAACTACCTTGTCTGCAGATCCTGAGCGTTACCTTATTGGTGATGACGAACATGGCTGGGGCAAAGGCACTGTATTCAATATCGAAGGTGGTTGCTACGCAAAAACAATCGATCTTTCGCAGAAAAATGAGCCAATCATTTGGGATGCAATCCGTTTCGGCGCAATCGTTGAAAACGTAATGATGGACGATGAAAATCGTGTTGCTGATTACGCTGATACTAGCCTGACTGAAAACGGCCGTTGCGCATATCCTCTAGAACACGTTGAAAAGCGCGTACTAGAAAACAAAGGTGGCGAGCCAAAAGCGGTTATCTTCCTGACTTGCGATATGACCGGTGTTCTTCCTCCAGTTTCTGTTCTTACTAAAGAACAAGCGGCTTACCACTTCCTAAGTGGTTACACAGCGCTAGTAGGTTCTACTGAAATGGGCGGTACTCCAGGTCTTAAGTCGACTTTCTCGACTTGCTTCGGTGCTCCATTCTTCCCACGTCCAGCCGGCGAGTACGCTGAGTTGTTGATGAAACGTGTGACTGAATTTGATTCTCAGGTTTATCTTGTGAATACAGGTTGGACTGGCGGCGCTAACGGTAAAGGCGGCGAACGTTTCTCTATCCCAACAACTCGTGCAGTAATCAGTGCGATTCAGACAGGCGCTTTGCGTAATGCTGAAACTGAAACTCTACCGTTGTTTGGCCTAGAAGTTCCTAAGAGCCTTGAAGGTGTTGATGCTAAGCTACTTAACCCAACGAAAGCTTGGGCTAACGAAGCTGATTGGGCTGAAGCCGCTGAAGTACTAGCGAAGCAGTTCACTAACAACTTCACTAAGTTTGACGTATCTGACGCTATCTTAGCAGCCGGTCCTTCAGTGAAAGAAACAGCTTAATCTTATTTCTTCTTAATTATAGAAGAATAAGCTAGCTCTAAAAAAGCCGCTTCAACTATGTTGTTAGCGGCTTTTCACGTTCTACATCCCTGTAGTCCGCCCTACGGGCTGCTTCGCAGTGCAAAATTGCTGTCCTGCAATTTTGTTATGTTCTACATCCCTGTAGTCCGCCCTACGGGCTGCTTCGCAGTGCAAAATTACTGTCCTGTAATCTTGTTTTATCCTGCAACCTTGTTCTATTCTGCTATTTTGTTAGGCCCTTTTTAATAGATCCACCTGCTCGGTAAGAAAGGGAATCTCTGGCACAGAACGAATGCGTAACTCCTCTCGTATCACCTTCGGCGCTAAATAATCAGAAGTCGCTAGCGCCATCACAACCTTCATCCCTAATTGCGCTGTTTTAAACGGCTTAATTAAATAATCTGTCGCTTCTGAATCAATGGTCGATTCTACTCTCGCCATATCCTTTTTAGTGGTTAGCATAATAAAAGGAATGTCAGTCATCGCCACGCTGCCACGTACCGTATGTAAAAGATCAAAGCCCGATAACTGGTCCAACTGCCAATCGGCAATGATCAAATCAATAGGTTGTATACGCAACATATCAATTGCCTGGATACCGTCTCCTGCTTCAAATACATAGTCAAAACCCTTGGTGCGTAGAAAACCCGCATGCAAAGCCCGTAAAGACGGTGTATTGGTCACCATAAGAATCCGTTTACGCTTTAAACCAGTAGGAATGTCTTCCGGACTAAACGTTAAAGCCATGTAAATACCTGCGAAGTGTTAATGGGCTAGCTTGGTTAAGCTAATTGGATTAATTACCCTTCTTTCAATTAACACTAGTACAGCAATTTCTAGCTGCGCCCTGATTAGATGACAATTAGCGCCAAATTCAGCCATTTTCATGAGAGCTAGATCACAGTTTGAAGTGTCAAATCAAATAGCATTCATTACTAGATTAATTGACACTAACAAATTCGGTTTTTATCCTCGAATATCACTCTTAGGGTCAGTATACTCAGACTCAATATTTATCGATTTTTCAACAGTTTATAGCGGTTTTCGCGATCAAAAGACGAGATACATTATGGATTCTATTTTTACCCGTATTGCCCAAGAGCTGAACATCCGCCCTCAGCAAGTACAAGCTTCCGTCACCCTACTAGATGACGGCGCAACCGTGCCTTTTATCTCTCGCTACCGTAAAGAAATTACCGGCGCACTTGATGATACTCAGCTACGTAATCTCGAAGAACGCCTGCGCTATCTACGAGAGATGGAAGACCGTCGTGGCAGTATTTTAAAAAATATTGAAGAGCAAGGTAAGCTAAGCGACGAGCTTAAACGCGACATCCTCAATGCCGATACCAAAACGCGCTTAGAAGATTTGTATTTACCCTATAAGCAAAAGCGTCGTACCAAAGGTGCTATCGCTATCGAAGCGGGGCTAGAGCCATTAGCCAATAGTTTAATAGAAGACCCAAGCCAAGCTCCGGAAACCCTAGCCACCAACTTTATTGATGCGCAAACAGGTAAAGAACACGGCATTGCCGATACCAAAGCCGCTCTAGACGGTGCTAAATATATTCTGATGGAACGCTTTGCTGAAGACGCGAACCTCATCAACAAGGTGCGTACTTTCTTGAAGCAAGAAGGCACACTGTCTGTCCGCTTAGTACCAGGACAAGAACAAGAAGGCGCTAAATTCAGCGACTACTTTGAACACGATGAGCCGCTTAAAAGCGTGCCGAGTCACCGAGCCCTAGCGATTTTACGTGGCCGTAACGAAGGGGTATTGAGCTTCAGTATCGTAACTGGCGACGTGACGGATAAACTAACCCCCTCTCCTTGCGAAGCCATGATCGCCGACCATTTCGGTTTGAAAAACGAAGGTCGCCCTGCTGATCGCTGGTTACATGAAGTTGTACGCTGGACTTGGCGTATCAAGTTATTAACTCACCTAGAAACCGAGCTAATGACCAACGTACGTGAAGCCGCCGAAGAAGAAGCGATTAAAGTATTTGGCCAAAACCTAAAGGACCTTATATTGGCCGCTCCTGCTGGGGCAAAAGCCACCATCGGTTTGGATCCTGGTTTGCGTACTGGGGTAAAGGTCGCTGTTGTTGATGCGACTGGTAAAGTGATCGACCACGATACGATTTACCCAACACCGCCGCAAAAACGATTAGCGGATTCTGCCAAAATCATTACTGCACTCATTTTAAAACATAACGTTGAATTGATCTCGATTGGTAACGGTACCGGTAGTCGTGAAACCGATAAGTTTGTTGGCGATATGATTAAAGCCAACCCAGCATTAAAGAAAGTGCAAAAGATTATGGTGAACGAAGCAGGCGCTTCAATCTATTCGGCTTCTGAATTAGCCGCTAAAGAATTCCCCAATCTTGATGTAACCATTCGTGGCGCAGTCTCGATCGCTCGCCGCCTACAAGATCCATTAGCCGAACTGGTGAAGATCGAACCAAAATCAATCGGTGTAGGCCAATACCAGCACGACGTAAACCAAAGCCAATTAGCCCGTGCGCTAAATGCAACGGTAGAAGATTGCGTAAACTCAGTGGGTGTCGATTTAAATATGGCTTCTGTGCCATTGCTAACTCGGGTTTCTGGTTTGAATACCACCATCGCCAATAACATCGTCAACTATCGAGATGAACATGGTGCTTTCGCTTCGCGTAAAGAGCTGAAAAAAGTCCCACGTTTAGGTGAAAAAACTTTCGAACAAGCGGCTGGTTTTTTACGTATTCATAACGCCGAAAATCCACTCGATGCCAGCTCCGTTCACCCAGAAGCCTATGGCGTGGTGAAAGAAATTGCTAAGCAATCAGCTCGTGATATTAAGAGTCTAATTGGTGATGGCTCTTTCTTGAAGGCGGTTAACGCTGCTCAGTATGCGACTGAATCTGTGGGTGAAATTACAGTAAAAGATATTCTTAGCGAATTAGTAAAACCGGGGCGCGATCCACGCCCTGAGTTCAAATTCGCCACCTTCTTAGACGGCGTAGAAGAAATCAAAGATTTGCGTTTGAACATGGTATTAGAAGGGGTTATCACCAACGTAACAAACTTCGGTGCCTTTGTGGATGTCGGCGTACACCAAGATGGTCTGCTGCATATCTCGGCCATGTCGGATACCTTTATTAAAGATCCGCGTGAAGTGGTAAAAGCGGGTGACATCGTTAAGGTTAAAGTCATGGAAGTTGATGCACAGCGTAAGCGCATTGCACTGTCTATGCGTATGTCTGACGATGCTAATGAACAGGCTAATGCCAAAACTCCTGGAGAGCGTCCAAATCGTAATAGCCGCAGTCAAACGACAAAAACTAGCTTTGGTCCAGGCAGCTCTAACGGTGGCGGCAATAAAGGCAGTAATCAAAACCAAGCTCAAGGTGCTATGGCAAATGCACTCGCTGCAGCCTTTAATAAGAAGAAATAAGGGCTGTAACTGAGATAAATATCACTGTGTTATGGGCTATCTACCCATTTACCTTACCCATGGCACAGTGATTACCATTCAACGCACTTACCTCCCTCGTATCATTCCCCTATAATGCATTTAATTTTACGGCTCGAATATTGAGGCTCCACTTGGCTAATCCAACTTATAGCAACCTGTTATCGTCACTGCGTGATCAGAACCAATTATCTTTGCTTGGTCGCATCCAGCGTGGCATCGAAAAAGAAGGGTTGCGTTGCGAGCCAAATGGCCGCTTAAGTCAAACTCCTCATCCACAAGCTTTAGGCTCTGCTTTAACACACCCGAGTATTACCACGGATTATTCTGAATCACTGCTTGAGTTTATTACCCCAGTATTTGATAACGCCAAAGATACACTGCAGTTTATGCATAACCTGCATCAGTACACCTATCAGAATATGGGCGATGAATTGATCTGGCCTGCGTCTATGCCTTGTATTATCAATGGTGAAGAAAGCATTCCTATCGCTCAATACGGCTATTCAAATTTAGGACAGCTTAAACACGCTTATCGACATGGCTTATGGCATCGTTATGGTCGTACCATGCAAGCCATTGCTGGTATTCATTACAACTTTTCTATGCCAGACGCTATTTGGCCATTGCTGCTCAAAGAAGAGAAAGAGCAGAATCCGCAAAGCACCGATGGCACACAGTCAAATGAAGAACAGCTTAAAGACTTTATTTCAAATAAATACTTTGGTCTTATTCGTAATTTCCGTCGTAACTCTTGGCTATTAAGTTATTTGTTTGGCGCATCACCTGCTGTTTGCGCCTCCTTCTTAGAAGGACAGCCACATGACCTCGATACCTTTAAAGAACATACTCTCTACTTACCGTATGCAACATCATTACGCATGAGTGACTTAGGTTATCAAAATAATGCACAAGCTGAATTGATCGTTTGTTATAACAGTATTGAGAACTATGTAGAGACACTGTCCGAAGCCATCACAAAGCCAGTAGCCGCCTATGAAGAGATAGGTCTGCAGGAAGAAAGCGGTCAATATAAGCAATTAAATACCAGCTTATTACAGATTGAGAATGAGTATTACAGCGATGTTCGCCCTAAGCGTATCGGTAATGGTGACGAAAAACCGCTACAGGCATTAGCCAATCATGGCGTGGAATACATTGAAGTTCGCTGTACTGACATCAATCCATTTTTAACTTTGGGTATGGATGAAACTCACATTCATTTCTTAGATTTGTTCTTAACTCATGGTTTATTGTTAGATAGCCCAAAAATCGATAATACCGAATTTCAGGCAATCAAGAGTAATCAACACGAAGCGGTTATGCGCGGCCGTGATCCAGAGCTTAAGCTGAATAATAATGGCGAAAAGATAGGCCTGCGCCAATGGGCCAGCCAGCTATTAAACGAAATGAGCGGCTTAGCCAAGACCATGGATGAAGCCGTTGGCAACTCACAATACAGTGATGCACTAGCGCAGCAAATGGCTAAAGTTGAAGATCCTTCACTGACACCTTCAGCGCAATACTTAGCGCAGATGAAAGCAGACGATTTAGAATTTGCTCAGCTAACCCTTAAGCTTGCAGAGCAAAGAGCCGCTGAATTTAAGCAACCACTGAATGATGCGCTCAATAAAGAAATGCAGCTGCAAGCTCAGCAAAGTTTAATGCAGCAAGCTGAAATAGAAGCGGGTGATCAAATAGACTTCCCTAGTTTCTTACAGCAATACCTTGCTCGTTAAAATAAGGCTAAAGCTTTAAGACAAAAAAAGGGTTATCAATTGATAACCCTTTTTTATTTGCGACAGCCCTAATTAATTCTGCACAACAAAATTTTCAAAATACAAATCCTCAATCATCGGCCCCCCTTCCAGCTCTGTCATCAAAGCCCGAACCTCGTCGAGTGCAACTTTACGTAAAGTTTCTCGCCCTGCTGTCGAATTCACGATATCACTGTCTTGAGCTGTTAATAGAAAAACGAGATTATTGCGAATATAAGGGCGATGGATTGTTACCGCTCCTGCGGCTACCGCACCATTTACTTTTAATGCGATCTCCGTGCGTAGATACTTCATTCGCCCCGTATTACCATAATTAACCACAAATGCTGGAGTTAAATGGATATACTTAGTTTCGCTAGCCTCAGCTGCTTGAGTGACATTAGCAAAAGAAAATACGATTAAGCCTGCCAATCGCAGAAGAAATTTGAACATGTTGCATACTCCTAGCTCTTAATAGCCATCATTCGATATCTAAAGAATAGAACAGTATCAATAATCAGAAAGAAGAAAGGACAAAGAATGCGTATCAATCTTAAAATGCTCTGCCTAACTGGCTTTATAACCTGTATCGCGTTACTCGCCAGCGCTTATTTTTTCCAGTTCGCACTAGAGATGGAACCCTGTCCTTTATGCATAATGCAGCGTGTTGCAACCTTAATGGTCGCCTTAGGTTGCTTGGCTGGATTTTTCCTCGTAGAGAAGCCTCTTGGTCTACTCATCGCATCTGGCTGGACACTATTATCGTCTTTCTTTGGTATCTATCTAGCGCACCACCACAACTGGCTGCAGAACCTACCCGCAGACCAAGTGCCTTCTTGCGGGCCTAGTCTTGAATACATGCTTGATGCTTTCCCTATAATGGAAGTCATTACCGTCTTATTGCGCGGTAATGGTAACTGCGCTGAAGTCTCTTGGAGCTTTGCTGGTATCTCTATGCCAGGCTGGTTACTTGTTTTCTTTATTGGTTTTGCCATCGCCTCGGCTTATGGCGTTTTCATTGCTTGGAAAGCACGTAAATAATATTTTGTTATAGCGGCTCAGAACATTGCCTGAGCCCTAGATTTCATTAACACGTCTACAACCCCACAAAGCATAGATATATCACTTTGCAAGCAAAGAAAACTAAAAAACTTGCTTGCAACTAGGTGTCTAGCCTGACTATATTGGGGGTAAATCAGATCCAGTAAGAAGAAGGAATTGGGGCATGCTAGAAGGTTGCAAAACAGCACAAGAACGTTGGGGCGGAGTACATAAGTTAATTGATGGTTGGTTGAATGAACGCCAAGATGTCATCGTACTCTATTGCGGAATCAATACACTCAAGCCTTTCTCTCCAAAAGAAACGCCGATGTCGATTAAAATCCAAGCATTCTGTCAGATGCTAATGGATTATTGCTCCGCAGGGCATTTCGAAATTTATCAGCAGCTTCTAGAAGAAGCGAAGCTATATGATGATGGCGGTACTGAACTAGCCAATCGCGCCTACCCGGTATTAGAAGAGATGACTCAGCAATGCGTCGACTTCAATGATAAGTACGATTCAGCAGAACACTGCTTAGAAAAAATTTCCGACCTAACTAAAGATTTATCCGAATTAGGGGAAATGCTTAGTGAACGTTTTGAACTTGAAGATCAGCTGATTGAAAAACTACACAACGTTCATCGTGAGCTCGTTGCTAGCTAATAACCTGGCCCGTTAGCCAGTCGCAAAATTTGAACTAAACTGACTTCATACTTGACCGTTTTTCAGGGACGACTATGAAGTCAGCAGCGATACCACTATTAATACCCATCATTCTTTCCAGTTTATTTCTGTCTGCCTGCGATACTGGCAAAAAACCACAACGTTTTGACGACGTCACCAGCCAAGGGGCTTATTCTCTATGCCTTAATCATGATGCTAGCGCTGCGTTTGTGGGCTCGATTCATCACGGTGGCAGCCTATGGCGTTTACAGCCCTTAGACCGATTATATAACTGGAATCATAAAGCCGATAAAAATAGCAGCATAGTAAGTTGTGATTTCTCTCCTGAAGGCGACTTTGTTGCGACCACCGATAATCGTGGCATCGCGCTATGGAACAGTCAGACAGGTGAAGCAATCTGGCTATGGAATGCCCCTGGGGATATCCACGACATTAGCTTAAGTGCCAATGGCCAATATGCCTTACTCGCCATGGCCGACTATACCGCGACTTTATTCGATATAAAAAACGGCGGCATTAAACGCACACTGCGTCACGATGGAGTCGTATATGACGTCAGTATAAATCAAAAAGGCAACCTAGCAGCCAGCGCCAGTGATGATTCAACAGCACGCATTTGGAATCTAAATAGTGGAAAACAATTACACTTACTCAAGCATAACAACCAAGTGCGCAGTGCAGAAATTTCTCCCGATGGTCGCTTTGTATTTACTTCAGCACTCGGTGACCCTGGTCGGTTATGGGATAGTAAAACAGGTGAGGTTATTAGCGAGTTCCCCATCAATAGCGGATTTTTCAGCAGCATTCGTTTCAATGACGACGGCTCAAAATTATTAACAGGATCCAGTGCAGGAAAGATTCAGCTATGGCAAACCGAAACCGCGAAGCTTGAGCAAACTTGGCAAGCGACTCCTCGCAATAAATGGGTCAGCAATAATGTTCTGATTGAAGATGTTGCGTTTGCCAAGCAGGGCTATGTTGCAAGTGGCTCGAATGGGCGGATCTTTTATTTAAATTGATCAGCCTATTCAAATTAATCAACCGAGCCATGTCAGCGATTCAATTAGCGACCACGAGTCGCTTCTTGAATGTTCTTATTCCTATCATCCATGAGTTGCTGAACATTAGTCGCATCATCCAACATCTCAGATACTTTTTCGAATGGCACTGTCATGGGCAGAGGAATTGATGAAGTTGCTTGTTTAGCCTCTGCTTTCTTCTCAGGTTCTTTTTCTTCTTCCTTCTCTATACGCAGCCCTTGAATCAAATTGGTATTAGTATTAACTGTGACCGTCTCGATATTTTGACCTTCTTGGGGTTGATCAGAGTAATGCCAAGTGCCATCCTCGCCCCGCCATTTATAAAACGACTGGCTGCTATTAATACTTGTCTGGGGATTATTACTTCCTTTCGAGTCCGATGAAAAATAATCCAATGGCGATTCCATAAAAGGCGTGCCATCTGGCTTCTTCAGTATCATTGGGCCAGCAAACGCAAGAGCGACCAATACCAGCATGATAAAAATGGGACGTTTCATCCATGATTCCTTATTCTGTATATAATCCAAAGTCATTATAGCCTATGCTTAATATAAATAAGAAACAAAGACTGACCAATACAGGTATGGGCGATAGCATAGTGAGTCAACAACAGGACGTTACATATCAACCTAATGCTAGGGTAGTCAGCCAAGTTCAGCCGATCCGTGTTCTGGTTGCTAATGCCAAAGGTGGCTGTGGTAAAACCACAATGGCAACCAATATTGCCAGCTACTTTGCTACCCAAGGCGAAGTAACTGCCATCATTGATTATGATCCACAAGGATCAAGCATCGATTGGTTAGCCGCACGAGATCCTCACTTAGCAAAAATTAATGGCGTCGCTGCCTTTAAAAATCAAAACTCTGGCTCAACTCGCAGTTACAGTTTACGAGTTCCTTCCGATACCTCACGTATTGTATTTGATACACCTGCTGGCTTAACCGGCCATACATTGTCAGATATGATCCAGGCCTCTGACTTTATTGTTATCCCTGTTATCCCATCGGCCATTGATATTCGTGCAGCAACAGGTTTTATTCGTGACGTATTATTAAGCCGCGCATTTCGCAGTAATAAAAAACCCATTGCCGTTGTTGCTAACCGAGTTAAAAAAAACACCCTCATCTATCAAAAACTTGAACGCTTTCTTAATAGCCTCAACATTCCTTTTATTACCTCTTTTCGAGATACACAAAATTACGTACGGGCCTCCGAACACGGCTTAGGTTTGGCTGATTTCGAACAACGCGACAATAAAGACAAACTTGAATGGCTGCCAATGCTGGAATGGATTGAGCAGCAAATAAGTTCAAAACAGAACAAATTATAAAAAAAACTAAAAAAAATCAAAAATAAACGCCAAAAAGTTCTTTTAATCCTGTTTCTCGCCTAAAATCAATGGATAGTAATTTGCTTCTAAGTATAATTACGCAGTCTATTATATCAGTCCTCGAGGAAATCCCATGGCCGCTCGCAAAACCACAGCAAAAAAGCCTGCAGTAAAAAAAGTTGTTGCTAAGAAAGTTGCAACTAAAAAAACTCCAGCTAAAAAGGTTGCTGCTAAAAAAGCGCCTGCTGTTAAAGCTGTATTGAATCCAGTTCAGTTGTTGCAGAAAGAAATTTCAGCATTAGAAGTTAAATTGGAAAAAGCGCGCCAGAAGATGAGCACTGATGCTGATAAAGCGTTAGCCAAAGCTAAGTCTGCTTTAACTAAAGCCGCTGCCGCTTTAACTAAAGCAAACGCAGCTAAAAAGAAAGCTGCTGATAAAGTTAAAGCTAAAAAATCTGCTGCTACTGTTAAAGCACTTGAAGCTGCTAAAGCTAAAGTTGAAACAACTAAGCAAGCTGCTGCTGCCGCTAAAGAAGTATTTGCTGCCGCTAAAGCTGCTGCAACAACGGCTAAAGCTGATGCTGATGCTGCTGCAACAATTGCTAAAGCAACCGCTTCTGTAGAGAAAGAACAACAGAAAGCTGCTGCAACTGCTGCTAAGAAGCAGGCTGCTGCTGATAAGAAATCTGCTGCTGCAGCTAAGAAGAAAGAAGCTTCTGCTGCTAAGAAAGCCGCTGCTAAAGCTAAGAAAGCCGCTACTGCTGCTAAGCAAAAAGAAGCTGCTGCTGCGAAAAAAGCTGCTGCTAAAGCAAAGAAAGCTGCTACTGCCGCTAAGAAAAAAGAAGCCGCTGCCGCTAAGAAAGAAGCTGCTAAAGCAAAGAAAGCCGCTAAGAAGCCTGCTAAAAAAGTAGCCGCTAAGAAAACTGCTGCTAAACCTGCTAAAAAAGTAGCTGCTAAGAAAGCCGCTAAACCTGTTAAAAAAGCTGCTAAAAAAGTAGTTGCTAAGAAAGCTGCCAAGCCTGCGAAGAAAGTAGCCGCTAAAAAAGTAGCTAAAGCTGAAAAGAAAGTAGTTGCTAAGAAAGCTCCTGTTGCGAAAAAAGCCGCTAAGCCAGCCAAGAAAGTAGTTGCTAAAAAAGCTCCTGTTGCTAAACCAGTAGCAGCTTCTAAGCCAGTTGCTCCAGCGACTAAGCCTGCTCAGTCTCTTGCGGGTGCAATCCACTCTGCTGCAGAAGCTAAGCCAGCATCAGTTGCGCCAGTAGCCGCTGAAGTTAAGCCTAGTGTTCCTGCATCAGGTAGCTTGTTCGCTCAGAACGAAAATAAGTAATAGTAAACGCTACTTATAGCATTTACTAAAAGGCCGAGTGACCTGTTCTATTAAGAACAAGTCACTCGGCCTTTTTTTTGCCTATGATTACTGCCTATTACCGCCAAAGGGAATTCATCATTCTTTGAGCTTATAATCCCCTAGTTGCTTCGTTATCACTTCCAATATATGTAAATTCATTCCTTAATAGTCCTAAGCCTTGGTCACCCACGCTATATAAATATAGCTAGCCTATTTTCAATCATAGCGGTGTTCATTAACTACAAAAAAAAGGAAGTTTATGCAATTTGAAAAAGTATCACTTGAAGGGAGTCACGTTCGATTAGTACCACTAACAGAAATTCATAGTACGGAGCTCATTGACGCAATATCAGATGGCGAATTGTGGAAATTGTTTGTTACTTTGGTTCCTCAAGTAGAAGACATTGATGACTTTATTGAAAATGCTATTACAGCTCACATTAATGGTGATGGCTTGGCTTTTGCGACAATAGATAAAGCTTCAGGTCAAGTCATCGGCTCAACTCGATTTATGAAGGCTAATTTACCCAATAAGCGGGTTGAAATCGGCTTTACCTTTATCGCCAAGTCATTTCAAAAAACAAGGGTTAATACTGAGGCTAAGTTATTAATGCTAACTCATGCTTTTGATACGATGAGATTGAATCGAGTTGAATTCATTACCGACTACCTTAATCATACATCTCGATCTGCCATTCTTCGCCTTGGTGCAAAAGAAGAAGGCATTTTACGTAATCATATGATTATGCCCGATGGCCGAGTCAGAGATTCTGTTTTATTTAGTATTACTAATCACGAATGGCCTGGAATTAAACAGAACTTGGCCTATAAATTAGCTACATAAGCGATCACCAATATATGCTCTACAGAATTGCGAACATTGATGACCTAGAAGCTTTGGCACGACTACATGCAGAGAGTTGGCGAAATTCTTATCGAGGAATTTTTTCTGATGGCTTCCTTGATAATGAAGTCTGGACTGATCGGAAACAATCTTGGACTAATCGTTTGTCTTCGCCTAAGTTCAATCAACATGTTTTAGTCGCGATCGACAATAATGAAATCTGTGGTTTCATTTGCGCCTTCGGAGATGAAAATATCCAATGGGGAACCCTCATTGATAACTTACATGTTTTAAAAATAGCTCAAGGTAGAGGAATTGGTAAACAGTTAATGTATCTAATTGCTCAATGGGCCGATGAGGCATTTGAGCATAAAGGCATGTATCTTGAAGTTTTAGAAGATAACTTAAATGCTCGCCACTTTTATCATCGAATTGGCGCAAAGCACCAAGAGACAAATTTATGGCAGCCTCCTGGTAGCAATACAAAAGTGAATGAATTGCTCTATGTCTGGGAAAGTAATCACATGTTATTGAACTTAACTAACCCATAGTTAGGGATATATAATTAGAGATATCTAGCGTTCAGCATCGCTACAACATTCATCTTGAAGAAAGCCAATCACCGCCTGCAGTTTTTCATATTCTGCAATGCAATACAGCGTTCTACTTTCTCGACGCTGAGAGATCAGCCCTGCCGATACTAAGCTTGATATATGATGCGACAAGGTTGAGCCAGGAATATCGAGTTTTTCTTGTAGGCCGCCCACAGCAATACCTTGGTGTCCCGCACGAACAACGCTTCTATAAATACTGAGCCTTGTTGGATGCCCCAACTCTTTCAATGCTTTGGCGATAATATCTAAATTCATCTCATCATCTCGTTACAATCTATAATTTCACGCCCTATATTTCGATATTACTAGAAATAACTTGACCTGGCCAGTGACGGGGACTATATTTCGATAAACCTAGAAATACAGAGATAATAAATTATGTCCTCTATTGATATCAACATGGTGCAAGACACCTTAAGCATGTTCGCCTTTTTGGCAGTAGAACTTACCCTTCTATTCCTTTTGATCAGCTATCTGGTCGGCGTGCTGCAGGAATATATTCCTCCCGCTAAAATACAAAGTATTTTGAGTGGTAAACAGGGTAAGGGGTACGTTATAGCGGGCTTCCTAGGGGCAATTACGCCTTTCTGCTCTTGCTCTACCATTCCTTTCTTAAAAGGCTTATTAAGGGCTAAAGCAGGCTTTGGGCCAATGATGGTATTTCTATTTGCTAGCCCTCTATTAAACCCAATAATTATTGCGCTATTTGCCGTAACATTTGGGCTACAGGTAACCGCATTCTATTTTGCGATGGCGATGGGGGTATCAGTATTAGCAGGCTATACATTAGAAAAATTAGGTTTCGACAAGTATGTGAAAACAGAAGCGTATATCGAACCCGAATCAAAAGGCTGTAACTCAGCCTGTGGTGGTAACAAAGCTCCTGTGAACAAATGGAAGAGGATCTGGCATACAACCTGGGTTGATTTCAAAAAAGTGCTGCCCTATTTAATTGGCGGCATCGCTCTGGGATCTTTGATTTACGGTTTTATGCCTAGCGAGTTTGTGGCAAAAATTGCAAATGATAACAACCCCTTTGCAATTCCCATTGCCGCGATTATCGGTATCCCTTTGTACATACGCGCAGAAGCGGTAATTCCATTAAGCGCTGCATTAGCCGCTAAAGGTATGGGCCTTGGAGCAGTAATGGCATTGATTATTGGCAGTGCAGGGGCAAGCTTAACAGAAGTGATTTTACTGAAGTCGATTTTCAAGAATCCTATGATTGTTGCGTTTTTAGTTGTGATTCTTTCAATGGCTGTTAGTGCTGGATTTCTGTATTCTGCCTTATTTTAAATCATTCGTTAATTATCATCAGCATGCTGCAATAAGCACTGAAGACGTGAAACTGGAAGTCTATGTACATAGGTGAAGCAGCGAAGAAAACAGGTTTATCGGTCAAAGCGATTCGCTTCTATGAAGAAAAGGGCTTAATCGCTAGCCCTGAGCGAATTGGCCGATATCGGGTATATAAAGAAATTGATATAGAACTGCTGATATTAATTAAAGAGGCAAAAGAACTCGGGGTAACACTCTCTCAACTTAAGGGGATTATTGTTTACAGCAATGGCCAGGTTGATTGGGCTATTATAAAAGTATTTTTGGCTGAAATTCGACAACAACTAATCAATCAAATTGATGATCTCAAGCAGAAAGTTATTAGTTTAGATGCATGCTACGAGCAAATTAATCCATAGCTCAATAATTTTTTAGCCCAGCTATTAGCTTAGAGATAGAAAGATACTTGACTCTCCCCTAATGGGGAGGCGTTAGCCTAGCTCTTAAATAATCAGAGCTGGAGATTGAGATGACTAAACGAATATTAGTATTAGCTGCAAATCCTAACAAAGCGAGTTTTACAAATCATTTGGCGGAGACATATGTAAATTCAGCAAAAAATAACTTTGAGGTCAAATTTCTAGAAATACCAGACATGGAATTTAATTTGGATCTTTCGGCTGGATATACAGAGGCGCACTCTTTAGAAGACTCACTACAAACTTTTCAAAAGTCTCTAGAGTGGTGCGATCACTTGGTGATCTTTACCTCTCTTTGGTGGGGTTCGTTACCCGCTAAATTTAAAGGCTTAATTGATCGAACATTTCTACCTGGCTTAGCCTTTCAATATGAAAAGGGCAAAGTAATGCCGAAGAAATTGTTACAAGGCCGAACGGCTCGTATAGTCATGACGATGGATACTCCACCCTGGTATTACCAGCTGATTCAGGGGGCGCCAGCTATCAAGCAATTAAAAACAGCAACCCTTGAGTTTGTTGGTTTTAATTCAGTAAAAAGTAAAATGATTGGCCCGATTATAAGCTCGACCACAGAATCTAGATCCAAATGGGTGGCGGATGTGAAAAAAATGGGGGATTTAGCTCATTAAGCAGCTACTGACATCCTTTGTCAGTCGCTATCTGTATATTTGTCTAATCAATATTAAACTGTATTTAAGACTAAAATGGATCTCAATAATGTCAGAATTCAACGCGATTAATACTCAATGCCTGTGCGGCACCGTCAAAATTTCAGTAGCGGAAGTGAATCCTAACTTCACTGTATGTCATTGCGACTCCTGTAGGGCTTGGAGTGGCGCGCCCTATTTTGCTTTGCAGTGTGGCACTGATGTTAGCTTTGAAAATGCGGATAAAATTAAAACCTATAAATCGTCTGCTTGGGCGAGTCGTGGTTTTTGTTCTGAATGCGGCACTCACTTGTTTTATAAATTAGACAAAACAGGTGCCTACAACATGCCTATTGGTTTGTTCCAACAACTTACCAACCTCACTATGGATATGCAGTATTTTAGTGATCAGCGCCCAAACTATTATTGCTTGGCGAATAAGACCAAAGAAATGACCCGAGCAGAAATTATGGAATTCTTTTCCCCACAGGTCTAAGCCAATTTATCTTTACTATTGGCTAATTTATAACTGACAAATTGACGCAGCAACTTCTGGTTTATCGACCTTTTTACTAGATAGCTGCTTTCCAGTTTTTTGATCTAGAACAAGGACTTCCCACTTTCGCTGCCTATCTGAACTTACTAGCACCTTTAGATCACCGCCACAGACCTTTGGCGGCACATCCATACGGGTCCAATAGACATCGATATCCCAAGCCCCATCGACTCGATAGCAACTTGCGATCGTTGAAGAACTCAATTTGGCCCAACCAATCTTAGTACAAGCGATCAATTCAGGCTCATCAGTTACAAGTAATGAATTAGGCTTAAATTGAAAATCGGCTAATGATATTTCCATACTTTCAATTTTCAAAGTCTTGCCTGTAGAAAGCAACACGTAAGACTCGCCTTCTCTTTCGAAAAGTTGAGAAGCATACCCCTCAGTCAGGGGCCAGTACCTAGCCTTCGCCCCATCAATAGGCACAAGACTTATATAAGGCACATTATTGCCATCCTCCTCTTCTTTATAACCACCTAATAGCCAGCCATTTTCTGAATTCAATGAGACACTAATACTATCTAACTCGGAATCAACCTTTTCACCGAGCGGTGATATAAATACAGAGTTCGCAATGGCACCTCCACTTGCCGAAAAATATATTCCCATTAATAAGAGTACGCGCGTACGACTGCTAATTATTTTTATGACGTTCATAATATTTATGCACCGTAAAAGAAGTTCCTTGTTTAAATGCACCTATTGCAAATAAACGATTACGATCGCTAGGCTTTAAGTGTATGCAGCCATGTGAGGGCATCAACCGAACGGGTAAACCTAATGCCGCTTCAGCTTCGTTATCCGGTGTTGTATGAAACATCTGCCCAGAGACGAGTTCTTTACCATCAAGTACTTTATTACGATTAAGGTCTTTGTACCAGCGAATAGCAATGGGACCGAAATCATTAAATACACACGTATCAGGCACTTTTCGTTTACCGTACAACTCATTATGCATATCCATAATTACGTCTCGGGTTGCAGTTCCAAAAAGTTGATTTAAACTGCCCCACTTCCCACTAGGTAATGCGTACCAAATGTCCAGCTTCGAAGGCATATCTCTGAGTTTTGTCCCCCAAGCCAACTTCGACATTGTCCAGGTAGGAGTGCGATAGGCTTCTGCTCTATCTATAATATATTGTCCAGGCCAAGTTGGTTCTTCAGCCATACGAACATCATTACCTATCTTCGCAGGACCTCCCATCGCTTCGAACCTAGAAAACTACGATCATCTTTGTTCACGACCAGGAGATCTTGCCCTGGGTAAAAATGTATATCCATATAAATCAAACTCCGTTTCTACAGCCATCAAGTTACTATTTCTTTAAACTATTACACTAAAAAGTTTTCTATTAAATTAAAGTTTAACCTAATATTTTTTATAACGCTTGGATTCAATTTCGAAGTGCCCATTTGAATGGATAGAATAATGACCAATCACCTCTAGGTTAATAATTTTTCTCTGGTAGAGATATAACGATATAGATACCCTACCCTCAAGACACAGAAAGTAAGTCAGAAGAAAGAAGTAATAATTGAGTTGGAGCCTCAAAATAACCTAAACCCCAGTTCCGAAACAGGGCCTACATTTCTGCATAATGAAACCTGCGAGCAATACAGTAGCGATCAGCTGCCATTCATGGATAGCGCGCTGATTAGGGGTTACGACGACAAGCATTGGATTCGTTACGATAGCGCTGAAGTGATACCTGGTACAAGTCTAGACAATGCTTGTAGGGAAATTCTTACTGATGAAAGTATTGCCTATGTGCATATTCGCTCGAAATATAATTGTTTTCAATGCCAGGTTGAACGTGGCTAAGCCAGCTTGTCTTTGCGTTCGTAAATTTTTTCGTAAACAAATTTACGAAACCAGCTATGTAATGGCTCGTGATGCATGCGAGCGTGCCAGAACATAGAAACATCAAAACTAGGCACTTCGAATGGCGGTGTAATTGCTGTGAACTTTTTCGTATCAACATAGCGACGGACAAAATGCTCCGGCAATAAAATCATGAAGTCGGTATTAGCAATAATTTCTAATGCGGGAAAAAAGTGAGGCATTCTCACGGCGACATTACGCGTTAGCCCCTTCTTTTTTAATAGCTCATCTACCTCGCTCGGTCCCGTTCCTTTGGGGCTGATCATTATGTGATTCAGTGATAAATATTGCTCTAAGGTCATTGCTTCCTCATAAGGGTGCCCTTTGCGTACTAAGCCTTTAAAACCATCACTAGCAACGACTCTTTGATAGATGTTTGGTGAAGGTGCTGTCTCTCCACCCAGAATAAGATCGACTTTATTTTCTTCTAACTCAGCCATCAAGTTAGAACGTGAATCTAATGCCGTAATCTGAATACCTGGTGCGGCTTCATTTAATAACGGAATCAAACGCGGTAATAATGCGTGTGTACCGTAATCGTTGGTTGCAATACGGATGCTACCTTTCGCGATTAATGGATCGAAAGATTCCGGTAATAATAATCCTGTGACTTGCTCTAATACCTTACTTAACGGTAAATACAGGCGCTCTGCTTTTGGCGTAAGCGATAGATGCTTACCTGACTTAACCAGAAGTGGGTCATCAAAATCCTGCCTCAATTTGGCCAGTATTCGGCTCACCGCAGATTGCGTTAGGCTTAATTTTTCTGCGGCCCGTGTGACATGACGCTCGTCTAATAAAAGCTTGAGAGCGACTAAGGTATTAAGGTCGAAGCGATTGAGAACTTGAAGATCCATGAACTAGCCTGCTGAGCATTACAAATGACATGATTATTAATCATACCTACAATTACTACAATGAATTTTACGCATCACCATTATTGACGCAATATGGCCCATCTAGTAATCAAGCAGCGACAACTATCCAGAGACAGAGGGCCCGTTATGAGCCAAGCAACAAATGTATTATATGAAAAGATAATTGAAGTGCGCTGGTCCGACTGCGATGCCAATAAGCACATGCGACATTCGGCTTATTCCGATATGTGCGCCCATACTCGAGTGAGCTTTTTGCACGCTATCGATATGAATGGGCTGTGGTTCAAGGAACATCATCTAAGCCCTATATTATTTAAAGAGCAGACCGAATACTTTGCCGAAATGTTTATGGGTGAAAAAGTGCGTATCACTGTAGAGCTAGGTGAATCAACAGGTTCAAGTAAATCAACCTGCTGGATGAACAAGGTCTATAAAGAAGATGGCACCTTGGCCGCCAGCCATCAAGTTGTGGTCGGCTGGATGGATATGCGTCTGCGTAAGATTGTTAAGCTACCGGAACTGGTCAGCGATACAAACTTATTAGCCCGTAGCGCCGACATGTCGAATTAAAGAAAGCTAGGGGTTTTACCTTCGATCCAATAAGTAAATAAGCGATCGAGGGTTTTATTTCTCCTTTTCATTTCGATCCAATTTCTCATAAATAACTCAAACTCTTGGTCATCTTTATTTATGGGAAATGCCATCGCTATGGCAGGCCGCAAAGGCTTTGGGGTAACTACGGTATAATCTGGGTTGAGCAATGTCCAAGCTGAGGCTGAAGGAGCATCAAATAGCATGGCATCGATATGTTTATACTCGTCCTTGAAAAATAATCTGGGTGTTGATATTTCCCATGCTTTGCCATTGGTAAAATACGTTTTAACGGCTTTTTCGTAGTAAATTTTCTCAGGAATACCCACAATCAAATCTTTGCGATCTAATATTTTCTGCCAATCAATAAACTCTGCTCTGCGCTCATCTTTCACAACAAAGGCTATATGTTGCTTACTATAAGGAAAGGACAGTGAAAATTCTTTCATATTGTCAGGAATAACAGGAACACCTGAGGTGAGATCTAAATAGCCAGATGCCAACAGAGGCGCTGCGTCCTTACGAAATATTTTCACGAACTCAACAGCCACATCAAGATCACCTGCCAATTGGTTCATTATTTCAATATCGAACCCAACCAACTTGCCATCATTGTTATGAAAGGAATAAGGTAAGTCATCTCTAAAATAACCCACTCTTAAAAACCCTCTATCCTTTATCCGTTGCAGTACGCCACTAAACGGTTGGATAATAGCGCTGGCCTCACTTGGTTTCTCTAGGTGGGTCGTCGGTACATCACCGTATAAAAAGTCACGATTAATAAACTTGCTATAACCTTCATATTGATAACTTATTGCCTGAAAGGTGTACTTCAGCGAAATAAATGAAGAGATGCAAATGAGTGGAATAATGACGGCATTACGGCCAAATTGACGCCACTTAAAGGTGAACTTTTTAACCATGCCAGTGGCAATAAGAAGCGGCAAACAAACAGCAAAAATAACTGACAGCAGTGCAGAAATACGTCCGACAATTAGATTTTCTGCCACTAGAAAAAAGTCGAACATCGATCCAGAAACATTGAATAGCTCCAACAAATTTGGAACCGCGATAACACTGGTACCAAACAACTGCGGCACGCCAGCAACAACGAGGGTGACATAATCACTAAACGAAATATAGGCACCGGAAAACCAGGCAGCAAACAGGGTAAATAAAATGGCTAATAGCTTTCCGCCAACGGGTAAACTAAAAGTGATTGGTACAATAATACTCGGAACCTGACCAATATCTTTATTAGATGACTTCATCTCTGCAATAAGGTGTTTTGCTTTTTCTACGATCACAGGAATAACAATAAAGAAACTACCAGTCGCAAATGCAGTCACCATTGCCTCCCGTGATGCTTTCATTATTTGTCGATAACCAAACGGGGTAATAATCGCCACCATCGCCGGCAGCACGATAAACGCCAGTAGAAAAACCAATACAGCTGAAGTCACAATATAAACAAGTAGGCCATCTAAATCAGCCGGGTCTATCGTAGCGGCAGCGCGCAGACCAATGCAAAAAATCCCAATAGGGGCAAAGCGCATAATAATATTACTAACATTGGCAACAGCCACCTGGAGGTTGGCCAATGGCAATAACGCATGTTGTTTTCCACTCACTCCCATAAGCCCTACGCCAATGAAAATACTGAAAGTAACAATAGAGGGGATTAATGCATTCGAAAATGCATTGAATGGGTTAGCAGGAATGAACAAATCAACTAAGTCAAATTCAGAACTTACCTTTATGGTTTCTATGCTGTAAAACTCGGCGGTCGTCCAATCAGGAAAAGCGATGGGTGCTAAAAAGATAAAAAACAGAACGGTTGCTATTAAGAGAAACAAAATCAGTAAACTTTGTTTAACAGTACTCCCTAGTCCTGTAGAAGATAGTCCGCCGATACCTACAATAAGTGATAACGAGATATAAGGCAGCGCGGTCATTTGCAATAACATCACAAAGGCATTTGCTATTGCATCCACCCCCACAAATACAGTTGAAGTAAGGGCACCAATAGTTAGCCCTGCGGTCATCGCCGCAATAATACGAATAAAGGGTGGGATTTTCTTAAACAGCATATAAATCCTGAAGTTATTTATTAAATAATAATTCAACGAATAATATACGCATATCTGATTTGATGCTTATTTAAATTGAGTGTCTAAACCATTTAGTATGAGTTTTAAACCAAATTCAAAATCGTGTACACCATTATATTTCCCCGTTATCACATGCCTGCTTAAGGCATTCATGTGGGGATATTGTGCTGCGGGAATAATATCGATAAAACCTGCAGCCGCTTCGGCGTACTCATCTTCTTGCAGAGGAAAATTTAACTCCTGCAAGGTAAAGCCATAAATGTGATTATCCATCGCATTCCAAATATGGTCTGCCATTTCGATAGAGAAACCCGCTTTATATAAACAGCCTAGCGTTGCATCGATGTAAGCCAACATATTGGGGCCGATATTCATACGTGAAACGACAGCTTGGGTTGCCCAAGGATGCACTAACAGTGCCTGGTGTGCCGAGTTAGCCCTAACTAACATGGCCGACTGCCACTCATCCGCGGGCAGGTCAGGAACCTCTATTTCTGCGATAACCACCTCTACCAAGCCGTCTAGAATTTCATCTTTATTGGCGAAGTGGTTATACAAAGACATCGCCTTAACCCCTAAAGCATCAGCCAGCTTGCGCATCGATAATGCCTCAATACCGCCATCATCCGCGATGCTTAAGGCTTGTTGCAGAATCAGTTTTTTACTCAATTTGGCTTGTGTCATTTGTAGCTTTATCGATTTTCTATGAATGATAGGGAATAGTTTCACTAGACAGACTTACAGTGTATGTTAATCTTTAAAAGACACCAACTTACAGCGTAAGTTAAAGCCCTACTCATTATCGGCTACTGCTCAGCCGCAAAGGAAGATCTCGGCATGAAAATGAAAGCTTCAATTTGTACTCTCTATGGATCAGCGGATGTTTTACAACTGCAAGATCTTGATAAACCTGAGCCAAAAGATAATGAAGTACTGGTAAAAATTCACGCGTCTAATACCACCGCGGCCGATAGCATGATGCGCCAAGGTAAGCCCTTTTATGGGCGCCTGTTTTTAGGATTAACCAAGCCTAAATTTCCAATTACCGGCACAGGTTTCGCGGGCACAATTGAGGCAATAGGCAGTGAGGTCAATAATTTTCAATTAGACGACGCTGTGTTCGGTGAAAGTATTTTAGGCTCGGGCACCAATACAGAATATGTCTGTGTACCCGAAGATGGTTTGATTATGTTTAAGCCTAAAAATCTAACGTTTCCCCAAGCGTCGACCTTGTGCGATGGCGCACTGACTTCCATTAATATGCTACAAAATCTCGGCAAAATTACGCCAGGGAATAAGGTCCTAATCAATGGTGCTTCGGGAAGTTTAGGCAGCACAGGAATTCAAATTGCCAAGCAGCTAGGAGGTTATGTTACCGCTGTTTGCAGCGCGACAAACACTCAAATGGTAAAAGATTTAGGCGCCGATGAAGTGATTGATTATAACGTACAAGACTTTACGCTGAGTGAGAATAGCTACGATATTATTTACGACAGTATTGGTAAGCGCAGTTATTCTGAAAGTAAAAACGCACTGAAAGAAAACGGTCGTTATATTTCTCCGGTATTAGGCTTGCCACTATTGGGCCAGATGCTATGGACGGGTCTATTAAATAAAACCAATCACAAAATTAACCGAGGAAAATCGGCTCACTTTGCCCCGACAGGTCTATTGCCTCCCGCTGAGTTAAAAGTAATGTTATTGCAATTATTACCCATGATAGCAGCAGAAAAATTAACCCCCGTTATCGACCGCAGTTACTCACTGACCGACATTGCCAGCGCTCATCAATATGTTGATAGCGGGCGAAAAAAAGGCAATGTTGTGATTGTATAAGTATGCAAAGCCGCACTTCTATGTGGCTATGCTATATTATATAGCTAACAATCTTCTTTAATTGGCGATTAAGTGACTCGACTAAAATACCTCTTTCAGCTTTTATTACTAATCACCTGTTCTCCGATATTGATGACAGAAGAATTAATGGCAGAAGAAGTATCAATTCATTTAAAGTGGTATCACAAGTTCCAGTTCGCAGGCTATTACGCCGCTCAGCAGCAAGGCTATTTTGCCGATGAAGGCTATAACGTCACGTTGATTGAAGGCGGCCCCGATAGTAATCACCTACATAATTTAATTAGCCATGCCAGTGAATATGCGACTCTCGGTAGTGAAGCGTTAAATTCTTTGGCATTGGGTTCTCCAATTATCATTGTTGCCTCTATTTTTCAGCATTCCCCTGAAGTACTGATAACGCTTAAGTCGAATAACGTGCAATCGATTAAAGACTTAGCGGGCAAGCCTCTTATGCTGGCAAGTGGCAGTATCAGTGGCCAAGTTGAAGCCATGTTGTTAAAAAACCAACTTCAAGCTACAGATTATCAAACCTATACCTATGACGGTGATATTCTAAAGCTTGCTGATGGCTCTGTATTTGCCATGTACGGCTATATAAGTAACGAGCCTTATCAGTTGTCACAAATAGACCAGCAAGTAGATCTACTTAGGCCGCAAGATTATGGTATTGATTTTTATGGTGATAGCCTCGCGACTACACAGTATGAATTAGATAATCACCCGCAACGTGTTGCCGCAATGCGCCGCGCTGTCATTCGTGGCTGGAATTATGCATTAAAACACCCTGATAAAATCATTAACTACATCCTCGCTCGCCCCACTAACAATCCTCTGCCCTATAATATAAGTCACCAACAATATGAGGCTAAGACAACTGCTGACTTAATAGATACCAGTAACATCCCTTTAGGCACATCAAGCCCGACCCGCTGGGCTTATATGTTTGATACCTTTAATGAGACCAGTGGTGGTCAGGCGGTTTTCACTCCGTCATCGATTTATAACGAATTTCACCAAGACCGCAGCTGGATACCCTATGTTCTTATTGCTGCAGTATTCGTCTTTATTATTATCAGTGTAATGCTTGCTTGGAACAGAGCCCTAAAAAACAGATTAAATGCCGCCATTACCAGTTTAAAAAAAGCAGCTTTTGAAGACACCCTTACGGGTCTAAAAAACCGTTCATCGATGATGCTTTATATCGAAGAATGCCGTATAAAAAATAGAAATAATTTATACCTTGTATTAATAGACATTGCTGGACTGCAAAAGCTAAATAAAGAACAAGGATTAAAAAAAGCAGATTTACTCATACAACAAGTTGCTGAATCATTATCTGACTGCGCCTTAAGACATAGCCATAGCTATAGTTTGTACAGCGGTAAGTTTGCCATTATCGCAAGCGCTGACCGTTTTAGTGAACTAGAACGCAAGATTAATATTTTGTTAGAAAAAATCACTCAAGCCCATGACTCTATTGCATTGTGTGCAGGAGCAATAAAACTCGATTTTAGCTTAGATAATTCGACGCTCGCGACTCGTGCAGAATTGACACTGCAATACTCAAAAGATAACAAATCTTCTAAACTATCATTCTTTAATTTGTTGATTCTAGAAAAAGCTGGAAAAAATGAAGCCTTAATTGAGGAAGTTATTGAAGGTATTAATAAACAAGAATTTGTCGCTTATTATCAACCAAAAATAAATTACCTCACGGGTAAAATTCAAGGATTAGAAGCTCTAATACGCTGGGACCATCCAGAAAAAGGTATTTTGCTGCCAGGTAAATTTTTACCGGTAGTCGAAAATAATCCCGTAGTGATGATGCAGTTGGAAAAAGCGATTATAGAAACCATTTTATCCCAAGCCAATGAGATAATTCGCTATTACAAAGATAGTCCTAACTTTCGAATTTCAATCAACTTGTCCTCCATCCAGTTTAATCATTCAACAATAGTTCAAGATTTGCTATCGACTTGTCAGCGTTTCTTGGTTGATACTCAGTTTATAGAATTTGAACTAACCGAAAGCTCAATGCTAGCGGATCTTGACCTCGCGATTGAAACAAGTAATCAGCTGCAAGCGGCTGGCTTCCATGTGGCCTTGGATGATTTTGGTACTGGTTATTCCTCGCTATCGTATATTCAAAACTTACCCGTAAACGTGATCAAATTAGATTATTCTTTCGTCAAAAAAATCCCTCAGGATATTCGCTCGGGTTTTGTGGTCGAACATATAATATCACTAGCCCATAAACTCGGCTTAGTCGTCGTTGCGGAAGGTGTTGAAGAAGTAGATCAGTTACATTATCTGGGCAATTTAAAGGTGGATATGATACAAGGATTTTACTTTTATAAACCCATGCCTCTTGATCAAGCTTGCCAATTGGATTTATCCGTTAAAAATTATAAATAATACTGAGCTGTAAATGCCCCATTTTTCTTCTATAAACCACGATTTTAAACAGTTTGTCTTATCTGACCCTGATACCAGCATGGGTCTTGGGGATGATAGTTACCTCAATCAGCTCGGCGATCCTAGCCTCGAGCATTTGAACAAAGAAATCACCCAAGCCAAAGCATTATTAGCCACAATTGAAAGCTGCTCTGTCGATGATATTGCCCAGCAACTTGATTTAGAATTAATGGCTCGCTATCTCAAGCAACAGATATTTTTTGCTGAGCTTAAGCAAGATGGCCAACCACAAAGATGCCGAAAACCGTCTGGAGTTGATGGTATTAGCGAAGGTATCTTTCAATTATTTGTTAACGATGAACGTCTAGCCGAGTCCCGCTTAGACAATATTCTCGCGCGTTTACAGCAAGCCCCTGCTTATTTAGAGGCAGAAGCTAGCATCATTACCCAGCCTATTAAGCGCTGGCGTGATATAGAGGTTGAGCAAGGTGAAGGCTTACCCGACTTATTCGCTACCATTGCCAACTGGGCAGAAGAAACAGCCTACTCTCAGCAAGATGAACTTAAGCAGGCGATAGACGCCTGTAATAAAGCATTAGATATTTATCTAACGGACCTGAATAATCGTGACTGTTTAACCGAGTTCACTATCGGAGAAGACAAGGTCGTCGAATTACTAGCACTGCGTAATATCAAGCAATCTCCCGCTGAACTTATTCAGATGGCTCGCGACTTTATGGCACAGACTCAAGAATTATTGGCTAACCTCAATAAGCGCCTATGCAAAAAATATGAGCTTACTGATACTACTTCTGATGAGCAACTACACGAGTTCCTTAATCAAACATTCGCTGCCAAGATAAAGGATGGCCAACTCAGTTCAGTATTGGATTATTATTCAGGCCAAATCCAATCGATTAATGATTTCATCGAACAGCGCCATTTATTTGCGATTCCTGTTCAGCAAGAAATTCGCCTGCTACAAACTCCGAGCTTTTTAGAGCCTGTGATTCCTGCTGGTGCCATGTGGCCACCATTAGCACTGCGCCCAGGTAAAAAAACAAGTTTGGTTTACCTCACTTTAAAAGAAGATCAGTTGGCCGAGCATACCGAACTGGGTATTCCTGTGATGATGATTCACGAAGGTATTCCGGGACATCACTTACAGTTTGCCACGGCCGCTCAGCACCCATCTTTCATTCGTCGTATCTTCTCTGCCAACGAACACGCAGAAGGCTGGACGACCATGCTGGAAGACTACATGCTGGATGTCGGCTATATCAGTGAAGAACTTGTCGACGAAGTACGCTTTATTGCCAAGCGTGAAATGTCTCGCCTTGTCGCACGAGTCGGCATTGATTTATATTTTATGACGGGAGAGCGTGATTATTTAGACGTCGGTTTAGACTTAGGTTTTGAACAAAATGGATATAGCGATGATGTTTTCGATAACGCTGCCAAGCTGTTAAAAACTGCAACGGGCTTCACCGATGGTCGCGTGCAGGCCGAGCTCAACTGGTATAGCAGCGAGCAAAGCTACCCTTTAAGTTACCTCACAGGCAACCGCTTGGTATGGCAACTGAAACAAGATATTCAAGCCGCCAATAAAAAGGAGTTAGAACCATTAGCTCTTGATCAGGCTTTTCATAAAGTCTATTTAGAGTCGGGCTGTATGCCCGTTGAAAATCTACGTACAATTTTTGAGCAGCAAGGCTATCTATAGTTATTATCATAATGATGAGTATAAAATGACAACGATTAGCTGGCTCGATTTATTATGGTGCCTAATCCCTATTGTTCTAGTCAGCGTGGTTTATGTTGCATGGCAAGGAAAGCCGAGTGAAATTATCATTGCCGTGCTCCGTATGGCCGTGCAACTGGTTGCGGTTGGCTATGTATTAATTAGCATATTTGAAAACCCATCTCCTTGGATCAGTGCAGCGATTGTTAGCATTATGCTAATCATCGCAGCTTGGATTGCCATTCGCCCAGTACGCCATCATAAGGGCTATCTGTCCGCTGCATTAATTGCTTTAGGTTGTTCGGTAGGTTTGCACTTATTTATCTCACTGGTATTAATTCTAAAAGCAGAAAGCTGGTTTCAGCCGCAGTTATTGATTCCACTAGCAGGAATGTATTTCGCCAATACCATGAATGCGATTAGCCTTGCCGCAGAGCGTTATCATAGCGAGCTGCATAATGGGCAAGCTACCGATAAAGCTCGCTTAACAGCATTTCATGCCTCCATGATTCCACAAATTAATAGTTTGTTAGCGGTTGGGCTCGTTGCCTTGCCTGGTATGATGACAGGGCAGATTCTATCGGGAGTTTCACCGCTCATCGCTGTGCGCTACCAAATAATGATTATGGCTATGGTACTAGGAACTGCAGGGATTGGTGCGGCTATGATGCTGTGGCTGTTAGCGAGAAAGGAAAATACATCGAACGTACAGTGAATACTTGATTACTCAAGTATTTACCCTCACCATACGCCCTTATTTAAGCCAAGCAATGATGCTTATTCTGATTTATTAAGGACAACCCATGTTAAAAAATCTGCCTTTTTCTCCCCTCATTATTTTAAAACTAATACCTTTAGCCTTAATTATCATCGCTGCCATGCAATCTTACTACATTGTTATTGAAGGCCACGTTGGTATTGTTAAACGTTTCGGTGAAGCTAAAAAACAAGAAAATCCAGGCCTTCATTTAAAAATCCCTTTCATTGAAACTGTTGAAATGATTGAAGTGCGTACACGTAAGAATGCTGAACGTATGGCCTCAAGCACAAAAGAACAAATGCCAGTGACGATCGAAGTATCAGTAAACTGGACAGTAAATAAAGAAGCGGCTATGGATTTATTTAAAAAGTATGGAGGCCTACTGCAGTTTGAACAAAGGATTCTTGATCCACGCTTCCGCTCTGCTACAAAGGATACTATTCCTCAATTTGAAGCTGAACAATTAATTCAAGACAGAGCATCCGCTATTCAAGGTATTGAGCGCCGCTTAACTGAAGAAATGGAAGGCTTCCCTGTAGCTGTAGACAACATCCAGATTGAAAATATTGTATTGCCTAAAAAATACATAGCTTCGATTGAAATCAAACAAACTGAAAAAAATCTGGCCGCAGCGGAAAAGCATAAATTAGAAAGACAGCGTTTAGAGGCATTAAGAGGAGTAAATACTGCCGATGCAAAAGCACAAGGTATTTTAAAAATTGCCGAAGCAGAAGCCCAGTCTATTTTATTAAAAGGTAAAGCAGAGGCTCAAGCTATTGAAGCTAAAGCTAAAGCGCTCAAAAGCAACCCCCTAATCGTGAAACTGACTGAAGCTCAAGGCTGGGATGGTAAACTGCCTACGACGATTATGGGCAACACAGCCATGCCGATAGTAGATATGCGCCCGAATAAATAACCTTACTGAACTAATATAATTAGAATATCAAAATGCTCGGCCAGGATATTCATTTCTTGCCCGAGCAGCTGCAAATCCACACGCTTCAATTCCTCTTGGCTTTCCTGCGTTATATCGCAACAAGCAAACAACATTCCCAACGCATATTGTTCAGCCTTCAACTCCAGCTTCTTCACCTGCTGGCGAAAGTCTGCCTGCTGAGGCCATTCAACTTTCATATTCCTGCGCATCTGGCGTAATGGTAATACCTGCTCTTCCATCCACTGATCATAGTCATTGGGAATACAAGCTTTAGTCCACTGCCGACCTTCGCTTGCCAACCACAAGGCTTGAAGAATCAAGTTAATATCAGCCCCATGATTATCCTGCAATGCTAATAACGCTGCTTCTACTCCAGGCTGTGAATAGATTTTACAAGCGTAGTCCCACAATGAGTTTTCAAGTTGTATTATCTTATCACCCTCTTTTTCACTGCCATTTTTAGTCGTCATTATTTGCTCAATATTTTTAATAAATCTGGATAAATAATTCAGTATAAAGCCTAAACCTTGATTAGGGCAGAACCATACAATTTACGCACGCTATTAATTTTGTTCTAAGCATTAATTCTCATTTTCATATAAATAAAAATCAAACTAAAAATCTACTCCTACACTCTATTTACTTCAATTTCTGAAGCCATTAATCAGGAGGATTAATATGAAAATTAATAATTGGTTAGCGATAGCCAGCGCTGCGATTTTTATAAGTGGGTGCAATCAAGCTAGCAACTCATCATCAACGGCTAGTAGTAGTCGGTCACCTCAACAAACAGCAGAGACTGTCGAAATTGATATTGACTACAAGCTTACTGCGCTACAAGCAAATCAACTAACTCGATCAGCAGAGTTTGTTGCAGGAGAGATTAGTCAGCCAGGAACACCTGCTCTTTTAGTCAGTACTGCTGCCGGGCCATATAATTTCAGTAATGGTAATCAATTAACGTTTCATCTAGATCACACTTCTGCCACGGGTGAGCTTTTTTCATACCCAATTTCCTTAAGTCAATCAATCGCAGCCGTAGCAGAAACTAGCAGCGAAGAAGAAGTCGCACAGGCTATTCAAAATCAAGTAGGCAGTGACCTGCTTATTACTCACTCTCCACTAACAATTCAAGGGGCAGGAGGAAACTCTGAAGGGGCCACTTTACAAATTATCCCTGTATCAGCAACGGGAGTTTCATTAACAGATCTAGGTTTCGCCGACGGTAACCGTTTAAACACTGGTTCAGAAAAAATCACCAGTGCAGACTATATTTTCACGGGTATTCTCAATACCAACAATACGACCACCGGAGAGTTTTTATCTTTTGACTGGAGTATTTACGTCGACGATACCACGTTTGAGGTTCAGTCTAATCAATCTATTTTATTAACACCTGGAGATTATACTTTTGATTTATTAGTACAAAATAATGATTCCCATTATGTTGCCAGTAGTACTCAAACCATTACTTCAGGCACAAGCTCAATTGCGATGACAGTTACTCCTGTAATAGGCAATCAGAATCTAAATTTTGATGTGACCGAGCAATCTCTACCCAGCACATTAACCCGTTACCAATTTCATTATCCAGCTGAGCAACTGGTTAACCTTTCTCCTGCCAGAATGGGAATCGTGATCAATGAAGGTGCTGAATCTCTTTATGATTTTAATCCAGGAACAGGATTGAGTGACGTTTATCTAAACCTAGATCCAGGTGCTCAGAAAATTGAACTCTTCCTCTACAATGGGGCAGTGCTTGTCGGCCGCTCGATACCTCAACAAGAAAACCAAACGATCAACGCTGGTCAAAGTTTAGCGATGGATATTGTGCCTCAGTACGGTGAAGTTCAGCTGGTACTCACAGAGAATGGTGGAACGGCCAACCTTAATTTCATAGTACCTCCTCAAGTTGATGTTGAAGCAGGAGGGGCACACAATGTCCGCGGTCAAGTGACGGTTGTAAGTCCGAGAAATCCTTTGCAAGAATTCACCTTTGATACGCCACTAAACCCCGAAGGCATCTCACTCACCAACTTGCATTACGATAATATTACGCTAGTTATCGAATTCGAAGAGGTTGATTCAGGAGACATACTCGCTACCTGCTCCATGGAGTGGTCATTGCAGCAGCTTGCTGAAAATGCTTTCTGCAATCTTAATTTACGCCGCAAGTCAGTCATCGCCGGTAATATACTGTCGAGTATCGCGCTGAATGTAACTAACAATAATAGTGAACCTATGGCGGGGATCGTTATTAAAGATCAAAATGAAAACATTCTTGGTATTACTGGCAGCTCTGCCTTTGGCACTCCAGGCTACCTAAAAATAGATACTATCCCAGGCACCTATACTTTTACCGCTAGTAATCCCGCAGGCTTAGAAGAAGGAAGTGTTTTCATCACGACTCAAGCACTAGAGTTATCGACAGCAAATTTGATGATCAGTCAGCCTCCTCAGCCCATCAGCTGCTCAACAATTCATATGAATTCACCAACAGCTACCAGTGGTTTCTATTACATTGATCTTGATGGTATTGTGCCTGCACCAACTTTTGGGGTTACCGATAATGATCCATTCCGTATTTATTGCGATATGGAAACCAATGGCGGAGGTTGGGCTTTAATCGCGGCACACACAGATAATACGCCTGTTTCAATCAGCACAGATATAGCACCAGAAATTGGCACAGGTGTTATTGATGATACCCAATGGCAAGCATTAAAAAACTCAATGAATATGGGCTTTATGCTATTGGATGAAAACAACCTAATGACGACGGTTTCTCACCCAACACTTAATTCAGCAAGCTGTATTAATCCATTTAATGATATTGCGAGCCTAGCGGGTATTAGCTCACTATTTCATCATCAAATAGGTTCCTGTGATAAAATCTCAAATCCCTACAGCGCGATTAACTTAGAAGCCGATAGCCCAATAGGCGCAAGTCTAATTCAATCTATTGATGCCCCATTTGATATTTGGCCTTATGCCGACGATGACTCATCCGATGAGCAGGACAAACTATTGTATTTTGTTCAATAGGGTCTGATTCAACAGCACACTGACTTTAGAAGGGCTTCAGCTTATATCGTTGAAGCCCCTTTAGATTCCCACCTCGTAAGCAGCAGTACTCAAGCTGACACTCATAAATTTCTACCCTATCCCGCTGCTAAATGTGCCAGTTTGTGGCAAACTGCGCATCTCTATTTAAGACATCATTTGAGCCCGTGTCTAAGCCATTTTGTGAATAAGCCAAAGTGCTACACCCTCTGTTAAAAAAGTATTTTAAAAGACTATGATCGAATTTAATCAGGTTTCATTGCAACGCGGTATTAAACCTCTGCTAAATAAAGCAGATTTGCGTATTCATGATGGCCAAAAGCTCGCCTTAATCGGCGCTAACGGTGCCGGCAAATCTAGCTTATTCGCCCTGCTTTTAGGTGAGCTTGTAGTTGATAACGGTGATTTATATTTCCCGTCAGGCTGGCGTATCGCCCACATGGCGCAAGAAGTTGAAGCCAGTGAGCGCAGTGCGGTTGATTATGTCATCGATGGCGATAAAACCTACCGCGAAATCGAGCACGGCATCAATACCACCACCTGTGATAATGAGCTGGCCGAATGGCACGGCAAGATGGATCTACACGCAGGTTACAACATTAAAGTTCAGGCCGAGCAGTTATTACACGGTCTTGGCTTTAAGCAAAGCGATATGGAAAAGCCGGTTTCGGGTTTCTCTGGGGGTTGGCGTATTCGCTTAAACCTTGCCCAAGCCTTGATGACTCCTTCCGATTTATTATTACTCGATGAGCCAACCAACCACTTAGATTTAGATGCAACCTTGTGGTTAGAGCAATGGCTAAACCGATATCAGGGCACGCTGGTATTTATCTCTCATGACCGTGATTTTATCGACGGCGTAGCCGATCATATTGTGCATTTAAACCAATGTACGTTAACCAGCTATCCTGGCAACTACAGTGCGTATGAACGTATCCGCGCCGAGCGTTTATCACAACAGCAAGTGATGCACGAGAAGCAGCAAGTACGTATTGCCGAAATTGAACAATTCGTCACCCGCTTTAAAGCTAAAGCCAGTAAAGCCAAGCAAGCTCAAAGCCGAGTAAAAGAATTAGAACGCATGGAGTTAATTGCCCCTGCGCATGTGGACTCGCCGTTTAAATTTAACTTTGCCTGTCACGATAAAGTTTCTACTCCGCTATTGAGTCTTGAAGATGCCGATATTGGTTATCCAGGCAACTCTCAAGACAAGAATGGCGGCGAAGCGGTGGCCATTTTACATAACCAACACGTTTCTTTAGTCCCTGGCCACCGTATTGGTTTATTGGGTGCTAACGGTGCGGGTAAATCAACACTGATTAAAACCTTGTGCGAAGAGTTGCCTCAACTTTCCGGCAAGCGCCATGAAGGTGAGCATTTAAAAATTGGTTATTACGCTCAGCATCAGCTTGAATCGTTAGATATGAAAGCTAGCCCAATGCTAATGATTCAGCGTTTGTCACCGCAAGTCACCGAGCAAGAAGCCCGTAGCTTTTTAGGCGGTTTTGATTTTCAAGGTGAGAAAGCGTTGGAAATTTGCGAGCCGTTTTCTGGTGGCGAAAAAGCACGTTTAGCCTTGGCGTTAGTGGCGTGGCGCAAACCCAATCTATTAATTATGGATGAGCCAACCAACCACCTTGATATTGAAATGCGTGAAGCCCTAACCATGGCGCTACAAACCTTTGCTGGTGCCATTGTTATTGTCAGCCACGACCGCCACTTATTAAAAGCGACTGTGGATGAGTATTGGTTGGTTGAAGATGGCAAGGTGGCAAGCTTTGATGGCGACCTACACGATTATCATAAGCACGTACAAGCCAAGCAAGCGGATAGCAATTCTGTCTCGGGTACTGGGCAGTTAGCGAGTAATCCTAATTCCGCCGACAATACCAGGGGTACTGAATCAGCGAATAAAAGTGCTGGCATGGGTGCGCAAGATCGCAAAGAGCAAAAACGTTTAGACGCTGAACGTCGTACTCGTTTAGCCCCTATGCGTAAGAAGCTAACCAAGCTTGAAACTCGAATGGAAAAGTTACAAAGTATCTTGGAAGAAAGTGAAAACCAACTTGCCGATACCACGCTTTATGAAGCAGCACGCAAAGCAGACTTACAAAAAGTACTGCAACAGCAAGGTGATGCGAAAAGTGAATTGGAAGAAGTGGAAATGGAATGGATGGAGCTGAGCGAAGAAATGGAAGCCGCTGAATAATGTCTGCTTCTAAATCTGATACCGAATCTGAGGCTAGCAAAATAACTTTGCCACCATTATCTCTGTATATTCATGTCCCTTGGTGCGTGCGTAAGTGCCCTTACTGCGATTTCAACAGTCACGAATTTAAGGGAAAGAGTGCAGAAGAGCACATTCCAGAAATAGAATACGTGCAGGCGCTATTAGACGATTTAGAAGCCGACCTTGCTTATGTGCAAGGCCGTGAAATTCAAACCATTTTTATTGGTGGTGGCACCCCTTCGCTATTAAGCGTTGAAGCTTATAAAAACTTGTTGGATGGCCTACAAGAAAAAGTAAGCTTTGTTAAAGACATCGAAATTACTATGGAAGCCAATCCGGGTACCTTCGAAGCAGAAAAGTTTGCCGGTTATCGCAAACTCGGTATTAACCGCCTTTCGATTGGCGTGCAAAGTTTTGCCGACCATCAACTAAAACACCTTGGTCGTATTCACGATGGCCAGCAAGCGGTTGCCGCGATTAAGATGGCAAAAGAAGCAGGCTTCGATAACTTTAATATCGACCTTATGCATGGTCTGCCTGATCAAAGCGAAGCACAGGCTTTAGCCGATATTCAGCAAGCTATCGATCTTGGGCCAACTCACATGTCGTGGTACCAACTCACGATTGAACCGAATACTGAATTCTTTAAACGCCCACCCGTTTTACCCGAAGACGAAACCCTTTGGGACATTCAAGAAGCCGGACAAGCACTATTAGCTAAGCACGGTTTTATGCAATATGAAGTTTCGGCTTACGCCCAAAAAGATAAACAAGCGACGCACAATTTAAACTACTGGCAGTTCGGTGATTACCTAGGTATTGGCGCGGGTGCTCACGGCAAAGTGACAGATCTGGTTAATGCTCCAGAAAGTCTCACGGCTTCTCCCGTTTTTAGAACATGGAAAACGCGGGCGCCGAAAGATTTTCTTAATACAGGTAAGAGCTTTCTCGCGGGCAAAGAATCCATTCAAAACGAAGACCTAGGGTTAGAGTTTTTGATGAATGCTCTGCGCTTACAGCAAGGCTTTGACTTGAATTTATTTGAACAGCGTACAGGTTATCCACTAACGACCATCGCTAGCGGCATGGATACAGCAATTGAAAAAGGTCTGCTCGAAAAACATCGGCTAGAAGACGGCAGTGTGCAGATTAAAACCTCGGCTAAAGGTAGCTTGTTCTTAAATGAGATTTTAGGATTGTTTATGTAAGGTGATTATTATCTTCATAAATAACTAATCATAGACGATTATGAAATATTAAACGAAGTGACTATCCTAAGGTCTTTCTGAGAAAGCCTCTCAATAAAACCCAGTGAAAGTAGACTTTTCGATAATATACAAAAACGACCTGCCTTGACTATAAATATATACCAAGACAGGTTATAGGATTCAACAATATAACAAAAATATTATTAGAACATTCCCGCAAATGATTCAAACATTCCTTTTTCGTATAGTACCTTCACGTAATCGCCTAGCTTGATGCGATTAGCCCTTTCTTTATCTTCAACTATAACCCAAGCATGGTGTTGCCCTACTTGATTTGAAATAGTACCTTTAGCAACGGAATACTCTTCTGTCGTTACATTATCTGTCAGTGGATTCTTGCTTACTTCAAGGTGATAAATATTTATATCTGAATCTTCAACAAAACCTAAATCTTTACCATGAGATATTTTAAAGATAGTCATATCTTCTTTAGTTCTTCGTTCAAGAACATACGCTTTTGCTGCAAAATGATTTTGAAATTCTGTACGAGCACTTTTAACCGAGCGAGTAGCCGCTTGACGAACCAAGCTTTCTTGAGCATTGATAGAGAATGGGCAACGACTGTTTCTAGACTCTTCCGATGTTTTTACAGAATCGTCAAGGGTAATCGTTTTAGAGAATTTCAACCCTGGAAGTTTATATATTCTAATATTAGCAGAAACTTTTGCTGTATAAGTGCAACTTGCTGGAGTGGTATGCCACTTACCTTTATCATCTTGCCAGCTTTTTGTTTCAGTAAAACGAGAACCTACGTTAGCAGAAGAAACAGTACCTGTAATAGCATAATCGGCAATATTTGGCCCTTGATAGGTAGATCCACCTTTCATTTCAGCAAGCTGAATTTCTTCTTTTAATTTTTTAGCAATATTACGATCAACAATTTCAGCACCAGTAACTGCGATATATTTCTCTAAACCTGTTGCAATGCTATGCCCCGCTTTAGCATTAGCTGCCAACTCGATGTCACTATCAATCGGGTTAAAAATTACTACCTTTGTTTTATCACCAGACATTTCATCTTTACTTGGCATGACATCTGTTGGTTGCAACGTCGCTTTAGAATAACTATTTACATCCTTAATTTGATTGCCAGCACAACCCGTTAATAATACGGTGCCACTCATGCATATTGTTAATAATATGTTCTTCATAAAAACTTCCTTATTTTCGTCCATTTTAATTATGTTTTTCGACATAACATTCTTTTTTACTTACTCATACCAAGTAACTGATATATATCAGACTTGTTTTTTAACCTCACGGCAAACTGGCTAAATGCGTTATCTCGAGCGATAGAGAAGCTAGTTGTAGATGAACCATTCAGGTGATAATTACTACTTTTTATCAACTGATCACTATTTGCTTTCACTAAAATATCAAACTTTACACTGACATTTTTTGTCGAGAATATTTCACTTTCCTTTATGGCACCTACTAACTCTATAATGCTATCTGGTGTGCTATCAGTATCTATCTGAAAACCATTCATCTGCAGTGCTTTTTTTATTTGTATCGACAACGGTTTCATCGATGCCGTAGATCTTATGGAAAACTGAGTTGTTTCACTTAATTCTTTTTCTTTTTGTTGATAAGAGCGGTAAGCATTTAAATAAGGGGTTTCATTGAATGAGGAGTCCGTTACCCGCAACAGTACTATTACGTCTTTTGCTTCTATTGAAAGTTGAACTATTTTATTGTAAACAACCAACTGTACCAGTTTATTATCATTCGGCATCCCCGCTAGCTGCATTTCAATTTCATGATCAATTTCATCTAAGCGAGATTGATTTTCTTTTATAAATGCTGATCGAGACATCGCAATTAAGACATAAAATTGATCATTGTTTTGTACAATTTTAATCGTCTCATAACTAGATAACTTGGTATCTTTAATGAATGTATTAACTTTTTGGCGAAAATATCGACTGCTATTTCCGTCATGATCAGATGCCTTACTTTCACTTTGACTACTAATGTTAGTTGCAATTTTTCCGGCGATATCCCGCAGCCCATTTTTCTTTGCTTCTTCTAAATTTAACCCTTCACCTATACCATAAATATAAATATTAGTATCACCTTGAGGAGTTTGAACCCAACTAGGTATCGAGGTCCGTTTAGAGGCCTCTGGTACAGATGAGCAACCAGAGATCTGTAATAGAACAACCATAAAAACAGACATATATGCTGCTTTTAATGAAATTAATATTTTAATATCACCACCCAAAAAATAATTTTTTTAGATCTTAAATAATACCTACCCATTAATCAAACAATTATCATTAAATTATTCAAATAATAGATACCTGAGTAGCTTATTATTTATAATTCTTACATTTAATATAAAAATATATCTTTTAAATTATTTACAATTAAGTATTTTAATACTAGAGACTGATACTTAAACATTAAATTGGTCAAATATCATTCTGCCCACACTCATCCGATGGCAGCGAACAAATTAAAACCTCCGCCAAAGGCAGCTTATTCTTGAATGAGATATTAGGCTTATTTATGTGAAAGTAATCAATTATTACTGAACACGGAGCATTCCTGTATTCAGGAATAACTGACTCTCTTACTAAAGCATAAGAAAATTATTTTTTTCCTACCTTTAAGTGTCCGATATATTCCAACTTCTTATTTTGTGCTAAATCTTTTGGGGTTGTCGCGCTTGCAAAAAATTCTAGTCGAACTCCTGCATGTTTATAAGCAAAAGCAACCAATTCAGAGCAGTAAAAATCTGACTCAGAGTCAATTAAGTTGGTTATCGTTAATGCAGGTGAAGCCATCATACCCACTCGGCTAGACCCGATCGCGCCTGACAAATCATATTCCTTGCCTCGCTGCTGGTCTGCATAGTGAACTATTTTTAGTTTTTGCATCTCAGTTAGACCAGCATATCGATAGACCGCTGTATATAGATCACCCTTCATGACCTTTGCTACCTCTTCCTTCCATACCTTAGGGTCAATGGCTTCAATCATATCTCCATTGCCTATATAAATTCTAGAGTGACTATACTTCGAATTCGTTGCGAACTTTACTACTTTCGATACAGAATCGCTGGTTGTGGATAAAATAATATCGCCTTTTTGTAACTGGCCGATAGAAATTATTTTTTGACTCATATTGTTACTTCCCTGTTCTTGAAACCCATGTCAGCTTAATGCTCTCATGGTCTAAATTAGATTTTATTTTGATGCTGACAATGACTTCACCCATCATTGAAATATCACTATTATTAATAAATATTATTCCGCTGGATAGGCCGCTTGCACGGAATACATATTCAATTCCTTCAGCATTAATAACGACGACATCAAACAATATGTCTTTATTAGGAAAGTGTGTGGAATAATAGCGTTTGTGTCTTTCCTTATTTTTAATATCAGGCTCTAAATATTCATAATCCAATTCCCTTGGAGCACTCCCAAGAAATTCAATTTCAATATATTCTTCTCTATTCAACGCCTTCGCATTAGTTTTAAATTCATGCCACTGACCAGCTTTTAAGGTATCAAGCTCGCCGACTTCAACAATATAAGGATTTCTGAAGAACTGGGTAAACTCATGATTATCACAGCCAGTAATAGCGAGTATCGTAATGAATAATATCGTTATGTTTTTCAACATTTTTTCCTTCTGGACTAGCCCTATAGCGAGAGGCCTATTAATGATTAATACTTAGTTTTACTAAGCAGGGATTCTATAACCAATACTTCGTGATTACTGTACGCTAGATTACTGAATTCCTCGACTGGACCCTAACTCTGTTTATGTAAACCCGCATCACTCCCGTATATAATGACGATATAATGGCCGCTATAGTCAATCTCCTTGTCTTCATCGGCCACTGTATTAAATTCCCTTCCTTGTTAAAGTAACACCATAAGCACGATAATAATCACAGAAATATGGTCAGCCATAAGATCACTCACACTATGAATGAGTGGCTTTAAAACAAGGTACTTTCAATGAACTCAATAAAGACATTAGCGCTTGGTATAATGCTATCTGCAGGAACCTCTCTTGCCATCAATAGCGCGCTAGCGAATTCACCCGCAGTAAACCCTCAGATCACCGATGCGGTAACTCAGACTAATACCACTGATTTAAGAGATGTCATCGTGGTGGGGAATAACTGGGATGGCACCATTGATATCTATGACCCTCATACTCATCAGCGCATAAAAAAGCTCAATGCAGTCCCTGATAAAGAAGAACGCTTAGAAGAACTTTCTAGCACCTTTAAACGCAATGTCATGTCGACTCTCATCAAAGAAGTCATTGGCGAAGGTCATCATCAAATGGTTGATGATATGTTCCCCTCCAATGACGGCCGTCACTTGTTTATTTCACGCCCAAGCTTTGCCGACGTAGTGGCTCTGGATGTTAATAGCGGTGAAATAATTTGGCGCACTCCAGTGGAAGGCTTTCGCTCTGATCACTCGGCGATATCTCCTGATGGTAAAACCTTTTTAGTATCGGCTTCTACCGCGCGTAAAGTGCATGCGATTGATACCTCAACAGGAAAAATCATTGCTGAATTTCCTTCTGGTGACCAGCCTCATGAGAATACTTATTCGAAAGATGGCCAGCGTATTTTCCATGCCAGTATCGGTAAAGTCTATGTACCTTTTACTAGCTCATGGTTAGATTGGCTCAAAGGCGAACGAATTTTTCAAGTTGTTGATGCCAATACTTATGAGGTCCTACAGCGTGTTGATATGGGCGAGAAGTTAGAAGAATTTGGCTTCCCTTGGGTTGATAGTGCTGTCCGCCCAATGGCTGTTGCACCCGATGGTAAGTTTGTTTATTTGCAGGTTTCTTTTTTCCACGGCTTTTTTGAATACGATGTAGAGCAGCAGAAAATCACCCGTAAAATGGACTTACCTGTTCCGCAAGAAATTGCAGAGATGAGCTTACGTAATTATCAACTGAACTCAGCTCATCATGGTTTAGCAATGAATAGTGAAGGTACTAAACTGTGTGTTGCCGCCACGATGTCGGGTTATGCAGCCATCGTTGATCGTGAGACCTTTGACTACAAAACCATTCAACTGTCAGATACGCCCTTGGGCGCTAAGCCTTACTGGTCGACCGAAAGCGCCGATGGAAAATACTGCTATGTTTCGGTAAGCGAGCAAGATCGCGTTTCCGTGATTTCGTTTGAGGAAGCCAAAGAAGTCGTAAGTTTCCCTGTTGGTGATCACCCTCAGCGTATTCGTACGGGTAAACTGCTTATTAAATAGTTATATTTATCAAAAGCTTAGCTTTGGGGTCGGTTTCTTGGCCTCATTCTACCTTGCTCAATAGCGCAATCTCGAATACTTTTCTGCTAAGATTAACTAACCCTAGGGAGAACCTGTCTATGCGTATATTTATAATTTTCTTGTCCATCTCTCTATTGGCTCTCAATGGTGCCCAGGCCAATGGCAAAAGCCAAGCATTGAAATTGGGCGTCGAAATCACTAACTATTCACCCTATTTTTATCTCGATCAAGAGCAGCATTACCAAGGAGCCGCGCGCGAGATATTTGATCTATTTACTACACAAATTAACCAGCCCGTTAAATACATCCCTATGCCGGTGCCACGCTTATTTAATGAATTCGTCAAAGGCTCAGTCGATCTTAAATTTCCTGACAACCCTCTTTGGTCTGCCTCTCTTAAAGCTGATGTAAAAGTATTCTATAGTCATTCGGTACTAACCGCTCGCGAATCGCTGATGGTAATGATTGATGGTGATGGTAAGAATACACAGAAAATATTAGATATTAAAATACAGCATGTAGGCACTATTTTAGGCTTCAGCGTGCCAGGCATCAGCGACGAGTTAGCTAATAAAGAATTCGATAAAATTGAAACAAAAAAAGTTGAGCAGTTAATTCATATGCTGGCGACTGGGCGTATTCAAGCCATGTATTTTAACGAAAGTGTTGCTGAAGAAATTTCTAAAGGGTTATACCCCGACAAACGCTTAATCCCTCACCCTAAATATCCCGCTTTCAATTACGGCTACAAGCTTTCTAGTATTAAATACCCAGAATTGATTGCACAGTTTGATAAGTTTTTAATAAGCCACTCAGAACAGGTAGCTGATATTCGTAATCGCTATGGCCTAAAATAATTAGCCACAGCGATTACTGTCGTTCTAAATTATTTAGAACTGGTAACGTACAGCAAAACCACCACCAAAACCGAATTTAGTACCATCGGTAATTTGTAGTTCTGGAGCAACTTGTGCGTACGCATCAAAGCGTTCAGCAAAGCTAATTTCAATGCCTACAGGAACGCGCGCACCAATGCCGCCATTCCACTGACCATAACCACCAGCCCCTAAATACCAATGCACAGGAGTTGCACTTGGCTTCTTGCCTAGCTTTTCTTTGATAAGAGTATAATCAATTGCTAAGCCATCATTACCTAGAAAGCCATTATAATTGCCCATCTGAGCAGCGACACCAAGACCCATATCAGCACCAAAACCGATCTTTATTCCCTGCAATGCATTAGCCTCTTCTGCATAAGTAACAGAGCTCAGCGAGCAGGCACAAAGAGTACTTAGTAGCAGTGTTTTTACATGGCTTGTTTCAATACGCACTTTTCTTTCCCTAAATTTCTAGTCTAACGACAATACTAGAACTGTGAAGAACAGGCGCTAAACTGCGCCTGCTGCCTTCAAAAGTTCCGCAAACTCAGCACCCTTCGGATGGCTTGAAATAATTGAATAAGCGCTCTCCCCCGCTTCGTTCTTAGCATTCACATCACCGCCTTTTTCTTTTAGTAAAACAAGAAAATCAGCAAAAGACGCTGGCATCATGTGGCGGTATGCACGAATAATTGAAGTGAAATTGGCGGTTTCACCCGGGTAGTCTTGATCAACCAGAAACTCTTCTAACTGAGCTTCGCTCCACTCACCACCAAATACTTTTTCTTTATCTTTCTTAGTCATGCTCAAATCCCTAAATCTAAAACTTAATTAACTATTTCAAATAGCTTATAACTCGCTATTCAACTCACTTTTTCAAAAAACAAATCCCAAACACCATGACCGAGTTTCTCGCCACGTTTCTCAAACTTGGTTAGTGGGCGATGATCTGGGCGCGCGGTATATTGACCTTCACCTGCTTGGTTTTTATAACCTTCGGCAGCACTCAATACTTCCATCATGTGAACAGCATAAGGTTCCCAGTCGGTCGCCATGTGGATAATACCGCCTGGTTTCATCTTACTGCGAATTTTCTGAATGAATTCTTCATTCACGATACGACGTTTATTATGGCGTTTTTTATGCCATGGATCTGGGAAGAACAATTGCAAGCAGTCGAAGCTTTCATCTGCAATCTGGTGCTTCAATACTTCAATCGCGTCGTCTTCACTAATACGAACATTAGTAACATTTTCTTCATCTGCCATGCGCAAGGCAGAACCAACACCCGGAGTATGAACTTCGATGCCGATGTAATTTTTTTCTGGATCGGCTTTCGCCATTTCAATAAATGACTGACCCATACCAAAACCGATTTCTAATACGGTATACGCTTCGCGACCGAACGCCTTAGGAATATCGAATGCGCCATCGGCTAGGGCAAAACCTAAGTTCTCCCACTGACGGTCGTAGCCAAGTTGCTGGCCTGCGGTTAAACGGCCAGTACGACGAACGAAAGAGCGAATACGGCGCTTCTGGCTATCAATGACTTGCTCTTCAGTAAGAGCTGCTTCAGTAGCAACTTCTTCATTAAGGACTTCTTCTGTCAGCGGGCTTTCTTGCTCAGTCACGTTATTCTTCTCTTCATCAATCATATTAAAATGTGCAGTAAAACGACTTTTATTTTTCAACAGGCAGCTTTTCAGCAGCGAATTGGTCAGCAGGCAGCTTAAACGCAACGGCCGCCAACAAAATCCAAGCCATTATAAAGGTTAATCCACCAATAGGGGTAATCGGGCCTAACCAAGCTGGGAATCCACCTGTCACAGACATAAATGTCATGGTGTATAAGCTGCCACTAAAAAGCAGCATGCCGACAATCATCAGATTCGCGCTCCACTTCAGTTTATTCTTTACGTTAATAGCGGCCACCGCAGGGTTAGCCGCTAAAGCTATCATTAAGATCGCTAAAGCCAGCAAAGCTAAAGTATGAATAAACTGGTATTGCACCCCAGTTTGATAGGCCGCTAGCATGTCAGGGCTCACTACCTTTTTTAAACCATGGGCACCAAAGGCTCCCAGAGTTACACTCAATAAGCCACTGATGGCACTAGCGCAAAGATAAAATCGGGCACTGAATAGCATGATAAGCCTCGGTATTTCGACATAAAACCTAATTAGCCGCCATCTTAGGGACATAAGATTAGAAATCAACCGCTTAGCCCTTTATCATAGGGTCATTCAAGATATTCATGACCAGAAACAGGCGACTCGTGAAATATAAAGACCTGCGTGACTTCATCAAACAACTGGAAAAGAAAGGCGAGCTTAAACGCATCAGCTATCCAGTGGACCCACATTTAGAAATGACTGAAATTGCCGACCGTGTATTGCGCGCTGGCGGCCCAGCATTATTATTTGAAAACCCGAAAGGGCATACCATGCCGGTACTGGCCAACCTGTTTGGCACACCCGAGCGAGTGGCTATGGGCATGGGCGAGTCTTCCGTAGAAGCCCTGCGTGAAGTGGGTGAACTACTCGCCTTCCTGAAAGAGCCTGAGCCACCTAAAGGTTTAAAGGATGCGTGGAGCAAACTTCCTATCTTTAAAAAGGTATTAAGCCTAAGCCAGAAAGAAGTGAAGAAAGCCCCTTGCCAAGAAATCGTGCACGAAGGTGAAAACGTTGATTTAAGCACATTCCCCATTCAGCATTGCTGGCCTGGAGATGCAGCACCGTTAATCACCTGGCCTCTAGTGATTACCAAAGGACCGAATAAAGATCGTCACAATCTCGGCATCTACCGCATGCAGGTGATTGGAAAAAACAAACTGATCATGCGCTGGTTAAGCCATCGTGGGGGTGCATTAGATTTCCGTGAATTCCAACAACAGAATCCTGGCCAACCCTATCCAGTATCCGTTGCTTTAGGCGCGGACCCTGCAACGATTTTAGGCGCAGTAACCCCCGTTCCAGATACCTTATCCGAATACGCCTTTGCTGGCCTGTTACGTAATAGCCGCACCGAGGTCGTTAAAAGCATCGGTAGTGACTTGATGGTGCCCGCCTCGGCAGAAATCGTCTTAGAAGGCTTTATCTACCCAGATGAAATGGCCGATGAAGGTCCGTTTGGCGACCATACTGGTTATTACAACGAAGTAGATAGCTTCCCAGTATTCACCGTAGAGCGCATTACTCATCGCAAAGATCCGATTTATCACAGCACCTATACTGGCCGTCCACCTGATGAGCCTGCAATCTTGGGTGTCGCCTTGAATGAAGTCTTTGTACCGATTTTGCGCAAGCAATTTCCAGAAATTACCGACTTCTACTTGCCGCCAGAAGGTTGTTCGTATCGCATGGCGATTGTGACTATCAAGAAGCAATACCCAGGTCACGCCAAGCGTGTGATGTTAGGAGTGTGGTCCTTCTTACGCCAGTTTATGTACACCAAATTCGTTATCGTGACCGATGATGATATTAATGCCCGTGATTGGAATGATGTGATCTGGGCGATTACTACCCGCATGGACCCTACTCGCGATACTACCTTGATCGACAATACGCCGATTGATTATCTCGACTTCGCCTCTCCTGTTTCTGGCCTAGGTTCAAAAATGGGCCTAGATGCGACTAACAAGTGGCATGGTGAAACCGATCGTGAATGGGGTGAACCGATAGTCATGGACGAAGCTGTAAAAGATAAAGTCGATGACATCTGGGATGAGCTAGGCTTATGAGAAGAGCCTTATAATATGACGCACCGAGCTATTACTCACAAAGTAACTTTTCAGCCCTCTGGAGTTTCTATTCAGGTGGCTGAAAACCAAGCGCTGCAAGAAGCGGCGTTTGAGCAAGGAGTGATCATTCCTCTAAGCTGTGAAAACGGGGTGTGTCAGATATGTGAGGCCAAGCTGCTATCAGGCAATATCGATCAGCGCCAGGGTTATCAGGTCGAGCAGCAAAAAGGTGAAATACTTGAGTCTCCTAATCAGGTATTATTATGTTTAACTTATCCGCTATCCGATCTAGAGATTTTTATGCCAGAGATTTATGCACCCGGACACTCACCTGAAAAGACCCTTGCTTGCCAAGTGTCGAGTGTCGAGGCCTTAAATGCATCTGTTTACCGCATTGAGCTATTAGCCCCTGCGGGCAGCAAACTCGACTACTTACCAGGCCAATACTTGGAACTGCACGTTGCTGACCAGCAATTGCCTTACTCAATCGCTAATGCCCCAGACCCAAAACAGCCGCGTCGTTTAGAGCTACAGATTTCAGATCATAATGAAGTGACCGCAGGCATTATTGCCGAGCTATCTAGTGCAGTAGAAAATCGCAGTACGATGAAAGTGACTCTCGCTAAAGGTGAGTGTTTCTTAAACGAGTTACCTAAGCAGCCCATTCTATTAGTCTGTGCAGGGACTGGATTCTCTCAGATACAATGTCTGGCTGAGGCAATTTTAGCCCAAGACCCTGAGCATGAAGTTCACCTGTATTGGTCGAATCGTTCCTTGGATGAGTTCTATCTATACGATACGCCAAAGCACTGGGCTGACGAGTTCACTAACTTCACTTTCCATCCAGTATTAGAAGCGGGTGTCGATAGCTGGCAAGGGCGTGCGGGTTGGATTTATGAAGTAATTCATGAAGATTTTGACGATTTGAAAAATGTGCAAATGTACGCCTGTGGCTCCCCAACCATGGTTCACGGCACATTAGATCAGTTAGAAAAACTAGGTTTAAGCGAAGCGAATATGCACAGTGATGTATTTAGCTATGCGCCACGCAGTAAATAAAAACGTTAAGTAGAAACAAAAAAAGAGCCAGTTAGGCTCTTTTTTTATGTCTACTTATTTTATGTCTATCTATTTTATGCCAACGCTTTATTAAAGTGCTCACAGGCTCTTTCAAACGCACCCTGCTTAGTTAATAAATAACCCAGCTCGGTATGCACTTCTGGCAATGCTTTAATCTTAGTTGCGGCCTCTAAATATTCCTGCGCTTTATCTTCTTCACCTGCTCGGTTAGCAATACGGCCTAAAGCTAATAATAAAACAGGGTCGTTGGTGCGTTCTTGTAATTGCTTCTCGGCAAATAACAATTGCTGATGATAATCATCGCCTTTCACACAGCCATAGATTGTAATCAAGTCATCATGCCATACCGAAGGTAGCGCACTGCGTAATGCTTGTTCGGCCTTTCCTGCTTGTTTAAGTTGCAATAGCAGTTCGACATAACAACGTAATACATCAACCGATAAACGGACTGAGCGTGGTGCATCATTATAAATTTCTTTAATCAGATCCGCTTGCCCTGCTCCCTGAAGAACAGAGCCTTGGCCTCTTGCGGCACGTTGCATCAACTGAATAACAACTTTCTCTTCAAGTTCTTTTAGTCGATCCTTTGGAATCAATTTGGCCAACTTACGAACCGTCGGTAATAGCTCTTTTAGCTCTACCCAATCTTCTAGCTCGCGTAATACCTTAATATGCATTTTCAATAAATGCTTATGCTTAGGGTTCTGCTTGCGTAAGCGTAATACCACCGCTAGCGCTTGCTCAGCTTGACCACGAGACAATAATAACTGAATTTGGGTAATCGCAACCGCAAGCTCTGCACCCTTAGTACTATGGCTCGCTTCTTTTAGCCACTGATCTGACTTGTCCATGTCACCTTTTTCATAAGCAGCACGAGCAGCGCCAAGATAATTGATTAACGGATTATTACCTAACTTTGCTGCTTGAGTTAACTGACGCTCAGCTGTATGCCACTGACCTTGGGCCAAGCTTAAAAAACCTCGTGTTGTCTGGCGTTTACCACGACTCTCGCGTCGCTTCATCCGCCTTTCTTTCATGCGCCAATCACTACCGATTAACAAGAGTACAAAGCGCAGAGTTAGATAGACCGCGAAAAAGAAGGTCAGTAGCATGATAATTAGAAACCAAAAACTGGTTTCTAAAGTGTAGTTTGACCAGCTGAACAAGACATAACCAGGATCTTCATTAACCAGAATGCCCAAGCTTAGACTTAGTAATAAAGCTAAACAGATTAGTATCACAAATTTTTTCATAATTATTTTTGCACTCCTGAATAGCGGCGTAGTTCTAGTAACGAACCACTGATATCAGGGAATGTCGGAGCAACTTGCCATTGGCTCAGTTCATTCAACGTTTCTTGCAGCGCTTCCGCCTGAGCGGTTTCACTGCGCACAAATTCGCTTAACCAAGCTTGTGTGCGGTTAATGCTGTGCAGGTATAAATCCGCTTGCTGACGGACAAGAGCAACTTGCGCTTGCTCTAACATCAGCTGCATATTCTGTTGTAAATAATAATGCTGATCAGGGGTCAGTGGCGCTGGTAGCGCTTTATCGTTATCGCGAATTCGAATGACTTTACCCAAACCTTTCCAAGCCTTGTCTAGAAACTTGTCCCACGCATTTAGTTCTACTTTATCGTCACTGGTTTCAGCAATCGGCGTCTGTTCTGGCAGCGTGCGTGGCATCCACTCTAGTTGTGTTACTTGTTCTTGTATCGCTTGAATACGACTAACCGCGCCCGTGATATCAACTGCAGGCACTGCACGTAAAGTGATTATTTCTTTGGCTAATATTGCACGAATGCTATCAAGTTGAGGGTTCTGAGTTTCAGCTAAAATGTTATCGGCGGCGATTAAAATGGCCAAAGAACCTTGCCAATCTTTTTCTAAATTTAAACGCTGATTGGCCAGGCGCAATAAATACTCGGCCTCGGCGATTAACCAATCATCAGTATCCGCACCCGGAAGTTGTGCCAAGCGCTGGCTAGTATGCTGTTGCTGTTTGGTTTGCGTATTAATTTGCTGCTGTAGCTGTTTAAGGTTTTTACTAACCACAGCTTTGCCTTGCTCAGACTTCTGCAGTTGTAATTCGATGCTTGATAACTGCTGAATCAATTCAACGCCTTTCCAGCCGAGTCCTGCAATAGCAACAAACGCCAACGAGACTAAAATAAGAGCTAGCACTGCTAATAGAGAAAGAGGCTTCTTCGGTTTAGGAGCTTTAGGTGGTGCTGGAGTTACTGGCGCTTTAGGTGGCTCTTTTTTAGCTTCATTTTTAGCTTCAGTACTATTGCCAACACTCGCTTCAGTACTGTTTTTAGTACTATTTTTAGTACTAGCTTCAACGTTAGCTTCCACAACTTCATTCGTTGGCTGATCTGCATCCAGTTTTTCAGTCACATCTATTTCCTTAACCATTGACGACTCACTTTATGACTCATGTTGCGACTTCAGCCAGTTTTTACATTACGGGCTCGTTGCTATCCAATTCTTTACTGCGTTTAACATATCAGCATCTCGGGCGCTGCTAGCTATCTGTATTTTGATAAAGCCCAGAGATTTTGCCATTTCTGCGACTCGGCTGCTAGGGGCAATGATGCCACGAACACTTTCTGCAATCTTTGGCTGCTGCGCCGCTAGAGCTTCTAAACCTTGTCCACTGCTAACGAGCAGCAAAGGTTTCAGCACTAAAGCTTGCTGCCATTCGTCGTCATTGTACTGAGGAATTAAGCGCTGATAGAGCTCGGCATAGACGACTTTGGCACCGCGTTCACGCAAGGTACTCGCTAGCGTTTCACGACCACCAACTCCACGCCAGATTAAGATCTTCTTACCTGCCACATTTTTCAGCTCAGGCATCGCTAATGCACCTTCGCTATCAAACTGGCTGGCGGGCATTTTAGCGTCTAAACCTTGAGTGCGCATAACTTCGGCAGTCACTGGGCCGATAGCAATCCAATCAATTCCCAGTGGGCCGCTTATATTTATTTCACCCAAGGGCCAGTATTGATCCATGGTGCTCAATCCCATTTCTGCAGCATTACGACTAATCGCAATCACCGCATCAAATAGATCAATATCCATAAACTGAGATTTGGTTTTGGGTGTTTCAGCAACCGCTTCGATTTTCAGCAAAGGCTGGCGAATCACTTCGCAGCCTAAGGCTTCTAATGCTGGGCAAATTTCTTCTGCTTGCGAAGCTGGTCGAGTGACCAGCACAGGTAAAGGTGATGAACTAGGAGTTGGCATAAACTTCAGCCAAGATTTTATCGGCGCCTTGGCCCAAAAGATCTTCAGCTGCTTTAATGCCTAACGCTTCTGCTTCTGCGACTGGGGCACGATATTCAGTGGTGAGCATTTGCTTGCCATCCACACTGCCTACTAAGCCACGCAACCACAGCTCACCGTTTTCTTCTTCTGCATAACAAGCAATCGGTACCTGGCAACCGCCTTCTAAGCGACGATTCATTGCACGCTCAGCGGTAACACGATACGCCGTAGTATCGTGCTGTAATGGTTTCAGCAAAGCTAATGTTTCTGCATCATCGCTGCGCAACTCAATACCGACAGCCCCTTGGCCACCAGCAGGCAAAGAAATTTCTGGAGTTAAGTATTGTGCAATACGAGATTCCATTTCTAAGCGCAGTAGGCCCGCCGAAGCAAGGATAATGGCATCAAATTCACCGCTATCTAATTTGCCTAAACGAGTTTGTACGTTGCCACGCAATGAGCGAATCACTAAGTCTGGACGTCGAGCTTGTAACTGACATTGACGACGAAGACTAGAAGTACCGACAACAGCGCCTTGTGGTAACTCATCTAGGCTATTGAAATTATTCGACACAAACGCATCGGTTGGAGTTTCGCGTTCTAAAATAACACCTAGCTCCAAACCTTGTGGAAATTCCATTGGTACATCTTTCATCGAATGTACGGCGATATCGGCATCACCCGCCAACATAGCTACTTCTAATTCTTTAACGAATAAACCCTTTCCACCAATTTTAGCCAACGGGGTATCAAGAATGATGTCGCCCTTGGTCGTGAAGGTAACTAGTTCAACAACTAGCTCTGGGTTCAAGGCGATTAAACGAGCTTTAACGTGTTCAGCCTGCCATAAGGCAAGTGGACTTTTACGGGTAGCAATTCGAAGAGGACGGGCTGACATAATAATTCCAATTAAGATGACTATATTTGCCGCTATGATAACAGCATTCATTAGCAGAATAGAATGCTCTAAGTCAGGTCTATTTAATGATTGCTAGCTCGCGTTAGGGATTCATAGCCCGCGCATTAGCTTCCTAACCCCAGGCAGATGACGACGACTAACACTCATGCCTTCATCCAATCCTTTTAGGTAGAGAATATGCACACTGCTATCCACTGTTTCTAGGCGATCAATCTTGTCTTTGGCGATCAACGCATTGCGATGAATACGGACAAAACTTTGTTCAAATTCTTCTTCCAGTACCTTCAAAGGCTCATCAATCAGCACCTCTCCACAGCAAGAGCTTCCACTTGATGTATCTGCGGTATCATATTTTACCGTGATGTACTTTTGATCCGCTTGAAAACTGTAGATATCAGTAATGGGAATCAGCTGTAAGCCTTGATGAGTACGAGCACTAATATGGGTACGTGCGGTGCTTGCTGAGGTATTGTCTATTTGCGCATCGGGCTGCTGCTCGATCCAGCGCTGGGCTTTTTGCAATGCTTTCGATAGGTCTTCTTTGCGAATCGGCTTTAATAAATAATCCACCGCTTCCACTTTAAACGCATTGAGTGCGTATTCATCATAAGCGGTACAAAAAATAATCGCCGGACGAGGTGCAGCGGCAGGAAGCTCTGCCAATAATTGCTCGGCAACTTCAAGCCCGGTTAAACCTGGCATTTGAATATCTAACAGTACCAAATCCGCTTTATGCTGACGCAACCAATCCAATGCTGCTTGGCCATTTCCAGCCTCGGCAACAACCTGATAATTGTCATGTTCCGCTAGCAATCTCGCTAAACGCTGGCGTGCCAATGGCTCATCATCTACTAGCAATACTCTTAAACTCATTGGACCCCTGTGTCGCTTTATGCGTTTGTCATTATAGTTTGAGTATATTCTGGTAACTCAATAATCACTCGGTACTGGTTGGCAGTTTCACGGAAGTCTAATTTCGCGTCATCAGCAAATATAGCCTCTAAGCGCATGGTTATATTGGGCAATGACAACTGGTGACCTTCACTTTTCACGATAGAGTCAGGTTTATCATTCTCAATGGCTAAAAACCAACGCTGATGATTATCAGTCTTTCCCGCCAGACTGCTTAAACTAATAATAATAGTGCCACCTTCTATCAAGGGCTGAATACCGTGATAAATGGCATTTTCTAGTAACGGTTGTAATAGTAATTGTGGCACTTGGATATTCGGGATGACATCAGGTAGGCGCCACTCCAGCTGTAAGCGATCACCTAAGCGCTGCTGCTCAATATTTAAATAACGTCGACCCAATTCAATCTCTGCTTCTAGATCAACCTGAGCATCTTGATCTTTCAGCACTACACGAAATAATGACGATAGATCCACCAGCATGTTTTCTGCTTTATCTGGATCAATCGCGATTAATGATGCCACGGTATTGAGACTATTAAAGAAGAAGTGCGGACGTATTCTGGCCTGCAAAGCTTGTAAACGAGAGCTTAATTCTGCCTGACTTTTCAAGCGCCACTGGCTCTGCACATAAAAGTAGCGCAGCCCCATGCCACCAAAAATCGCACTGATAAACATATTGCGTAAGATCCATAACCAATTAATTTGGCTACCTGAGTCGATAAAAGGAAATAGAGACTCAGCAGCATAACTAACCGCAAAACAGACCAGCATCAATAACGACATCGCCCAGCAAACGGCCCAAGGCAACGCTAAGCGCGCCATGAATTTACGCGATTGGCACAATAAGGCGACCGATAGCAAAGACACCCATTGCACAAAATACGATAACGTCGCAAAACGTTCCCACTGAAAACCCACTAAACCGCTTTCAACCAGAAGAAGAGCCATCACTAGGGTTTCAGACAGCATAATGAGTACTAATACTGCGTATACATTACACAGATCGGGTAGGAAAAATGATTCGAGTTTTTTGTTGTTAATATCCATAACTTGAGTGTAACAAAACCAGTCCAATCTCACGACTAATCGCACGACTAGATGGCTCTCACATTAGAGCGATGCATTAGACTGCTAGCCGTCAGGCGATCAGAAGGCTATAATTCGGCCATTCAAATTTTCGTGCAATTTCAATCTATTGGCAGTGCACTCTTCACTTTTGTTTCGAGGTTTCCATGTCCGATCAAACTAACTCTTCTTGGGGTGGCCGTTTTTCTGAGCCAACCGATGCTTTTGTTGCCCGTTATACCGCTTCAGTTGATTTTGATCAGCGCATGTATGCCCACGACATTCAAGGTTCTATCGCCCACGCGAAAATGCTAACTAAGGTTGGTGTTTTAACTCAAGCCGAGTGCGATGATATTTTACGCGGTCTTGAAGAAGTACGTATCGAAATCGAACGTGGCGACTTCAACTGGTCGATTGAACTAGAAGACGTTCACATGAACATCGAAGCGGCGCTAACCGCTAAAATCGGCATCACGGGTAAGAAACTGCACACAGGCCGCTCTCGTAACGACCAAGTTGCAACCGACATCCGTTTATACCTACGTGATGAGATTGATAACATTGGTGCAGGTTTAACCCGTTTACAAGAAGGTTTAATCGGCTTAGCTGCAGCTCACTCTGATACGATTATGCCAGGGTTTACTCACCTGCAAACGGCTCAGCCAGTGACCTTTGGTCATCACATTTTGGCGTGGAACGAAATGTTAGAACGAGATTACGAGCGTCTATTAGATGTGCGTAAGCGTTTGAACCATTTGCCATTAGGCGCAGCTGCCTTGGCGGGTACGACTTACCCAATCGACCGTAACTATACCGCTGAACTATTGGGCTTCACTGCACCAACCGAGAACAGCCTAGATTCTGTTTCTGACCGTGACTTCGCGATTGAATTTACCGCGGCCGGTGCAATCATCATGATGCACATGTCGCGCTTCTCAGAAGAATTGGTACTTTGGGCTTCTGCTCAATTCCAGTTCATTCATCTGCCAGATCGTTTCTGCACCGGTTCTTCAATCATGCCGCAGAAGAAGAATCCTGATGTACCTGAGTTAGTTCGTGGTAAGTCTGGCCGTGTTTATGGTCACCTGATGTCATTGCTTACGCTAATGAAGTCTCAGCCATTGGCGTACAACAAAGATAACCAAGAAGATAAAGAGCCATTATTCGATACTATCGATACCTTGCGCGATAGCATCCGTGCCTTCGGCGATATGGCACCTCACTTAGAGCCTAACAAGCATTCTATGTATGAAGCAGCGCGTCGTGGTTTCTCTACCGCAACAGACCTCGCAGATTACGTAGTAGTGAAAGGAATTCCTTTCCGTGATGCCCACGAAATTGTCGGTAAGGCCGTTGCTTATGGGATCGAGACGGGTAAAGATTTAAGTGAAATGACGCTAGAAGAACTGCAGCAGTTCTCTGACCAAATCACTGCCGACGTATTTGATGTACTGACCCTTGAAGGTTCAGTTGCCGCCCGTGACCACATTGGCGGCACCGCTCCTAAGCAAGTTCTTGCTGCTGCTAAGCGTGCCAGTGAGCGTTTAGCTAAGCGCTAAGCGTTTAGTCTTCACAAGCATCAAGCTTCATCTGAAAGCACAGTCTTTATCTCTAAAGGCTGCGCTTTTTTATGTCTTACCTGCCTTGCCTATAGCCCATATTGTCTATACTCAAGGTATGCCAAATTTGTCTACACCCGTTCATCTACAATCGCCTCATAAAAAGCTACATATTCAGCTACCTCCGTCACAGCAAATTAATCAGTGGCGCCAAGCATTTTTGAGCCTTAACAAAGCACGCCTAGAGCAAGCCCGCAGTTTAATGCTAGAGCGCCAAACCCGTGTATTAGATGTTTTGCCCCTGCTATTGCACCTCAATCATCCTCAGCTGCCAGGCTTCATCAACCAAAGAGTGCCCGCTGGGATTGAGCATTTTAGCCCGCAAGCGGAATCAATCGACGCCCTGCGTTATATTGCCAAAGGATTGCAGATACCACGGATACATGGCACTCGCAGCATACAAGCCATCTTCCTGATGGGCAGTTTAGGAACCTTGGCGCAGTCAGCTAATAGTGATCTTGATGTGTGGCTCTGCCATACCGATGATTTAAGCGATGAACAGCTCGCCATGCTGAAAACCAAGTGCGAAATGATTGAAAAGTGGGCCGCAAGTCAAAAGGTCGAACTGCATTTCTTTTTAATGAATGCTAACGAGTTTCGCCAAGGCAAGCAGCAGGAGAATGTCGATGCTGAGCATTCAGGTTCAACTCAGCACTTGTTATTGCTCGACGAGTTTTACCGCTCTTCGCTATGGCTAGCAGGGCGTCAACCTAGTTGGTGGCTAATTCCGACAAAATACGAGAAGCACAGCCAACATTATTTAGAACAGCTATCTAACCGCCAGTTAATTCACGATAGCCACTGGATCAACCTCGGCAGCATCTCGACCATTGCTGCCGCTGAATTTGTCGGGGCAGGTTTATGGCAGTTAAATAAGGGCTTAAAGAATCCCTATAAATCATTGCTGAAATTATTACTCACCCAGCATTATGCCAGCCAGTACCCAGCAACCCGCCCTTTATGCTGGGATTTAAAAGATTTAGTTCACAAAGGTAATATCGATCCGCTCAGCTGTGACGGCTATTTGCTCATGCTTAATCGAGTGAGCCAACATGTTGCCGCAGAGCATGACGATAAACGCTTGGATTTATTGCGTAGAGCTTTTTATTTTAAAGCCCAGCTGCCGCTTACGAAGGCCAGCCAAGGGCAGAAACGCCAATGGCGCTTTCAAGAACTGCAACAACTGGTTACCCAGTGGAATTGGTCCCAAGGGATCTTAATGCACTTAGATAATCGTGAAGAATGGCAGGTTCATGAAGTGCAAGCCGAGCGCAATGCCTTAGTAAACGAAATGCTCACCAGCTATCGTTATTTGGCCGCATTCAGTAATAAATACGCTAAAAAAGTCCGTATAAACCGTCAAGATCTCACGCTATTAGGTAACCAGCTATACGCGATTTATGATGCCAAGCCAGGCAAGGTACTTACCATAAATCCCAATATTGTGAGCGATTTAGTGCAAGACAAAATTTCATTAGTCTTAGTTGATGATCGCTGGCAATTGATCTCTGGTACGTACAATAAAGAGAGCGAACACAAGGTAATTAAACAGTCTCTTAGCCTGATCGAATTATTATGTTATGCCCACTTCAACGGCCTGCTAAGCAACCATACGAACTTTGGTATTTACCCTGAGCATAATTCATTAAGCAAATATGAACTCAATGAATTATTACAAATTGTCCGTGGCCTAGCACCGCCAAAACACATAGCTCCGGCTAACTTTTTACGCCCTAGTATTCCCATTCAATGGCAGCTATTTATAAATGCGGGGATTGATCCAATGCATCAGTTTACGCGCAAGGGTATGCAAAAACTCAGTAGTCGTGATGACGCCTTAGGCTACAGCGCACTGAAAGAAAACTTGGTGCAAAGTATTGATCTACTAACAATCAATAGTTGGGGAGAATGGCAAGTTCAACGCTTCCGCAGTGAAACTGCCGCCATTGACTGCTTACAATATCTGTTACAGTTTTCTCCTCTAGCACGTAAACAAGGCTGGCCAGAAAATCAGTGTCACTGCTTTTGCGCCAGCCGAGCAGGCGCCATCAGCCAAAGAGTAGAGAAAATATTGGCCGATATAACGACTCATGTAATTGAACAGCCTAATGTCGCTTATATTCTCGAGGCCGGTAAAAACTATTATATTTGGCAGCAAAATAGGCAGGGGGTTCACTTAACCCGAGCCGATTCTGTGAGCAAGTTTCTGGCCCTGTTATCGATACCGCGCCAGCATTATGCGCACTATCGCTTGGATATTAACGCCCTTAATGGCAGTCCATTAAAAGCAATATTCAACCATCCTCGTCCAGGCAGCTGGCAACTGTTTTTTTGGTGCAAAGAAAGTACTTATTTTTACTACCTACTCGATGAGCGTGGGGTTTTATTACACCAACAACAGCAAGCCCAAAGCGATAGTGAAGTGCTTATTCCTATCATCCGCTTCCTCCGTCAAGTTGACCAACGAATGCAGGGGCAGCTATTACGCCAGCGCGCGCGGCCGATTTTATTATTCGAATTAAAGCGCAATAGCGAGACCACCGAGTTTGAACCTCATTCTCGCCGCCTGCCTCCTTTGCAGAGCCAAACCAGCCAGATACAGTTGAATGCGACCCTTGATGATCAAGACCAAGTTACGCTTTATTGTAATGGTGAAGAATTCAGCGTCTGGGAATGGGGTGAGCAACTGTATAATAAGGTCGCTAAAACCTTACTCGCCATGCGCTCTAATAGCGATTTATACCCAGCTTATTTGACCGATTTATCCCTGCACAGCGATCAAAGTATTATTCAGCACATTAAGCTTAAGCAAGTCATCGAAAAGCAGCTAAATACTGCCATCAGCAGCCAAGTAAATATTCCCAACTGACGCAGACAGTCTCTCAGTTAAACCGTATAATGACGGCAAATCTGGGAGACTGATATGCGCTTATTATTTTTACCTGCTATCGCAGGCGTTTTACTGTTAGCTGGCTGTGGCCAAAAAGGTGATCTTTATATTCCTAAAGATGATGCCAAGATAGAAACCGCAACAGAGCGCCCACCCCAAAGTGATACTGCAACTTTTTAGAATTAGAAGCCTATTATGAGCATTTTTAACGACACTATTTTTGATTATACAAACGGCGTTTTGCACGCTGAATCTGTTTCTGCAGCTGATATCGCAGCCCAGTATGGTACTCCTTGCTATGTATACTCACGCAAAGCGTTTGAGCAACATTACCTAGCCTATGAAAACGCCTTACAAGGCCGTGATCATCTTGTATGTTATGCAATGAAAGCCAACTCTAATTTAGCCGTACTAAACGTATTGGCAAAATTAGGTGCGGGTTTTGATATCGTTTCTATTGGTGAACTTGAGCGTGTTATTGCCGCTGGTGGTGATCCTAAGAAAGTTGTCTTTTCAGGTGTAGGAAAGAAAGCTTACGAAATTCGCCGAGCATTAGAAGTTGGCGTACATTGCTTCAATATCGAATCGGAAGCCGAGCTAGATCGTGTTAACGATGTGGCTAGCGAAATGAACATGCAGGCACCCATCTCGATTCGGGTTAATCCTGATGTTGATGCACAGACTCACCCGTATATTTCTACCGGTTTGAAAGAGAATAAATTCGGTGTCGATATTGATGATGCACCGCGCATTTATGCCAAAGCCAATGCTATGTCGAACTTAGACGTACAAGGTATTGATTGCCATATTGGTAGCCAGCTAACCGAAACGGCTCCTTTTATGGATGCATTAGATCGTGTATTAGCCTTGGTTGATATTCTAGCCGAGCAAGGCATCGCTATTCATCACCTCGATTTAGGTGGTGGTTTAGGTGTGACTTACGATGACGAAGTACCACCGACTCCCGGTGAATACATTGCGGAATTGACCGAACGCTTAGGCGATCGTCAACTTAAGTTGATCTTCGAACCTGGTCGCTCTATTGCTGCCAACGCCGGTATCTTCTTAACTCAGGTTGAGTTCTTGAAGTCGAACGAAGAAAAGAATTTTGCCATTATCGATGGCGCGATGAACGACTTGATTCGCCCTGCTTTGTATAGCGCATGGCAAGCCATCGTTCCTGTGGTTCAGCATAGCGATCGTGATGAAGCGAATACCAAAGCTTGGGATCTAGTAGGTCCAGTCTGTGAGACCGGTGATTTCTTAGGTAAGGATCGTCAGCTGAATCTTCAGCCGGGTGATTTGCTAGCCGTTAAATCTTCAGGTGCATACGGCTTTGTGATGGCATCTAACTACAATAGCCGCCCTCGCCCTTACGAAATCATGGTTGATGGTGATACTAGCTACATAGTTCGTGCTCGTGAAACGATTACCGATTTATACGCTGGTGAGCAATTGCTACCCGCTGAGTAAAGTGCAGCAAAAGGCTAAATAGAATGTGGATTAAATTTAATAAAATGCACGGTTTAGGCAACGATTTTATGGTCGTTGATCTAGTTACTCAGCATGCCTATCTCACCCCAATGCAGATTCGCCACTTGGCCGATCGTAACTTTGGTGTGGGCTTTGATCAACTGCTATTAGTTGAAGTACCCACTCAGACAGACGTAGATTTCAAATACCGTATTTTTAACTCTGACGGTAGCGAAGTTGAAAACTGCGGCAACGGCGCACGTTGTTTTGCTCGTTTTGTTTATGAGCAAAAACTGATTGGCCGTCGCAATATTCGAGTTGAAACTGCTAACGGCAATATGGAATTAGAACTGACTGCTGATAATGACGTTATCGTTAATATGGGGCCACCAGTTTTGGCTCCTGCAGCAGTACCTTTTACTCCGGAAAGCAGTGATAAAGAACAAGCGGCTAGCTATAAAATTGCAGTTGAAGGCCATAGCACTATCGAGCTAGGTGCTGTCTCCATGGGCAACCCTCATGCTGTTATTGTTGTCGATGATGTTGAAACCGCCGCGGTTGAAACCCTTGGTCCTTTAGTGGAAGCTCATAGCAGCTTCCCACAAAAAGTGAATGCGGGTTTCATGCAAGTCGTTAATCGTAATCACATTAAACTGCGTGTATTTGAACGCGGCGTAGGCGAAACTAAAGCGTGTGGTACTGGTGCTTGCGGCGCTGTGGTATCAGGGATTTTACGCGGTTTATTAGATAATAAAGTTCAGGTCGATTTACCCGGTGGTTCATTAACCATCGAATGGGATGGTAAAGGCGATGTCATCATGACAGGGCCAACCAGTAATGTATTTGAAGGCCGAGTCAACGTTTAGCAACTAGCAATTCAGATACAAAGGATTTAAAGGAAGGTAGGATGAGCGATTCATTACAACTGACGGATGCAGATGTTGTGCAGTACTTGCAAGACAACCCGGATTTTTTCATCGCTAAAGATGAACTACTCGCTAGTCTTCGTATTCCACACGACTCTGGCCAAGCAACTAGCTTAATTGAACGTCAGCTTGCGGTTTACCGTGAGCGTAATGTTGAGCTGCGTCAGCGCTTAACCGACTTACTAGAAAATGCTCGTCGTAATGACAAGTTATTTGGCAAAACCAGACGTTTGGTTTTAGCGTTAATCGATGCTAAAAACTGGATTGATATCGAAGCGGCGCTCGACGATAGCTTGCGCCAAGACTTCAACGTTGATCATTGGACTCTGCTGTATTTTTCCGAGCAAAAGCTTGAACACCCAATGCACAGCATTAGCAACAAAGATAAACAGCGTGAAATTCATCGCTTGTTTAAAGGGCACCGTGCTTTCTGTGGCCAGCTGACTGATGAAACAATGGATTTACTGCTAGACGAAAAACAAAGCAGCGCAGAATCCATCGCCGCAGCGCAAATTCGTAATGGCCAGCAAACCGGTGTGTTGAGTGTTGCTAGCGATGATCCTAAGTTTTATCGCAGCTCGATGGATACCCTATTCTTAGATTACATTGCTGATGTACTTGGTTTAATCCTACCGACTATTCCTCAGAACTAGCCACTAAGCTTATGACGATTAAGCTGATCACCTTTGATCTAGACAATACCCTTTGGCATACCGATCCCGTAATAGTCCGCGCAGAGCAGATATTATGGGACTGGATTCAACTTCATTGCCCAACTGCAACTGAGCGTTTCGATCCCCTAAGTCTGCACGCACTGAAAGTTCAGATAGCAGAACAAAATCCACAACTACGCGATAAGCTCAGCCAATTAAGATTAGAATTTTTATATCAAGTTTTTAGTGCCTGTGACTGTCCGCCGGTACAAGCAAGAGAATTGGCACAGCAAGGTTTCGCAGAGTTTTTAACCGCTCGTAATGCGGTTGAGTTATTCCCTAGCGCGCTTTCTATGCTGCAACAATTAAAAGCCGACTATCAAATCATCGCCTTAAGCAACGGCAACTCCGACCTTAATGTCATCGGTATAAACCATTTATTTGATGCTCACTTTCACGCAGAAAACGTCGCAAGAGCAAAACCTCATGACGACATGTTTATAGCCGCGATGAAGCAGGCAGGGGTATCCGCGAATGAATGTATTCACATAGGAGATCATCCAGAACAGGATGTCTTAGCAGCGCAACAACTCGGCATAAAAACAGTTTGGGCCAACCTGTTACAACAAGATTGGCCACAAGATTTACCATCAGCCGATCATGAAATTAATCATCTTGATCAGCTAATCGCTAAAATCAAACAGCTTTCTTAAAGCTAAACTGCTTTCTTAAAACTACTAATAAAAGATTAAAAACCCGAACTATGCTTGGTCATTAGCACAACTATCCATAGAGCTAATAATCCAAATGCCACAGGTAATGCGTGTAGGCGACGACGAATTTTTACTGGGGAAGCTATCTTAGCCATGAAACAGTCCTTCAGGATCCATCCTGATGTGTGTAAAACTTCTTAATTGTTTAACTAGTGTAAGCAGATATTAATAAAAGCTACAAAAACAATACAAGAAATGTGACGAAGTTGACCAAATTTACTTCGGTCTGACACATTCTAGACATAATCTATCACTAAGTACTTCTAAAGTTAGTGATAGATAGATCTATATCCATATCAATTTCTATATTTACATTTCTACCAGCAACCTAAATAGGTCGACTGCCATAATTTGATTCTGGTTTTTTCGGCGGATCAGATCGCACATTCGCATCGACCGAGGTAATACCTCCGCCATGTGCTAAGAACGCCTCTACTTCAGAAGCTACCTCATCACGCTGACGCTTACGTTCAGCGATCGTCGCACTATTTGGCATATCATCATTATGACTGTGATAGCCCTCGGCATGTACTTTAGGCTTGTCTGCTTTTGCCGCAGTTTTTCCAGTCTCTTTCGCATTTTTAGTTGCTTGTTCAGACATAATGTCAGCTCCCTCTATTAAATATTGATTTCCAAACCCTGACACAGGTTGTTCATATTTATAGTAGAGTTTCAGAATTTTGCCAGTTCCTAGCCTCACCGATATACTGATTTAACAGTAAAGCATTCATTATTTGCAGTTTTTATTAATCAATTGTCGATATTCTTCGATTCTCTGTGCGCGCTTCTCTTCTGAATAATAAACACGCTCGCCCTCACTATCTAAGGTATAAATAAGCCCTCGCTCAAAGCTTGCAAGCTTATCTTTAGCTCTCAGACAGCGAGCCTTAAGCTTCTGCTCATTTTCTTTATCAAGCTTGGCCTGCTGCTGATCTTTTTCAGATTGCTGGTCTTGATCTTCATAGCGCTCTAATAAATCACGCTGGCGATTTAATACATCTCCACCGCCATAAGAGTTCTTCGTGGTATCGACCTCGATGGTATTGGTAGTCTTGCCTCTTACGGGGCGATCTGAAAACTGTGTTTTGCCATGTTCATCTACCCAGCGATAAATTTCTGCCGAGCTATTTAAAGAGGTAATCGAGGCGGTAAATAAGGTGAGGGAAAGTATCAATATTCGAAACATCATTAAGTCCTTTTAATGCTCGCTCTGACTAGTAGCGATGAAGCGGATATAAAGTATTTATACCCGCTAGCTGAATAAGCCAGATTATAAAGCAAAAAACCCCAGTTAGTTTCCTAACTGAGGTTTTTTTGAAGCGTACCGTAAGGTATTTAGCTATAGCTTACTTATTTGTAAACTCTGGGTATGCTTCCATACCACATTCAGCCAAATCAACACCTTCGTATTCTTCTTCTTCAGTAACACGTATACCCATAACAGCTTTTAGTACTAACCAAGTTACGAATGAAGTACTGAATACCCAAGCGAAGATTGTTAGAGCACCCACAAGCTGACCAAGTACCGTTGCGCCGTCGTTAGTAAAAGGCACTACTAACAGACCGAACAAACCAACAACACCGTGTACAGAGATCGCACCTACTGGATCATCTAGCTTAGCTTTATCAAGTGCTAAGATAGCAACAACAACAATCAGGCCACCGATGAAGCCGATTAGCGTTGCTTCAAGAGGAGTAGGAGTTGAAGGTTCAGCAGTAATTGCTACTAGACCAGCCAATGCACCGTTAAGGGCCATGGTTAGATCCGCTTTCTTAAACAAGATACGAGCAAGTAATAAAGCACCGATTAAACCACCAGCCGCCGCTGCGTTAGTATTCATAAATACAACTGCAACAGAATGAGCACTAGAGATATCGCCAAGCTTAAGAACAGAACCACCGTTGAAACCGAACCACCCCATCCAAAGGATGAACGTACCTAATGTAGCCATTGGCAAGTTAGCACCAGGAATCGCGTTTACTTCACCGTTCTTACCGTACTTGCCTTTACGAGCGCCAAGTAAGATAACACCGGCAAGAGCAGCAGATGCACCGGCCATGTGAACAATACCAGAACCGGCAAAGTCAGAGAAACCAAAGTCATCGCCT